>ERZ834722.1449-NODE-1449-length-22410-cov-4.827555_pt1 | contig 22410 bp, 16 predicted proteins | sample MGYA00519576_ERZ834722 | MGnify/ENA primary metagenome ERZ834722 (study PRJEB31850, sample SAMEA3708759) | human gut metagenome | biome: human gut; feature: human-associated habitat; material: faeces | place: China | collected 2014 ...
AGGGTACCGCCTCGCGGTGACATCGTTTTTATGTCAACCTTGGTCTAACAGAGCCAAAAATAAAGGAGAGGAACGAGCATGTACTGCGTCGAATCCTTGACGAACACGAAAACGCCTACCAGGAACACGCTCTTTACGACAACGGTGCTAACCGTCACCATTTTCATATCTTCTAAGCCGCGGTAGGCAAAATCAGGCAACAGCGCACTTGCAGCGGCATAAAGTAAATAAAAAAAAATAGAGAAGAGGGTCTTCAGCAAATTGTGGAACGGTAAGGCATAAAACCGCCAGCACCAGACCGCATAGAAGCGCAAGCACGATTTTCGCCAAGGACGCAGCAGTCAATGCTACGGAAATCTTCGCCCGGTCAAGTCCAGCACGGGATACCTCGGCAGTTGCTGAGAGGATAAACCCAAAGTCAATAATTAGGTAAGCATAAGAATAGAATGCCGTCCCGAATCCGATACGGCCATACACTTCCGGACCTAGAACGCGCGTAAGGTAGGGCAAGGCTATAAAGCTAAATAAATAGGAGGTCGCCAACAATATATACAGAGCGAGCGTATTGCCCGCAAGTTTTTTATCAGCCAAGAATGTCCCCAACCGTCGATCCGTTTTTAGATAAGGAAATAATCATTTGAGCAACCTGTTCGTCACCATGGCCATCATCCTGAAAGCCAATTAAGGAGAAGAACCGATCAAGTGCCTTGCGATAGTCCATTTCGTCAAACCCACGAGCGTTAGCGATAAGCTCATCGCTAGTTCGAGCAACAGAGAAAGGCCGATCTTCGAGTGAATAATAGAAGCCTCTGTCGCACGAATAAGCATCAAAGTCAGGGGCATATACAAAGCCAGGCCGCCCGGTAAGCGCAAAATCCTCAAGAATAGAAGAGTAGTCGGAAACCATTACGTCAGTCGCAGCCAAAAGCTCTTGTGCATCCAGATAGTCAGTCGCATCGAGGTAGCCGTTTAAAAACTCCGGCCTGGTTAACTTCGCAATGTTTGGATGAAGCCGATAGGCAAAGACGTAATCTTTCCCAAATCTCTCCGAGATTGCTCTTATGAAAGCATCGAAATCGAACCGGTATTGATCAACCGACCAATCGGCTCTGAATGTTGGCGCATATAGGCAAATAGAAGCATCATCATCTACCCCCAGCGTCCTTCGCACTTTCAGCCTTGCTTCCTCATCCCCAAGAATCAATGGCCTGTTTCTGGGGACGCCGCACCTGACGACAGGGCCGTCGTACCAAAACGCCGTGCGATATACATTTTCATAAAGATCGTTATCGGCGAACATCAAGTCAGTCAACGCACCATCAGCTTTTGCATAGTCCACATACTCAGGCTCAAGGTGGTCTTTAACATCGCGCTCAACTCGCTTGGGAGAAATATAGCAATGCCATGTATGAATATAAATTTGATCACTGCGCTTAAGAACGTAACGCGGTGATCGCACATTGTCGACCCAAAACCGCGCAGTAGCAAGTTCTTGCTGCGCGGCAAAACTTGTCCTGCGAACCTGCCTTATATAAGAAGGGACGGTGCGATCTTCTTCGTTAACGAGCAGAACTAAATCAAATTCGTTTGGGCATAGTCGTTGAAGCGCCTCGGCGATATATTTCGGATTACCCAGGTAACCCCTACCCACGTTGCACATAAGGACAACTTTGTTGAACTGAGTTCTACTCGCTAAACTCAAAATCTTTCCAAGGCCGCTAAGCGCACGTCCCCTTAAATTGCTCAACTTCTAAATCCCTTCAATAATTCAACAGTCAGAACTACGGCCCTTGCCATTCGATGATTGCCACACTGGAGACAGCGAACAAGAAACCAGTTATCGAACCGTAGGGGTGTGCCGACAATACGCTCGAAGACACCGAAACGATGCATCGCGGAAGCTATTTCAGAAAAGCCATCCAGAGGGTTCCGATTAGCCACTTCATTGATTTTTTCGAGATATATGTATTGATCAACCTCACCACGTTTAGCGGCTTCTAGACAGTCATCCCCCCATTTGCTCCCGTATGCGATTAGACGTTTGTTTACACGCGCCACATCAGTTAATTGGCTAGGCTTAAATCGTGAAGTGCTTGCTCCATCATTGGGCCGGTAGAAATAAAGCGCCTCGTCCAAACAGAAAAGAGAGCTGGAAGCATCGACAATAGGAAGGAGCTGGAGTAAATCCTCGCCATGCATCAGGCCCGCATAAGCCCCATAGGTTGACTCCCTATCTATGCGGCAAAGACGAAAGGCTTTGCCGCATAGATTGTTAAACCGCCCTGTACAAACGTGCTTCTTTACGATGTTGTAGCCCTCACCAGAATAGAAGCCGTCGTCAAGCGGATCGGAGTCATCGAAAGTAGAGAAATCTGACTTACGCGAATAACGAAACGATATAATGTCAGCATTCGTGCGGTCAATTGCCTTCGAAATCAAGTCGAGCGCATCAGCTCGCAAGCAATCATCCCCGTCGAGTGAAATGACGTAATCACCTTCGGCAAGAGCGAGGCCATTTCGCCTAGCGAGAAGGAGACCTTGATTCTCTTTGTGTACGACCTTAACCTTGTCGCTAGCGGTAGCAAATTCATCGGCAATTGTGCCAGTCAAGTCGGTCGAACCGTCATCAACGACAATGAGCTCAAAGTCCTGAAATGATTGAGCCGTGACAGATTGCAGACATTCGAACAAGTATTTTTCTACATTATAAGCAGGGACGACTACTGAAAACCTCACGCTGCCGCCTCCATCGACTGGTTGTTTGTAATTTCAATAGAGCAAACTGCCTCGCGTTCGCCATATTGCCAAAGAGCGAACAGTCCTCCCAGGGCAAAACCAACGAGTAGGTCACTGCCTCCGAACTGGATGAAGGAAACGATAAGGAAAATAAGGATGAACGCTTCAAACGGAGAGCCAAGTTTATCCAAGAAACACCTGTTGAGGAAGGAGCAGACCATCGCTATGAAAATGAAAAATCCAACGATTCCGAAGTCGAGAAGAACCTGGAGAAAGTACATATGAACGTTGTCCTCAGCGTATGCTAAACCGCTAATAAGAGAGACATGATTGATCGCGTTTCCTGCTCCCGCTCCAAATAGTGGGGCATCCAAAAAAGTTGGGATTGCATAATCCCACATTCTCAATCTGCCGAGCGAACCATCATCCTGCCCCGCTTCAAGAAGACGTTCGATTACGATATTGCCGTTAGCGGCAAGCGCGATGAAAGCACAGACAATGCAGGCGACAGCCAGGAACAGCCTAAGAGAGACCCCTCGTTTGCCATTTTTAAAAACAAAGATGTAGACAAAGGCGAGAACGCAGATAATCAAACTAGCTCGCGAGGCATAAATCATCGACAGAGCAATGGCACTAAAAAAATAAGCCTTGCCACGTCGGTTGCAGTCAAAGAAAACGCAAAACATTGCCAGCCAAGAACTTTCAATATTCACCCCGCCCAAGAAGAAGGTCGGGAGCCAAGGGTGCCCCATATACTGGTTGGCCAAGAAGTAAGTGATGCGGTCATGGTAGAAGCCTAACTTGAGAAAGACGAGGCCCATCATGACAATAGCTACGGTCTGAGCTACTCTTTTCCATTGCGCAACAGTAAAATCACGCCCGAGATTATAAAAACAAGTCGCAATCATGTACATGAAAACGTAATGCCACGAGGCGGCATTGAGCCCATAGGCCAAATAATCGAAAAAAGAAATGATTAATAGTGCGAGGAGCCCGATAAAAAACCACTTACCGGGCAGCATCCATTTCATTTTTAAAGTAAAAAGGCTGTATATCAGCACCACGAACATCATGAGGTGATAGGGCTTTACGGTACCGGTCTCAATACCAAATGGGCTGGAATCTTGAAAACAAAGCGCCAAAAGAAACAAAAAAGCAAGGATCATTGGGGCAGTCCAAGTTCTGCAAAGATTTCCTTTGGCACCATCAGAAGTGCCATTGGCGGCAGTCCTGATGTTACGTTCGCTCAATGTAGCAAAAGCCATATAATCACCTATTGGGCGTGAAGCAGTCGTCGATAAGCATCGCAGAAGACGCAAAAAGGAACGCGTCCCATCCTCGATATTGAAGCCGCCAGTTTTTCCTTCTTGCGCGCCTTCGGGTCGCGAATCACTGTCGCAGAATATTTCTGCAATTCCTTCCACATCGTTGCCTGAGCCGCCTTGTCCTCCTTGGGAATCTGGGAGAAAACTACGCGACAGATTGCAAAACAGCGCGAGCATGTCGCATCAGAGAGCTGTGGGTACCATTCGGTCATTTTGATGCGCATGCGTCGGGTAATCTCCAGACAGCTCGCCATTTTCTTTGGATTAAAAGTACCTCGCATGATGCTGGTAGGGCGCTGCCGATAAGCATATAGATCGGTCGCCTTCAGTACGGCGACCTTTCCGCACTCGTGAGCGAACCGATAGGCAGTCTCATCATCCTCGTAGTAAAGCCCCTCGGGGAAGTAAACCTTCTCGACAAGATTTCGCGTATAGAGTCGCCAAACAGCGCCGGCCCAACTCTTCTGGTACAGAACCTCTTCCTGGTACTGTTCTTCGCTCAGTAGCTCGTACTCGCTCGCGGCCTCAACGTCCCGCCCCAGCTCAGGTTCCTCCCCGTCAAAGAAGTCGACACCGTGTCTCATGGCCGCCATCTCTGTACCGGTCTGTTTAATGGCTCGATACAACGCCTCGAAGAAAACGGGTGAGATATAGTCATCGCTGTCGATGAACCCGACGTAGTCCCCCTCGCAAGCCTTGACACCCGTGTTGCGAGCAGCGCTGAGCCCGCCATTCTCGCGATGAACGCACTTCACACGGTCGCACGCGGCTGCATATCGATCACATATCGCCGGACAGTTGTCCGTCGAACCGTCGTCGACCAGAACTAACTCGATGTTAGGGTAAGTCTGCGCTAAGATGCTTTCGACGCACTCCTCGAGGTATCTCTCGACGTTATAGATGGGCACCACGACCGAGATTAAGGGCGGCTTGGTGGAGGAAGCCATATTAGTTTTCAATTATCGTCCCATCTCCGCTAATGCGTTGGCGTAGTAATCCTGCAGCCTAAACGCCTCGGCCCGAGAGTCAAAGCCGGAGGCGATGCACTCATCGGTGCGAGACGTGCGTTCCTTTCCACGGCTGCAGACGACGTTTATCTCTTCGGCCCACTTCTTGGCGCCGTCAGTCAGGGATATAAAGTGCCCTTGGCCGCAGAACGATGCCTCGGTCGTGATCTCACTCGAGAAAAACACTTCAGCACCCGCACACTGGGCCTCAAGACCAACAACAGGAAGTCCCTCATATAGACTCGGCAGCAGGAAACAATCCATCGCCTGGTAAAACCCGACGATGTCCTCCCTGCGACCCAAGTACATCACGCGGTCGGTAAAGCTGTTAGCGTCCATGTAGGTGAGCATCTGTTCCTTGTACTCGCCGTCGCCGATGAGCAGGAACTTTGCCTTAGGATTGAGTTTGCACAGCTCCCCCACGACCTCCATCAGGAACATGGGGTTCTTCTGCGCAGCGAACCTGCCAATGAACCCTGCGAGCAACTCATCGTCCGCAACCCCCAGCTCTGTGCGTGTCCTTGCTCGAAGGACGGGGTCGAAGGAGTTCTTGCGCGAGTCGATGGCAGTTTTGAAAACGCTAACCTTCCCCGCGTCGAAAAGAGCGTCGCCGAACTGCCAGCGGCCGCAGTCCTCGCCGCAGGACATATAATGTGTTGCAAAGAGCTTTGAGAATCTGCGCAAAATAAGCTTGAGTACGGTCTTGGGCTCGCGCTCGTTTGCCATGGACAGACTCTCGGAGATGCGCACCGGGATCCCGCACTTCTTGGCCACGCGCAATGGAAACAGATTCATCGTGCTGTTATAGGCGTGCAGCACATCGAAGTGCTCCCGCTTGAACACGTCGGCCATATCGGACATGTTCTTCGCTATATTCTGGTAAGGGGCGATGATATGGACGCGCCCGCCGCGAGCCTCAATTTCCTCGGTCGGCACGGCGTTGGAGTCGGAGTCGCAGATGAAGTGGACCTCGACCTTCTTCGGGTCGAAGTTGAGAAAATACTGCATGGAAAGCGTCTTCTTGCCGCCAGAATTCATCTTGCCTTCAATGAAGGCCACTTTAATGGGACGTATTTCACCCATTCCTACGCCCTCGCCTTCTTGAGAAAGTACTCTGTGGCGCAGGAAACGACATACTCAAAATCCTCAAGCGACATACCGTAGTACATAGGCAGACGAACCAAACGATCAGAATCGGGAGTAGTGTGTTCATCCTCTCCGCTGAAGCGGCCGAACCTCTCGCCTGCTGGAGCGGAATGCAAGGGAACATAATGGAACACGCACCCCACGCCATGTTCTTTCATGAATGTAATGAAAGAAGTTCGGGCCTCCAGATCGCGCAACTTGATATAAAACATGTGCGCATTATGCTCACAGCCCTTGGGAATGCGCGGAAGCTCCAAAAGGCCTTTTTCCGCAAGGGGTTCAAAGGCGGCGTAATAGGCTCGCCATGTTGCCAGACGATTCTCGTTGATTTCGTCGGCGTGCTGGAGCTGGGCCCACAGATAGGCTGCGTTGAGCTCGGAGGGAAGATAGCTCGAACCGAAGTCGACCCAGTTATACTTTGCGACTTGGCCGCGGAAGAACTGTGCGCGGTTGGTACCCTTCTCACGGATGATCTCCGCGCGATCGCAGTAAGCGGAATTGTTGATAGAGATGGCGCCGCCTTCGCCCATCGAATAGTTCTTCGTCTCATGGAAGCTATAGCAACCAAAGTCACCGATAGTGCCGAGAGCACGTCCCTTATAGGTAGCAATGACAGCCTGCGCCGCATCCTCGACAACTAGAAGGTTGTGGCGCCGGGCGATATCCATGATAGTATCCATCTCGCATGCGACGCCAGCATAGTGTACGGGCACGATAACACGAGTACGTTCAGTGATGGCGGACTCGATTTTCGTCTCGTCGATATTCATGGTGTCAGGACGGATATCAACGAAAACAAGTTTCGCACCAGCAAGAACAAACGCTGTTGCCGTTGAAGTAAATGTAAACGAAGGGAGAATGACCTCATCGCCAGGCTTTAAATCGCAAAGAATTGCAGCCATCTCGAGAGCACTAGTACCGCTCGTGGTCAGCAGAATCTTATTGGAGTTGAAGCGACTCTCAAGCCATTCGTTGCACTTTTTTGTAAACAGGCCATCACCAGCAATCTTGTGGTTGACCTCAACTGCCTGTTGGACAAACTGGATTTCATCCCCTACGCAAGGAGGAATATTGAACGGCACTGTTCTATTGCAAGACATTTATTTCACCTTTCTATAATTAGTGTTTCAAAAATCAACGACCGGTTTTGGAATTGCCGAACATGGCGCCAAAAGTACCTACGAAGCACTTCCAATCCATGCGGAAACAGCGATTGCGTACGTAGCGAAGCTCAATCTGTTGACGCAAGCCGCTTTCAAAGGTCGCAGCATTGCGGTCAGTCGCCTGCCATAGGCCAGTGATGCCCGGGGTGACGCTCAACAGCTCTTCCTTCTCCTCGTCGGAGAAGTGTTGCTCCAACTCTTCACGCGTGATGGGACGCGGGCCGATAACGGATAGGTCACCCTTAAGTACGTTGAGAAACTGCGGCATCTCATCGATGGAACATTTACGGATGAACTGGCCCACCTTGGTAATGCGGGGATCGTTGTCGACCTTGCGCTCGACCTCCCACTGGTTTAATTGCTCAGGGTTTAGGTACTTATGCACATCGTTAGCGTCAGTGACCATGCTGCGGAGCTTAAGCACTCGAATCGCCCGACCGCCCCTGCCCACTCGCTCTTGCGCGTAGATGGGCCGTCCCGGCGATTCTGCGCATATCGCTGCGCATACACCGGCTATAGGCATCGCGAGAAGCGCCGTGCAAAAGGCGCTGAATACTATGTCGAACGTTCTCTTGCATATGCGGTAGAAGAGGGTTCCCGTTGGTTTCCTAGACATGGGCTAACACCCCGCCATTGGAAAAATCTCGGGAAATGCCTCTAGCAGGCACCCCCCCCGTTATTACTTCAATGACTGTAAGGGCGATGATTTTTAGATCGGTAATCACGCCGCGCTTAGCGATGTACTCCAAATCACGTCGCACCATGCCATCGAAGTCCGTGTCGTTGCGGTCGGTAACCTGCCACCAGCCGGTAATGCCAGGCTTCACTGCCAAGCGCTGCAGGTCGTACTCGGTGTACTGCGCAACCTCATTCGGCAACGGCGGACGGGGTCCGACGACGCTTATCTGCCCCAGGAACACGTTCAGGAACTGAGGAAACTCGTCGATGGAGTGCTTGCGGATGAACCTGCCGATCCTGGTGACGCGGGGGTCCTCCTTCATCTTGAACATGGCCCCGGCAATCTCGTTTTGCTCCTTGAGTTCGGCGAGGCGCTCGTCGGCGTCCTTGTACATGGAGCGGAACTTCCACATGCGGAAGGTTGATACGCTGCCGTCACGGTGGGTCTGGCCCACGCGGATCTGGCTGTAGAACGGGTTGCCCTCGCTCTCAAGGCGGATGGCCGCGGCGAGCACAAGGCTGGGTACGGCGATGACAGCCAGCACGTAGCCGCTGAACACGAAGTCGAACGCGCGCTTAACGGTGCGGTAGGCAAGGCGCGAGCGATCCCAGTCCATAATGGATTGCGTGGCCCTGTAGCGGCCGACGCCCTCACGCCGGTCCATGGCCTGAGCAATCAGTGCCGCCCCCGCGGGCGCATCCGTTGTATATTGAGTTTTATCCGACACGTTCTCTTCCAACACTTCGTCCCCGGGTCGGGGATCCTCCCTGTTCTGAGTAGCGACCGTCTGCAGCTAGGCGATCGCCTTTTTAAGGTTGCGCATGACGCGCTGCTCACTTGAAAGCACGGCAAGGCCAACGCGCGTAGTTACGCGTCGGCCGCACAGGTCGAGCTCCAAATAAGCAGTGCTCTTGCGTCTGTTAATGGTTTTGATAAGCCCTTCGTGACCCAGCAGTGGGCCTGCCGTAACTACGACCTGGTCACCGTCTTTTAGGGCCTCGCTCATGGGCACTATGCGGTCTCCCCTGTGCGTAAAGCCGCCAATAAGCTGGACCTCTTCTTTTGCCAGCGGCACAAACTGACCGTCCTGGGAAAGCACTCGGGCAAAGTCGTCCATGCGCAGCAGATACTGTTGCACGGTGCGGGGGTCTGCCGTATCGCAGATCAGATAACCGGGAAAGAGCGGCTTGGTCGTATTGACCCATTCGCCGTGTACCTTGATCTCGGTTTGAAATTGGGGATAAAAGAGCTCCTGCATGGCACCAGCCGGCACCATACGCTCAATGCGCTCGCGCATTATATCTTCGCGACCGTTAATGACCTGGATTACATACCACACGAGCACCACCCCCTTGCTGTCTTACGTGTGGCTCACGGGGTTTGGGTATGGCTTCGCCAGGGCGCTTGTGCGCAAAGGCGCTCCATATTCAAACCCTGAGCCCAGTTAGACAAGCACGTGGCTCTGCCCCACCGTGAACGGTATGTATAAATGCAGTTGCTAGAGACGCGGACGTGTATCGCAAAATGACCGCGCCCCCAGCTGACTGCGTGCGAGCCAGTCAAGCGGGTTCAAAACTGGACCGCACGCAAACAGCTGAAGGACTGCTGTGGTTTGCCAAAACAACCAATTACACTGCCGAAAGCGAACTTATAAATAGCCGCAAAAACAAGTGCAAAATCGCGCATGGCAATCGATATTGGAGCTCATGGTGTTTCTGGCACCGCCGTTACGGCCGGATGCTGATCGACCCTGTGCTATGCGGCCTGCTGGAGCCGTGAGCACAGTTGAACTCATGTACGTTAGTTATCCTAGCACAAGCTGTTAGTGAAACTGATTTGGGCTGCGTTGGACAACATATCGTTCATTTGACGTGCTCAAGGGGTTTGTTTTGGGATGTTGTTCACGTTGACGCAGGTTATTGGGGTGCTGGCAATAATTGGGAGCGTTCCTGAAGCCCAAATGGAGAAGCGAGCTGCACTGGTAATTGCGTTTGGATAACAAACTATGTACAGACATGTGAAATAAATTGTGCAACTTTTTGTTGGCGTCGGAGGGGTTTGTGACCCGAGATATTTCGACAAAAAAGGCCTTCGGTATACCGAAGGCCTTTGCATTCACGATGGTGGAGACGAGGGGGATCGAACCCCTGACCTCTTGACTGCCAGTCAAGCGCTCTCCCAGCTGAGCTACGCCCCCGTGAGGAGGAGATACTATAGGGGAAGTTGACGCGGCGTGCAAGGACTTTTTTGAGTCAGACTTTAAATGTCTATTGATATAGGAAAGCGATGGCGGTGCCGGTGTGGACTTGGATCGTGGCTGTTGACCTGACGACGTTGCTGATGCCCGTGTCGGCCAACAGGCCCAGGGGGCTGTGGTCTAGCTCCCATTCTAGGCCGTGTTCGCTTACCTTGGTGTTGGGGGCAATTGCGATGATGGAGAACGTCTTGCCCTCGGCGCCTTCGATGGTCCACGACTCGCCTGCGCGAAGGATGCGGGAAACCACCTTGTCCTCGGCAATCCAGACTGGAGCGTCATCGTAGCCTGCGAGCAGGCCCAGTACGGACAGCGCCATATCAGGACGGCCACCCGTGGCGCAGGTCGCAACCACTTCGGCACCCGTCCAGCGACGGCGGACGGAGTCGAGCGCCAGCGCCAGATCGGTATAGTCCTTGTACGGGTCGTGGCGCTCTACCTCAAAGGCTTCGGCGGCATCGACCAACGCACGACCCGCATCGCTCACCGTGTCGGCATCCCCCACATAAACGTCGCAGCCTAGCCCCGCGCTCAGCAGCGCATCGAGCCCGCGGTCCACGGCGACAACGTAGTCGCACTCCTCCGCTAGTCTACGCAACAGATCCGTGCTCGCAACAACAGGCGAGCCGCAGACAACTAATACCTTGCAAGCCACAGTCCTCGCCTATCCCTCAAACGAAAGCACGCGGGCCAAGTCAAGCTCCTCGTAGCTGTCGATAAAGATATCGCAGTTGGCGCGTACGTCGTCGCGCTTCATACGGCCGTGCGGATCATAAATACCCACACGCTTAAAGCCGGCGACCCCAGAACTCTTAAGGCCAAAAACCGCGTCCTCAAACACCCATGCGCGGTCAAACTTATGCCCATGGCGCTCCTCCAGACGGCGCAGCGCCAACTCGTATACGTCGGGGAACTGTTTGGAGCGTCCTGCCTCACCCGTCGTGGTAACAAACTCCATGTAGGCATCGAGCCCGGCGCCCGCAAGCGCAGACTTAACCAGCTCGGCTGGCGTAGACGTGGCAACGCACATGGCAATGCCCGCCGCCTTCGCCTGCTCCAAAAATGCCAAGAGCCCCTCGCGCGGTGGCACCTTGGAGTAGCCATCGATCAGGATGTCGCTCAGCTCGCGATACAGCTCCTCGCCATTCGCTCCAATGCCCCAGGTGTCGTGGTAGGCCTGGCACTCGTCCTCGAGCGACAAATGCTCAAATTGGGCAAAATCGTCGACCGTTACGTCAACTCCGTGGCGGTGCAATAACTCGGGCTGAGCATAGGCCCAAACGGGGGTGCTATTAACCAGTGTTCCGTCGCAATCGAAAATAAAAGCGACATTGGGAGCAGCGGTCTGGGACATAAACGAACCTTTCGATGTCAAATGGTAAACATCCTGCTAAAAACGTTTTACCAAACGTCAGACTAACAATCTTGAAACCCTAATTGGTAAAACTGTCAAGAGTTTTACCATCGCAATTCTGCCAGTGGTCTAAACATGGCGCTCGCCGATTAAACACCGCCGCAAATCCACTTTTCTCCATAAAAGTAACGAACAGGTGTTATCGTATTTCGTGCCGAAAGTTCCACCGAGCACGCGAGGTGGAACGAATCATAGAACTATCGCCGTCCCTTCGATTCGTGCAGCCTTGGACCTTTCGCATCTAGTCACCAAGGCAACACGCTGCCGCGTCATGATGGGATCAAACGTGAGCGATACAAAGCTAAAGCCAGCAACTAAAAAGCCCGCTACCCGTAAAGCCGCCCCGCACGCACCGGAACTCTCCAAGGACGATGTCTACCTGTTTGGCATCGGCACGTGGGAGCGCAGCTGGGAAAAGATGGGCGCGCATCCCGACACGCAGAACCGTACGCGCGGCTGGCGTTTTTGCGTTTGGGCGCCCGATGTAAAGAGCGTGCATGTCATTGGCGAATTTAACGACTGGAATGAAGAAGCCAACCCGCTGGTGCCAGTGCATACGAGCGCTATTTGGGAAGGCTTTATTCCTGGCGCCGAGCAGGGCCAGCTCTATAAATACCTTATCGAGACCAACGAGGGTGAGAAGCTCTACAAGGCCGATCCGTATGCCTTTAAGGCCGAGTGCCCTCCGGGAACGGCGAGCGTGCTGTGGACCCTCGATGGCTACAAGTGGAACGACGCCGCATGGCTCAAGCGCCGCGCTGGCCACAACCACATGTCGCAGCCGCTCAACATCTACGAGGTGCATATTGGCTCGTGGAAGCGCCACGGCGACGCGCCGCAGGGCGAGCCCGACGAGTACGGCAACTACCCTGGCCCCATGGATCCCTTCCCCGCGCAGCGCGGCGAGTTCTACACCTACGACGACCTGTCGGTGAAGCTCGTGGACTACGTGCGCGAAATGGGCTACACGCATATCGAGGTCATGCCGCTCATGGAGCATCCCTTCGATGGCTCTTGGGGCTACCAGACGACCGGCTACTATGCCGCCACGTCGCGCTATGGAAACCCGCAGCAGCTCATGCACTTTATCGATGCGTGTCACAAGGCGGGCATTGGCGTAATCATGGACTGGGTGCCCGGCGGTTTTTGCGCCGACTCCCACGGCCTTGCCACCTTTAACGGCCACATGCTGTTTGAGCACGAGATTCACCCCAACTGGGGCACGCACAAGTTCGACTTCGCCCGTGGCGAGGTCCGCTCCTTCTTGGTCTCCAACGTGCTGTACTGGCTCGAGAACTTCCATGTTGACGGCATTCGCATGGACGGCGTGTCCAGCATGCTGTACCTCAACTTTGGAATTGACGATCCCGGCCAAAAGAAGTTCAATAAGTACGGTACCGAAGAGGACCTGGACGCCAGCGCTTTTATCCGCCAGGTCAACTGCGCCGTGGAGGCCCACTTCCCTGACGTGATGATGATGGCCGAGGAGTCCACCGCGTGGCCGCTCGTGACCTATCCGCCGCAGGACGGCGGCCTGGGTTTCCACTACAAGTGGGACATGGGTTGGATGAACGACACCCTGCACTACATGCAGACCGATTTTCCGTGGCGCCCCGGCAACCACGGGCTGCTCACGTTCTCCATCATGTACGCCTTTACCGAGAACTTTATTTGCCCGCTGAGCCACGACGAGGTCGTGCACGGCAAGTGCTCGCTGATCGGCCGCATGCCGGGCGACTGGTGGCGCCAATTTGCCGGCCTGCGCACGCTGGCCTTCTACCAGATGACGCATCCCGGTGCCAAGCTCAACTTTATGGGCAACGAGATCGGCCAGTTTATTGAGTGGCGCTACTACGAGTCCATCCAGTGGTTCCTGACCGAAGAGTACGAGACCCACCGTCATCATCAGGCGTTTATCAAGGCACTCAACCACCTGTACACCGCCGAGCCCGCCCTGTACGAGCGCGGCTACACCGACGACGGCTTTACCTGGATCGATGCGGACAACTCCAAGCAGTCCATCGTGAGCTTTGTGCGTCAGGGCGAGGACGTCGACGACGATCTGGTGATCCTGATCAACTTTGACCCGGCGAGCTACGAGAGTTTCCGCGTGGGCGTGCCGCGCGAGGGCGACTGGGAGGTCATCTTCGATTCCGACCGTCCCGAGTTTGGCGGCAGCGGTTATGCCGGCGAAGAGCCCTACACCTGCTCGAGCGAGCCCTATCCCTGGAACGGGCAGATGGACTCCATTGAGATTAAGGTGCCCGGTCTGGCAGGCGTGGTGCTTAAGCGCCGCGGTCCCAGCAGCTATAAGCCGCCCGTGGTCGAGGAGCCCAAGGCTGCGCCCAAAAAGCGTATGTCTTCGGTGAAGCCCAAGCCTGCGGCTGCTAAGAAGGCTCCGGCTAAGGCCAAGGCTACGACGACCAAGGCCAAGGCTGCCGCAAAGCCCGCTGCTAAGGCCGCAGCCAAGAAACCGGCTGCCAAAAAGGCCGCTACCAAGACCAAGTCTGCTTCTGTTAAGCCGTCTGCCAAGGATGCGTAACAAAACCGTTACAGCTGTAATTACCCGCCCCGACGAGGCGTAGGATACAAGTCATAACCGTTCCGGGAGAAACATCCCCGGGGGAAAGGAACGTATGAATAAGATCTTCGACAACAAGCAGGAGTTTACCGAGCTCTATCGCGATGCCGTCATGAGCATCAGCGGCAAGAGCGTCGAGGCCGCCAGCGACCTCGACCGCTTTAACGCCCTGGCCAAGCTCGTGGCCGAGAAGGCGCGCACCGTTGCCACCAAGAGTGACGCCCGTGTGACCGCCGAGGGCAAGAAGCGCGTGTACTACTTCTCGATCGAGTTTTTGATCGGCCGACTGCTCGACAACTACCTGCTCAACTTTGGCGTGCGCGACATGGTCGCCGAGGCGCTCGACGACATGGGCTTCGACCTGTCCGTCATCGAGAACCAGGAGCCCGATCCGGCCCTGGGCAACGGCGGCCTGGGTCGTCTGGCCGCGTGCTTCTTGGATTCCATGGCAGCCGAGGGCATTGCCGGCTACGGCAACGGCATGCGCTACCGCTACGGCCTGTTTAAGCAGGAGATCGTCAACGGCAGCCAGGTCGAGGCCACCGACGAGTGGCTCACCCACGGCTATCCTTGGGAAGTCCGTCGTCAGGACAAGGCCGTGACCATTAAGTTTGGCGGCCGCGTCGAGGGCTTTGAGGAGAACGGCCGTACGTTCTACCGCACGGTGGACACGCAGGACATCCTGGCTGTCCCTTATGACATCCCCGTGGTGGGCTATGCCGGCGAGACCGTTAACAAGCTGCGCGTCTGGGCCGCCGAGCCGGTCGAGGAGCACTTTGACCTTGAGGCATTCAACCGCGGCGACTACGCCCTGGCCGACGCCGAGCGCGCCGAAGCCGAGGCCATCAGCGCCATCCTCTACCCCAACGACGCCGGCGAGCACGGCCGTCTGCTGCGCCTGAAGCAGGAGTACCTGTTTGTCTCGGCCGGTATCTACAGCCTGCTCGACACCTTTGAGAAGGAGCACGGCGCGAACTGGGAGCTGCTGCCGCAGTTTGTGGCCATCCACACCAACGATACCCACCCCGCCATGTGCGGCCCCGAGCTCATGCGTATCCTCATCGACGAGAAGAAGCTCGAGTGGGACGACGCCTGGAACATCGTGACGCAGGTCGTGAGCTACACCAACCACACCATCCTGCCCGAGGCCTTGGAGAAGTGGCCCATCGGCACGTTCTCCAAGCTCCTCCCCCGCGTGTACCAGATCATCGACGAGATCAGCCGTCGTTGGCACGAGTCGTTCGACACCTCGCAGGAGGGCTGGCAGGAACGTCTGCGCCAGACCGCCATCCTGTGGGACGGCGAGATTCGCATGGCCAACCTGTCTGTGATCTGCAGCCACAGCGTCAACGGCGTGGCCAAGATCCATTCCGACATCATCAAGAACATCGTGCTCAAGGACTTCTATGCCCTGACGCCCGAGAAGTTCAACAACAAGACCAACGGCATCTCGCACCGTCGCTTCTTTGCCGAGGCCAACCCCACCTACGCCAAGCTCGTGACCGAGGCCATTGGCGATGGCTGGCTCAAAGACGCCTTTGAGCTAGAGAAACTCAAGGAGTTTAAGGACGACACCGAGTTCCTGAAGGCCGTGGGTGCCTCCAAGCGCGCCAACAAGGAGCGTCTGGCCGCCTACGTTAAGGCCGAGACCGGTCTGGTCATTGACCCCAACACCGTCTTCGATGTTCAGGTTAAGCGCTTCCATGCCTACAAGCGCCAGCTCATGAACATCATGAAGGTGATGGACATCTACAACCGTCGCATCGCCGATCCCAACTTCCACGTGACGCCGACGACCTTCATCTTTAGTGGCAAGGCTGCCTCGAGCTACACCTTTGCCAAGGAGACCATCCGCCTCATTAACTCCGTTGCCGACGTCATCAACAACGATGCCCGCGTCAATGAGGTCATGAAGGTCTGCTTTATCCCCAACTTCCGCGTGAGCAACGCCCAGCTCATCTACCCCGCCGCCGAGATCTCGGAGCAGATCTCCACGGCCGGCAAGGAGGCCTCGGGCACGTCCAACATGAAGCTCATGATGAACGGCGCCATTACGCTGGGCACCCTCGACGGCGCCAACATCGAGATCGCCGACCTGGCCGGCCGCGAGAACGAGGCCATCTTTGGCCTGACCGCTCCCGAGGTCGAGCAGCTCTGGGCGTCGAATAGCTACTTTGCGTGGGACACCCTCAACAACGATCGCGAGCGTCTGGGCCGCGTGATGGACGAGCTCAAGGACAACACCTTTGCGGGCCTTTCGGGCAACTTCGAGAGCATCTACAACGAGCTCATGAACAACAACGACCCCGACCTGGTTATGGCGGACTTCCGCAGCTACGTGGATGCGTGGGAGGCGCTCACGAACAGCTACGGCGACCAGGAGACCTGGAACCGCAAGGCCCTGCTCAACACCGCCTCCTCCGGCTGGTTCTCGTCCGACCGCACCATTCGCGAGTACCGCGACGAGATCTGGCACGCGTAAAGGCGCGCGAGCTCCCTTTGCCGTACGGCATTACTCGACGGGCGCGACCGAGCGCCGCGCCCGTCGCTAATGGGTTTAGGAACATCGATGACAGAAGGAGAAATCGATGAGTAAGAAAGAATGCATCGCGATGCTCCTCGCAGGAGGACAGGGCAGCCGATTGGGGGCACTCACCCAAAAGATCGCTAAGCCGGCGGTTAGCTTTGGTGGCAAGTTCCGCATTATCGACTTTTCGCTGTCCAACTGCTCCAACTCGGGCATCGACACGGTGGGCGTTCTGACGCAGTACCGTCCCTACCTGCTGCATGCCTACGTGGGATCCGGCGAGGCGTGGGATCTGGACAGCCGCGACGGCGGCGTGTCGATCCTGCCGCCGTACGAGACGCAGACCGGCGGCGCCTGGTATGCGGGCACGGCCGACGCCATTACGCAGAACCTCGACTACATCAAGGCCAACGACCCCAAGTACGTCCTGATTCTTTCGGGCGATCACCTGTATCGCATGGACTACCGCAAGATGCTCAAGACGCACATTGAGAACAACGCCGACCTCACGGTGAGCGTTATGCCCGTTCCGTGGGAGGAGGCCAGCCGCTTTGGCATCCTGACCACCGACCCCGAAGACGGCCGCATCACCAAGTTTACCGAGAAGCCCGAGAAGCCCGATTCGAACCTCGCGTCCATGGGCATCTACATCTTCTCGGCCGACGTGCTGATCGAGGCGCTCGAGGAGGACGCTCTGGACCAGCGCTCGAGCCACGACTTTGGCAAGGACATCATCCCCAAGCTGCTCGGTGAGAACAAGCGCCTGTACAGCTACGAGTTCCACGGCTTCTGGAAGGACGTCGGCACCATCGCCAGCTTCCATGAGACCTCGATGGACCTGCTGGGTAACAACCCCGAGTTCGATCTGTTCGACAAGAACTTCCCCATCATGTCCAACATCACCACGCGTCCGCCGCACTACATTGGCCCGGACGGCCGCCTAGACGACTGCCTGGTCTCCAATGGCTGCAAGATCTACGGCACCGCTCGCCACTCGATCCTTTCGACCGATGTCATCATCGAGGAGCGCGCCGTGGTCGAGGACTCCGTGCTGCTGCCGGGTGCGCACGTTAAGAGCGGTGCGCACATATGCCGCGCTATTTTGGGCGAGAACTCCACGGTCGAAGAGGGCGTGAAGCTCGGCTCTGTCGATACCACCAAGGATACGGCCGTCGTTGGAAATGACGTCGTTATCGGGAAGGGGGAATGATCCGATGATCAATCGCAAGGCCATCGGTTATATCACCGCTAACTACTCTTCGTCCTACGGCAGCGTCCTGCTCAAGGACCGCCCCATCGCGTCCGTTCCGTTTTTGGGCCGCTACCGCCTGATCGACTTCCCGCTGTCCAACATGATGAATGCCGGCATTAAGACCGTCGGCGTCGTCATGCCGGGCAACTACCGCTCGCTGATCGACCACGTGGGCTCGGGCAAGGACTGGGGCCTGGACCGCAAGAAGGGCGGCCTGTTCATGGTGCCCGGCAACGCGTATGGCACCACCAAGGGCGGCATGCGCTTCCTGCTGCGCGACATCATCTCCAACAAGACGCTGTTCCAGCGCTCGGAGAAGCCCTATGTCGTGATGATGGGCACCAACATCATCTTTAACATGGACCTCAACACCATCATCGAGGCGCACGAGAACTCCGGTGCCCAGATGACCGTGGTGTACTGCAAGGCCACGCGCAACGTCGATGATGAGACCAAGCTCGAGATTAACGAGAACGGCCGCCTGACGGGCGTGAGCGCCGGCGTCGTGTACGGCGACAACGCCTCTATGGACTGCTGCATCGTCAACCGCGAGACGCTGCTCGAGATTATCGACCACTACCAGGCCGCCGACTATCTGGACCTGCTCGAGGCACTCCAGGGCGACTTTGGCAACATCGACGTGTGCAGCTACGAGTACAAGGGCGAGGTCGTGGGCGTGTTTAGCGAAAAGTCGCTGTATCGCCGCAGCATGGACCTGCTCGACCAGACCGTGGCCGACCAGCTCTTCGATCCCGAGCGCCCGATCCTGACCAAGGCTCACGACGTGCCGCCTTCGCGCTATGCGACCGGCAGCCACGCGTGCAACTCAATCATCTCGGCCGGCTGCATCATCAAGGGCACCGTGCGCAACTCGATCCTGTCGCGCGGCGTCGTGGTCGAGGAAGGCGCTTCGGTGACCAACTCGATCATCAACCAGAGCTGCATCATCAAGAGCGGCGCCCGCGTTGAGAACGCCATTCTGGACAAAAACAACGTGGTTCCCACCAACACCGAGCTTCGCGGCACGCCCGAGAACATCCTGGTGCTGGGCAAGGCTCCGTTAACTTCCGACACCACCATCGTACGTTAACGTTGGCACCGCAACATCGCTCGTAACAAGTAGAATAGCCGCCCGGTTAGCGCCAGGCGGCTATTCTCGAATTGCAACATGGGAGACAATATGGCAGATTCCAGCAAAAAGATGCAGACCGTGTTTGCCTCGGCCGAGTGCGCACCGTTTGTAAAGACCGGTGGCCTGGGCGACGTGGCAGGCTCGCTGCCTGCGGCGCTTGTGCGCGCCGGCGCCGAAGTTATCGTGATGGTGCCCAAGTACGCCACCATAAAGGACGAGTACAAGGCGCAGATGGAGCACTTCTCCGACTTTTACGTGAGTCTGGGCTGGCGCAACGAGTACTGCGGACTCGAGAAGCTCGAGCACGACGGCGTCACCTATATGTTCATCGACAACGAGCGCTACTTTGCGCGCGACTATCCGTACGGCTTCTTTGACGACGGCGAGCGCTTTGCGTTCTTCTCCAAGGCCATCACCGAGAGCCTGCAGCACCTGCCGGCCGGCTTTGAGTGCGACATCCTGCACTGTAATGACTGGCAGACGGCACTTGCGCCCGTGTTTTTGCGCGAGTTTTACCAGGGCCTGCCGCTGTATGACCGCGTCAAGACCGTGTTCTCGATCCACAACGTGGCGTTCCAGGGCCAGTTTAGCGACACCGTGATGGAGGACATCCTGGGTGTGGCACACATTCCGGCGGCCGCCTCACAGCTGCGTTGCGACGCCTGCAGCATCAACTACATGCTGGGCGCCCTGCGCTATGCCGACGCCATAACCACGGTGAGCCCCACCTATGCCAGCGAGATCCAGACGCCCGAGTTTGGCGAGGGCCTGGACGGCGTTCTGCGCGAGCGCTCCTATGCGCTGCAGGGCATTTTGAACGGCATTGACGTGGCGGGCTTTGACCCGGCGACCGACAAGCGCATTGCCGCCAACTACACCGTCGATGACCGTTCCGGCAAGGCCGTGTGCAAGGCCAAGCTGCAGGAAGAGCTGGGGCTCGAGGTTCGCGACGACCGTCCGCTCATGGTGATGGTCACGCGCCTGACGCGCCAAAAGGGCATGGACCTGGTCATGTACGCACTCGACCGCATCCTGGCCGGCGGCGTGCAGGTGGCCGTGCTGGGTACCGGCGACCGCGACTACGAGGACGGTCTGCGCTACTTCCAGGACAAGTACCCCGGCACCATGGCCGCGCGCATCGAGTTCGATCCGGCGCTGTCGCAGCGCATGTATGCCGCCGCCGACATGTTCCTGATGCCTTCGAAGTTTGAGCCCTGTGGCCTGTCGCAGATTATCGCCATGCGCTATGGCACCCTGCCCATCGTGCGCGAGACCGGCGGCCTGAAGGACACCGTGCAGCCGTACAACGAGTTTACCGGCGAGGGCACGGGCTTCTCGTTTAGCAACTTTAACGGCGACGAGATGGGCGACGCGGTGTTCCGCGCGGCGCGCCTGTTCTGGGATAACCGCGACGCTTGGAACCAGCTGGTCACGCAGGCCATGAGCCAGGACTTTAGCTGGACGCGCTCGGCTGACAAGTATCTGGACCTGTACTTCTTTATGCATCCGGAGATTGAGCGGCCGGCGGCTGTTGTCGACGAGCCTGTGGTTGTGGCTGAGCCGGTGGCCGCTGAGGAGCCCAAGGCCGAAGAGAAGCCGGTTGAAGCTGAGCCCGTTACGGCCGAGTCTGAGGTGAAGGCTGAGGCTGCTCCTGAGGCAGAGTCCGAGGTCAAGCCAGCTGCAAAGCCTGCAGCTAAGAAGACCACGACTCGTAAGACGACGGCTAAGAAGGCCACAGCGGCCAAGGCGACGGCAACCAAGACCACCGCTGTCAAGACAACGACCTCGCGCAAGCGCACCACCGCAGCTGCCAAGAAGGCCGCCGAAGCCGAGGCTGCTCCCGAGGTAAAGGCCGACGCCGTCGAGGCTAAGGCTGCGGCAAAGGCACCGGCCAAGGCCGCTACCAAGAAGACGACCGCGACCGCCAAGAAGGCAACAGCTGCCAAGAAGACCACAACAACGAAATCGATGACCACGAAGGCCGCCACAACCAAGGCAGCCACAAAGCCGGCCGCCAAAGTCGAGGAGACGCCCGCCGAATCCAAGGCCAAGGTAACCGTCGAGGCCAAGCCGGCCGCCAAGACCACCACGCGCAAGCGCGCAACGACGACGGCCAAGAAGTCCACGACCAAGGCTGCTGCTCCCAAAGCGGAGGCTAAGGTCGAGGACAAGACCGCATTAAAGGCCAAGCCTGAGCCGAAGGCAGCCGAGGTCAAGCCCGCTGCCGCTAAAGAGGAGCCCAAGGCCGAGGTAAAGGCCAAGCCCGAGCCCGCCAAGAAGGCCCCTGTCTCCCCCGTCGCCGCGACCGAGGAAAAGGCTCCGACCAAGAAGACCTCCGTCCGCAAGGCAACGGCCACCCGCAAGCGCCGCTAGTACGCAGACGATTCAAAACCTCATCAAACCCTAAGCAAGGGGCGCTCCAACTGGGTGCCCCTTCTCTGTAGGTAGTGGTAAAACGATTTTCTAGGACAACCGTTCGCCGATGGTAAACGGATGTTGTTTATACAGCCTGTGTACAACAGATATACTTACAACTTGTGCGTAAAGCCATGGCCCGCAGGCCGTGATTCTATTGAACTGGACCGTATTATGAGATTGATACACAACAGCCGTCTTCCGCAGTTTCGCACTCCGTTTGGCGCTGTGACCACTGGAACTACCCTTTCGCTCTCCGTGATTCTGGAGGATGCCGACCCCAACCAGGCAACGCTTACGCTGCGCACCTGGGTCGATGAGATCGGTGAGTCTCGGTATCCCATGACGCACGAGGGCGACGGCATTTATACCGTAGAGCTTGAGTGTACCGAGTCCTGTCTTATCTGGTACAGCTTTATCTGCAATATCGAGGGCCAGCCCGAGGTCCGCTTGGGCGCACCGCAGGGTCGCACCGGTGGCGAGGGCGTAACTTACGACTACGCCGAGGTGCCGTCCTTCCAGATTACCGTCTATAAGCACCGCGAAGTGCGTCCCGAGTGGTACGAGCGTGGCATGGTCTACCAGATCTTCCCCGATCGCTACGCCCGAGATGAAAACTGGCGCGAGCGCACGCTGGCCGAGGTCGAAAAACCACGCAACGGAATCCAGCGCCGCATGGTCGAGGACTGGAACGAGCCGCCCGTGTACGAGCGCGCCGAAGACGGCTCCATCAAAACCTGGGACTTCTACGGCGGGTCGCTCAAGGGCATCCAGGAAGA
>ERZ834722.1464-NODE-1464-length-22142-cov-11.959524_pt1 | contig 22142 bp, 19 predicted proteins | sample MGYA00519576_ERZ834722 | MGnify/ENA primary metagenome ERZ834722 (study PRJEB31850, sample SAMEA3708759) | human gut metagenome | biome: human gut; feature: human-associated habitat; material: faeces | place: China | collected 2014 ...
AAGCTCTTCCAGAAGGTCAAGGGCCGCCCCGAAGAGAACGTCGTCACGACGCTGGCCGTACGTTCGATGGCCAAAGCCTACTACACCACCGACAACATCGGCCACTACGGACTGGCCTTCCCCTACTACACCCACTTCACTTCGCCGATCCGCCGCTATCCCGACATGATGGTGCACCGCCTGCTGGCACGCTACCTCGAAGGCGGCAAGACGACCGACAAGGTGGCATTCGAAGCGCTGTGCGAGCACGCCTCGGAACGCGAAGTGATCGCCGCCGAGGCCGAACGCGCCTCGATCAAATACAAGATGGTGGAGTTCATGCAGGCACGCCTGGGCGAGGAGTTCGCCGGCCACATATCGGGCATCACCGAGTGGGGCATCTTCGTCGAGATCGACGAGAACCACATCGAAGGGCTGGTGGCCATGCGCGACATGCACGACGATTTCTACGACTTCGATCCGGCCGAATACACCGTGACGGGCCGCTCGACGGGCCGGCGCTTCACGCTGGGCGATGCCGTGCGCATCCGCGTCAAGCGCGCCGATCTGCAAAAACGCCAGCTCGACTTCGACATGGTGCTACCCGACGCACCCCGCACCGACACCCCGCAGCGAGGCCGCCGGAGCCCGCAGGTAAAACGCCGCCGCTGACATGACGACCGACCGCATACTCGACAAGGCCGTGCGGCGCGAGCCGCTCACGCGCGACGAAGCCTATGCGCTCTACGAATGCACGCCCGTGCAGGAGCTGGCCGCAGCGGCCGACGCCGTGCGGCGTGCGACGGTCGCCGACCCGACGGTCGTGACGTGGCAGATCGACCGCAACGTCAATATCACCAACGTCTGCATCTCGGGCTGCAAGTTCTGCAATTTCCACTGCAAGCCCCACGATACGCAGCGCGGCTTCGTCACCTCGCGCGAGGAGTACCGCGAAAAGATCGCGCAAACGCTTGCGCTGGGCGGCGACCAGCTGTTGTTGCAGGGCGGGCTGCATCCGCAGCTCGGCATCGACTTCTACGAGGAGCTGTTCCGCGACCTGAAACGGATGTTCCCCCGGATCCGGCTTCATGCGCTCGGTGCGCCCGAAGTGGCCCACATCGCCCGCATCAGCGGTCTGACGACGCTCGAAACGCTGCGCCGGCTCATGGTCGCCGGACTGGATTCGCTGCCGGGCGCCGGAGCCGAAATCCTCGACCCCGACGTGCGGCGCGCGATCTCGCCCGCTAAGCCCTCGGTGGCGTCGTGGCTCGCGGTGATGCACGAAGCCCATACGCTGGGGCTGGCCACGTCGGCCACGATGATGTACGGCCACGTCGAGCAGCCGCGCCAGCGCGTCGACCACCTGCTCGCGATCCGCGATCTGCAAGCGCGCTGCCCCGAAGGGAAGCCCGGCTTTCTGGCCTTCATCCCTTGGATTTTTCGCTCGTCGGGCACCGAATTGGAGCGGCAGGGAGTTGCAACCCGCTTTTCACCATTGGAATACATTCGCATAATCGCCGTCAGCCGACTGGTTCTGAACAACATCCGCAACATCCAGGCTTCGTGGCTCACCGTCGGCAAGGCCACCGCTCAGGTAGCGCTGCACAGCGGCGCCAACGACATGGGTTCGATCATGATCGAGGAGAACGTCGTTTCTTCGGCCGGGGCGCACAACCAGTTCGATGCCGCAGGCATCCAACAAGCGATCCGCGAGGCGGGCTTCACGCCTCGTCTGCGGGACCAGCTTTACCGAATGCGGTAACGATCCCCATGCGGCAAGCCATATCAACTGAAGAGGGGTATTTCCCTGCACGAAAAAAAGCCGGAAAATTCCGGCTTTTTTATTCGGAACGAATTTTGAACTCTACCCGACGATTATAACCAACTCCCTATGACGGCATATTTACGGCCTGCTCTTCGACAGACAAGATTCTTCTCTCGATCCGGACTTACACGACATCTCGGACTTCTATACCGGACCGTACAGCCGACTATTGTGCTGTTCCTGCTTGTACTCGCCCTAACGGGCTGCCTTTCCGAAGAGATCCCGACGGAAAAGGAAACCACGCTCGTCCGCGTCGGAGAGGAGGCCCCTCACTTCACGGTCGGAATGCTCGACGACACAGCGATCACCCTGTCCGACCTGCAAGGCAACGTGGTGTTGCTTACCTTCTTCTCCACGTGGTGCCCGACCTGCCGGAAACAAATGCAGCAGATGCAAACCCAAATCGTCGATCGCTTTGCTGACCGGAAATTTCGCTTCCTTCCAATCAATCGAGGCGAAACGCAGCAGACCGTTCAAGAGTTCTGCCGCGAGCTGGGAATCGCATTCTCCGTAGGTCTGGATCCCGACATGTCAATCTACTCGCTCTACGCCACCCGATACGTTCCCCGCAACTTTATCATCAGTCCCAATGGCAAAATCCTGCTCTCCGAAACCGACTACGACGCAACAATACAACGCCTGCTGATCGAGCAAATCGAACAAGCGCTCCAAACAACAGAATAAAGCAGCATACCCAACAAAGCCGACCACACAAAACAGCCGTCTATGACTGACACGACCGGATTCCGAAGACACCCCGGAATTCCAGCGGTTTCCACCCCGTAACCGTCCGATCTGCCGGGACACAGCAACATTGCCGAACCCCGCAATTTACTCCACCTCGAATCGAACCGTCCCCTCTCATGCCTTATACAAAAACCTTCTCCAAAACCCCTCCACACACCCTCTTCCTCACAAAACACAAACAGGCGAAGCTTGCAGAAGCTCCGCCTGTTCTTTCGAAATCCGGGATTTCGATTACTTCATCAGACCGGTTACCAGGAAGGTGATCGCCACGGTCAAAATACCGTACAACTCCGGGAAAGCGGCGAGGATCAGGGTTTTGGTACCCACGTCATGACCGTTACCTACGGCAGCGATACCGTTGGCGCAAAGCTGGCCCTGGCGATACGACGAGAAAAAGTTCACCAGGCCGACCAAGATACCCAAGCCGAAGATAGCGGCTGCCTGCAGCATCGTAACCGAATCGGTCAGGTAATTCATGATAAGGAAGAGCGAGGCAAAGCCGTAAAGACCCTGCGAAGCGGGCAGACCCGACAGGATGATGTAGTTACCGAAGGCATTCGGGTTCTTCTTCATCGCACCGACTGCGGCGTTGCCCGCGATAGTAGTGCCATAGCAACTGCCTACGGCCGCCAGAGTAAACATGATGGCCATACCGAGATAGCCCAACGTAATAGGTTCCATAAATCGAATTTTGTTTTAGTTGTTAATATTGATTATCATTTAGTTTATTCGTTTTTCAACGGGGTGAAGACGCGCGTCGCGGCCTCGAACCCGGCGTTCTTGTAGAACTCCACGAACGTCAGACGCAGCGGATGCACCACCGACGAGAGAACGCACATGAAGAGGTTGATGCCGTGTCCCAGCAGCAGGATCAGCAACATCACGAGCTGCTTCACGACCGGAATATCCGGGCTCATACCAACGGCCAACTGGTTGAAGACCATCGCCAGAATACCTCCCGAAAGGCCGATGGCGAACAGACGGATGTACGACAGCAGATCGCCCACCAGTCCCGACACATTATTATAGGTATTCCAGATACCGAGTCCGAAGTTCACGAAGATATTCTTGCCCGGCGTATTGAAGAAGAACATCAGCACCAGGCCGATGCCCAGGATCACCAGATAAGCGACCGAATGGAACGTGAAGCCCACGCTTTCGGGCAGCAGGAACGCAACGGCACTATCGACCAGCACGATGATCCAGCCGATCAGTCCCAGCGCATAGCGCAGGCCGAAGCTGCGGGCCGTGACATAAGCGTTGATCATCATGGCGAAAAGCACCTGCACGGCACCCAATCCGATCGAAAGCGGGAAGAGGATGTCCGGTGTCAACAGATGATCGCGCAGGCTGCCCAGCCACTCCCATTCGGAGAGCTGCAATCCGAAGAACGAGCCCGACATCAGGCCGAAGACCATGCCCGAGAATCCGCACAGCATCGTCAGCATACCGATCTCCTTCATGGCCGAACTCCCCTTCTTGCGACCCAGCATCACTGCGGCCAAACCGCCCAGCATGATGACCAGTCCATAACCGCCCTCGGCCATACAGAAGCCGAAGAAGATCATATAGAAAGGAGCGAAGAAGCGTGTCAAATCGATCGTGCCGTATTTAGGCAGCGCATACATCGCGCCGATCACCTCGAACAGATGGGCGAAGGGACGGTTGCGCAGCTTCACCGGGGTATTGTCCTCGGGGGTCGGCGTACTCTTCAGGAAAATCAGATTGGGGTATTCGGCCAGCAGAGCATCCACCTTCGCGGAATCGGTCTCCTCGGCCCATCCCTCCAGAATAACCAGCGTACCGTCGGCTTCAGGCTGCGCAGTATTCTTCACGCGAATCTCTTCCAGCTTCCGCTTGAGCTCGATCCCATGCCGGCGGATCGCCTCCACCGAAAGAGCCGCACGGGAAAATTCCCGATCCAGCTCCGCGAGCTTCCTGCGGGCCTCGGCGATCTGCGCTTCGGTCTGACGGCAGTCCATCGTCGGCGCCTTGACCTCCTGCGCATCGAGCACCACCTCCTCGCCCGGCCGGGTCACGACCACGAAGTAATCAAAGGTTTCACCCTCGTGCACCAGAGCGATCGTATAACGCTCCGACCACGCTTCGATATCCTTCTCGTAAGCCGCACGGCTGGTGAAGAAATAGCGTAGCACCACGCCCCTGTCCGCTAACTTGCGAAGCGTATCGACCGAAAAATCGCCCCAGGGACGCAGCTCGTCGGCGGTTTTCTGCAAGCGTGCGATCTCCGAACGGAGCGCCGCTGCCTGCTGCGTAGCGGCCGTATAGCGATCGAAAGCCTCGCCGCCGTCGGCGATGGGCTGCTCGTCCCGAACGAAACGTTCGTCTTCGAGAAACCGCGTCAGGGCATCGACCGCCTTGTGATGGTTGTCGATCGAAAGCAGCAACTGACGGTCTTCGTCCGAAGGCTCCCACCCCGTAGTGGTAATATCGACCAGCCCCAGGCCGCGCAGCTTCTCGATGAAGTCGCTGCTCTGACCCGCATAGAGTACCAGGTCGTATTTCGACATTCTCGCTATCATAACATCGCGCCCTCCCCGGCTTGCTGTTGTTTGGTTTTCACGATCTTCTGGGCCGACTTGGAGAGGTTCTCCTCATCCTCCATGAAGCGTTTGATTTTGCGTATGGCATCCTCGTACCCGGGTATCTGCACCTTTTCGTAGAGGTTTACCTTTTGAGTAGTCTTGCGGCGTGCGAAATCCAGCAACTCCATCTTGCGGTTGAACACCTCGAATTCGATACCCAGACGCGCGAGGCGCTTGAGAATATCGACTCCGTCGGCGAACCACACGGGAGCCGAGAAGAGGTCGTAGTCCTTCTCCTCGAAACGGATGTCCTGCAACACCGGCGTACGCACGCCCGCGATCTTCTGCTCCGCAAGATCGACGTCGGCGATGCGCAGCAGGTCCGCATCGAACTCACCCCACAGGGAAACCATGTAGTCGTACTGCGCCGTGAGCGCGTCCAACTGCCGTCGGAAATCCTGTGCGGTGTCCTTCGCCTTCTTCACTTCGGAACGCAGGGCCGACTCCTTACTCTTGATCGTAGGGAGCGCCTTCTGCCGCATTTTCAGCTGTTTTCCGAGTTCGCCCAGCGAGGTCTTGTTATATTGGAATTTTATAGCCATTCTGTTTGAGTTGAATTGCTCTACTCGGTTTTAGGCCAGTATTTCTCCACCAGTTCGCTCTTGATGGCCACCTCTTCCTTCGAGAAGTATTTGGCGAAGAGCTCCCACGCCGTGTCGAGCATCTGCGTAATTTCGATATTGACGTCGATCGCCAGCAGTTTCTCCGAATAGTCGTAAGCGAACTTGAGCGCACGCTCGTCGTAGTCCGAAAGGTCGAAGCCGTTCTCCAGTTTGGTCTTGGCATTGGCCGCATCGGCGTAGAGACGCACGGCAGCGTTCATCACCTGCGGATGATCCTCGCGGGTCTTCTTGCCGATCACCAACTGTTTCAGACGCGACAGCGAACGGAACGGATCGACGATAACCTTACCCGTGTCCGAATCGTTGCGCAGGAACAACTGACCCTCGGTGATGTAACCCGTATTGTCGGGGATGGCGTGCGTGATGTCGCCGCCCGAAAGGGTCGTCACCGCGATAATGGTGATCGAGCCGCCGTTGGGCAACTGCACGGCCTTCTCATAGATCTTCGCCAGATCGGAGTAGAGCGAACCGGGCATCGAGTCCTTCGAAGGAATCTGATCCATACGGTTCGATACGATGGCCAGCGCATCGGCGTAAAGGGTCATGTCCGTCAGCAGCACCAGCACCTTTTCACCCTTATCGACGGCGAAATATTCGGCGGCGGTCAAGGCCATGTCCGGCACGAGCAGACGCTCCACCGGGGGATTCTCCGTGGTATTGACGAACGAAACGATGCGATCGAGCGCACCGGCGTTTTCGAACACCTGCTTGAAGTAGAGGAAGTCGTCGTTCGAGAGACCCATGCCGCCCAGGATGATCTTGTCGGCCTTGGCACGCAGGGCCACATTGGCCATCACGGCGTTATAGGGCTGATCCGGGTCGGCGAAGAAGGGAATCTTCTGGCCCGTCACGATCGTATTATTGAGGTCGATGCCGGCGATACCCGTGGCGATCAGCTCCGACGGCTGGATGCGGCGGAACGGATTCACCGTCGGACCGCCGATCTCGCGGGCTTCGCCCTCGATCTGCTCGCCGCCCTCGATGGGTTCGCCGTAGGCGTTGAAGAAACGGCCCGCCAGGTTGTCCGAAACGCGCAGCTTCGGGGGTTCGCCGTGGAAAATAACCTCCGAATCGGTGGTAATACCCTCCGTGCCCGCGAAAACCTGCAAAGTCACCTGGTCGCCCATAATCTTCACCACCTGGGCCAACTTGCCGCCTACGGTGGCCAGCTCGTCATTACCCACGCCCTCGGCACGCAGCGTCACGGTCGCCTTGGTAATGTTTTCAATCTTGGTATATATCTTCTGAAATGCTCGTGTTGTCATACCGCGCCTTATTTGGATTCTTTTTCACTCACTGTTTTCTCGATCTGACGGCGGTAGTCCTCGAATTTCTCCGATTTCCACTCCGAATAGTTCATCTGACGGAAGAGGTTGATCAGGCCCTTGAAGAACGATGCGCACTCCTCGAAACCGGTGAACCCGAACTCCCGGTCGCAGATGTCGAGCACCATCTCGTACATCATCTTCTGGCGTTCGATCGGGCAGTTGGCGTCGATCTCGTCGAAGGCGTCCTGCTGCAAGATCACGAAGTCGATCAGCTCCGACTTCCAGAACCGCTCGTGGTACTCCACCGGCACGCCGTCGTCGCCCAGGATGTTGATCTGGTCGTTGGCCTCCTTACCGCGCTGCACGAGCGTCTTGCCCGTATAAACCTTCTCCACCCAGCCCTTTTCGATGCGGGTGTCGAGGTACTCCTCGATCTCGGGATATTCGAGGTATTTCGAGTAGGACTCCAGCGGGTCGATAGCCGGGTAACGCTTCGAATCGGCGCGGCCCTGCGAAAGGGCGTAGAAACAGCGGGCTGCCTTCTTCGTCGATTCGGTCACCGGCTCCTTGAGGTTACCGCCGGCAGGCGACACCGTACCCAGGAAGGTCACCGAACCCGTCTTGCCGTTGCTCAGCTTGACCAAACCGGCCCGCGCATAGAAGTTCGAAATGATCGCCGAAAGATCGACCGGGAAGGCGTCCTGGCCCGGAAGCTCCTCCAGACGGTTGGACATCTCGCGCAGCGCCTGCGCCCAACGCGAAGTCGAGTCGGCCATAACGAGCACCTTGAGGCCCATCGAACGGTAGTATTCACCGATAGTCATACCCGTATAAACGGACGCCTCACGCGCTGCGACGGGCATGTTCGAAGTATTGCAGATGATGATGGTACGTTCCATGAGCTTGTGGCCCGTGCGGGGATCGACCAGTTCGGGGAACTCCTTAAAGATCTCGACCACCTCGTTGGCACGCTCGCCGCAGGCCACGATGATAATTACGTCGGCATCGGCCTGCTTCGAGATCGCGTGCTGAAGCACCGTCTTACCCGCACCGAAAGGTCCGGGGATGAAGCCCGTACCGCCCTCGGCCAGCGGGTTGAAAGTGTCGATGGCCCGCACGCCCGTCTCCATGACGCGCGAGGGGCGTGGCTTCTCCCGGTAACAGCGCACGGCCTGCTTCACGGGCCACCGCTGAACCATCGTAATATCGTGATCCCGACCGTCGGCATCGGTGATGACGGCGATCGTGTCCGTAACCTTGTACTCTCCGGCGGGCACGACGCTCTTGACCGTATAGGTTCCCTCCATCGTGAAGGGTACCATGATCTTGTGCTCGACCCACTCCTCCTTGACCTGGCCCAGCCACGATGCGGCCGAAACCTTGTCGCCGGGCTTGGCCAGCGGCTTGAACTCCCACTTCTTCTCGAAGTCGATAGGGTCGGTGATCGAACCGCGTGCGATGAACAGACCGTCCATCTTCTCCAGGTCGTTCTGCAGACCGTCGTAGTTGCGCGAAAGAAGACCGGGAGCGAGCGTCGCTTCCAGCATGTGACCCTCGAATTCGACCTTTTCGCCGATCTTCAGTCCGCGGGTCGAGTCGAAAACCTGCACGTAGGCATTGTCGCCCACGACCTTGATGACCTCGGCCATCATCTTGGTATCCCCGCAGTAAACGTGACAGATTTCGTTCTGGCCGACAGGGCCGTCCGCCTTCACGATCACGATGTTCGAGATGATACCGTTTACTCGTCCTGTTGTTTTCATTATCTGTTTTATTGTTTATTGATCAAATCCTTGCCGTCCAGACTGGTCATCAGGCGATGCAGCATTTCGCGCCCCTGCTTGTCGTCCAAACGGGTCCAGCGCGCCACGATGTTCACCTTCACCAGGTAAGCCAGCAGCGCGTTGATGTCGAAATAATCGAAAGTGGAAAGCTCCTCGGCCTGGTTCCAGCGGATCGCGTCGATCTTGCGCTCCTTCTCCACCAGGTTGGTTTCGTCGTTCACGGCAGCGATCACCGCCTCCAGATAGGGGACGTCGCCCCGCAAGCCGAAATCGGCGGCCGACGAGCGTTTGAGCTGCTGCGAAGTTTCATCCCCGCCCACGACAGACTGCTCGGCCGAACGTCCCGTAACGCGGGCTACGACGGCGGCAGAGATGTTGCGCAGGTTGCGGTCGAAATCGGCCCACTGGCGCAGGAAACGGCTCTTGGAGTGGGCGCACTCGTCGTAGTAGGCCGAGAAAAGAGCGTTCTCGAACGATCGGTCGGTGTCGATCCCGTCCTCGTTGTCGGCATCTTCATCGACGATGGCCGAATAGGAACGGACCACGGTCGCCATACGCGCCGGAAGCCGGTCGGGGTTCTTGGTCTGCTCCTCGATCTCTTCCCGCGAGAGGTTGCCCAGCGGGTTGTGCGCCGCGCGTCCCTTGCGGAAATTAACCAGGTTCTCGCAGTCGTAGTAACCGTAAAGCAGACGCACGCAACGTGCATCGCGGGCGGAAACCCCTTCGAGAATCTCCTCGATGATCGCCCGGGCATTGAAGCCCTTGGTATCGGCATCGAGCGAATACTCCCGCAATCCGGCTACCAAACAGTAGTAATTCTTGTCGAACATGGCGCCCGGCTTAAGCGTTATACAGCATTTTATAGACTTTGTCGCGCAGGTACTCCTTCAACAGAGCGTCGAAATCCTGGTCCGAGAACGAAATGTAGTAGCCGCCGTCTTTGGCACCCACCTTGAATCCCGTCCTGACCTCCTTCGAATAACCCACCTCGACGCCTGCGGCCAGCAGCTCCTTCGCAGCGGCTTCGAACGTCGCTTCGAACGCCTTCTGTTCCGCCTCCGGCAGCAGGGCCTTCAACTGGTTCTTCGACGAATCGGCGCCGCTCCAGTTCTTGGCGACGGTAAGCAGCATCTGCTTTACGAATTCGGGATCGAGCGTCGCGGCTTTCACGGCGGGAGCCGTGCTCTTGGCGATAATCATGGAGCTGATCTCGGCTTTGATCTTCGAGAGGGCCTGCTTGCCCGCGAGCGAAATCTCGGTCATCGCGTTCTTCTCCACATCCTGCGCTTTGGTATTGGCATCGGCGAGGATCTTCGCAGCCTGCGCCTCGGCCTCCTTCACGATCTTGGCCGCATTGGTCTTCGCTTCGGCCACCAGACGTTCCGCCTCGGCACGGCCTTTCTCCAGTCCCTCGTCGTAGAGCTTCTGGGTTAACTGTTGAAGTTTGTTTTCCATAAGAATTTATGTTTATTATATTTGAATTTCTTATTCGTCACTCCATGACCTCGCGTCACGGATTCCGGGATGCAGCCCGGCCCCGCACCGACCCTGCCGACCGAAACGCACGGCATACAGCACCGCTTTCCCCGCCGGCAAATCCGACCGCAGGCATACGATCCGGGATCATCGGAATCTTTCTCTTCCTCACCTCCATCCGAAACTCGATCGCAAGCGATCTCTCCCCGACTCCGACCGGAAACATCGGAACTGTTCCCGAAATCACACTCCTCCGAATTAGTTCCTACAAATATATAAAATCCATTTTAACCCACGCATATTCGGCGCATTTTTTTTCGGATCGAACCATAAAAAAATCGTTTGGGACAACCAACGTCTTCATCTCGAAAAAAGCTCCCTCCGAATGAAAATCCGAAGGGAGCAATGGCTTATTCAAAATTCATCGCCCTGATGTTCGGGACGCAGCAGATCGGTGACTACCTTTACGGGCGAAAAAGTCGTGATGGGGACTTCGACGAAGACCGTATTCCACCGGGCCATGGCACCGTTCCAAAGACCGGGCAGTTCCTGCGCGAGCAACTCGCGTCCGCCGTCCGACTTGCGGGAGATAAAACCCGTAGCGGGATCGACGAACTCCCGCAGATCGAAACGACCGCCTTTCGAGGTGCGGAAGCTGCAAACCAGATCCACCGGATTGAAATGAGTCGCCGAGCGCATCAATTTCCGCTTTTCGGGAGCGATCTGGTTCGATTCGGCGATCTGGAGCGTCTCCAACCCGTCGGCCCCGGCCACCCAGAAGGGGCCGCCGCCCGGTTCGCCTTCGTTGCGCACCATGCCGCACACCCGGATCGGGCGATTGAGCACCCGCCTCAAAAGAGGCGTACCGTAGTCCTTGGGCAGTTTCACGCAGAGTTCATTCTCGATGAACGCGGCGATGGGCTCCAACTCGGCACCCGGCACTTCGAGGGCCATGAGGTATTCAAAAATCCGCTCCTGCAATGCGAGCAACACTCCGGCCAGCGCTTTTTTATAAAGCACCGTATCGCCCCGCCGGGCATCGGTAGTAACATTATCGATATTTTTAACGAAGACTATGTCGGCATCGATCTTTCCGAGGTTCCCGATCAGCGCCCCGTGTCCCGCAGGACGGAAGAGTAGCCGCCCGTCTGCCCGTCGGAAAGGCGTACAGTCGGGATTCACGGCCAGCGTGTCGGTCGAAGGGTCCTGCACGGAGAAGGAGATGCGGTACTTGACCCCGAAACGGGATTCGTAACCCGGTATCTTTTCGGCCAGCAACGCTTCGAAACGGGTCAGATGCTCGGGCGAGACGGTAAAGTGAATCTTCACCTCGCCCCCGGCGGCGGCGTACTGCGCCCCTTCGACCAGATGCTCTTCGACGGCTTTGCGCACCTCGTCCCCATAGCGGTGGAACGACACCAGTCCCTTCGGGGTTTCCCCGTAACGGAGCCCTTCGGCGACGATATTTTCGACCGTCCGCAGCTCGTCGGCATCGTCACCGACGATCGTCCGCAGCTCGGGCCAGAAGGCGAAGCGGCGGCGGTTGGCCAGCAACTCCCCGACTACAGCCGTACGGCGCCCCTCGCGGACGAACTCGAACAAATCCTTGAACATACGGGTCGCGGCGCCCGAAGCGGGCACGAATTTCACCACCCGCAAAGACTCCTTCGCACGGTCGTAACGGGCCGCCGCCTGCTCGATCCCGGCAGCATCCAGCACCCGAATACCGTCGCCGCACGAAGCGGCCCGCGTCACGGGAAGAAAGGGAAAACCTTCCCGAAAATTTTTCAACTGGGTTTCGAGAGCCGCCGGCGTCAGGCCGTGCTCCTCCATTTGCACAAAATCCTCTTTCGTAAACATATCGGAAACCGTTTATCAGTCACATTCATTCTCTTTCAGCAAGATCGGCGCCACATCGACCGACGCCCGACGAAGCGGGCGATAAAAAACAGCGACTCCGCCCGTTTTTCTCTTCACGCACACGGCGCCCTGCCCGCCTGTTACAAAAAGCTCCCTTCTCACTCGCATAGATCGAAACCGTCGAACGGTCGTTCTCCCTGCCCGACACAACGTCCCGCACCACTCGACCGAAAACGGCGAACTGCGGGCCCCGTTCTCTCCGCCGGGCAAAAAGTCGTCCTCTCCTGCCTCGCTTATCGGAAACATCGAACTGCATTCTCTGTTTTCTCCGTCCGGCAGAGCGAGTGAAGTCGTTCTGCCCTCGCTTGTCGAAAACATTCAAATTAACGAAATAATTCCTAACTTTGCAAATATGATACGAGAATTTAACAATCCCGAACTCGCCCCGCGCAACAGTTTTCACGTGGCGCAGCGGGCGGCACGCCTCATCGAGTTCGACCGGACGGAAGATTTGCAGGAACTCTTCGAGAAAGGAATGCCTGATCCGTGGTACGTCCTCGGAGGAGGCAACAACGTCCTCTTCACGCAAGACTATCCCGGTACGCTGCTGACCCCTGTGGCACAGGGTATCCGCATCGTGGACGAACAGCCGGACTGCGTGACGGTCGAAGCCGACGCGGGCGTCGAGTGGGACGACCTGGTCGAATGGGCCGTACAGCACGAACTGTGGGGATTGGAGAATCTCGCGCTCATCCCCGGCAAAGTCGGGGCCGCACCCGTCCAGAACATCGGAGCCTACGGTTGCGAAGCCAAGGATGCGATCCGGAGCGTCGAGATGTTCTGCACGGAGAGCCTCAACACGCTCGTCCTGAACAGAGAACACTGCGCGTTCGGGTACCGGGACAGCGTCTTCAAACGCTCCCTGCGGGGACGTGTAATCATCACTTCGGTCCGCTTTGCGTTGAGCCGCACGCCCCGACCCCGCCTCGAATACGGGGACCTGGCCGCAGAGGTCGAAGCGCGGGGAGGCATCACGCTGCGCAACATCCGCGAGGCCGTCTGTGCGATCCGCCGGGCCAAGCTGCCCGACCCTGCGGTGACGGGCAACGCCGGGAGCTTCTTCAAGAATCCGGTCGTCGGCCGCGAGGAGGCCGAACGCTTGTCGGCACTTTATCCCGATATGCCGCACTATCCTGCGGCCGACCCTTCGCAAGTCAAGCTGGCCGCAGGCTGGCTGATCGACCGCGCCGGACTGAAAGGCCACAGCGAAGGACGCGTAGGCATCCACCCCCGGCAGGCGCTGGTGATTATCAACCTCGGAGGCGCTACGGGTACGGAGATCGTCGCTTTCGCCCGCAAGGTGCAGGAACAGGTAAAGAAACGCTTCGGCGTGGAGATCGAACCCGAAGTCAATATATTATAAAACCGACAAGGCACTGCCTATGAACCTACTGGACAATTTCCAACGCTACATCCGCCGCAACGAGCTGGCCGCTCCGGAGGATTTTATCCTGCTGACCGTTTCGGGCGGCGTGGACTCGATGGTCATGCTCTCGCTCTTCGTGCGAAGCGGCTATCGCGTCGGCGTGGCCCACTGCAATTTCCAGTTGCGGGGCGTGGAGAGCGAAGAGGACGAGGAACTCGTACGCCGCGAGGCGGAGAAGTACGGCGTGCCCTGGTACAACAAACGCTTCGACACCAAAGGCGAGATGGAGCGCACGGGCGAATCGATGGAAATGGCCGCACGGCGGCTGCGCTACGCCTGGTTCGACGAATTGAGCCGCGAGCACGGTTACACGGTGGTAGCCATCGCCCACCACATCGACGACTCGATCGAAACCTTCTTCATCAACCTGTTGCGCGGCACCGGCCTGCGGGGTCTGACGGGGATCACCACCCATGCCGGGAAGCTGATCCGCCCGCTGATGTTCGCTTCGCGCAAGGACATCCTCGAATACGCCGTAGCGCAGCACATTCCCTACCGGGAAGATTCGTCGAACCGCTCGACCAAATACCTGCGCAACAAGATCCGCCTGGGACTCGTACCCCGCATCAAGGAGATCAGCCCCAAGTTCACCGACCTGATGCGTCAGAACATCGGCCGTCTGACCGACGCGCAGCTCTTCATCAACCACGGCATCCAGCGCATCCGCGAAGAGGTCATCACCACCGAAAACGGGATCGACACGATCCACATCGACCGTATCGACCGGGCTTTCCCGCTGAATTTCGTAATCTTCGAACTGCTCAACTCGACCTATTCGTTCAAAGGCGACGTGTCGGACGCTCTGGTCAGGGCGCTGGAGCAGAACTCCGGCACGGGCAAGCGGTTCTACTCCAAATCCCACGTGGCGTACATCGACAGGGGACGGATTATGGTAACCCCGATCCCGGCGGACGACCCCTGCCAGGTGCAGGTCGAGGCGGGCGCCCCGCGCTGCTACTGCGGCAACTCGGTGCTCTACTTCGAGCTGCGCGACATCGACGATATCCAGGGCTTCGGCGTACCCGAACACATCGCCCAGGTGGATGCCGACAAACTCAAATACCCGCTCACGGTGCGCCGCTGGCAGGAGGGGGACTGGTTCATTCCCTACGGCATGTCCGGCCGCAAGAAGGTCAGCGACTACCTGATCGACCATAAAGTCCCGCTGCCGGAGAAGGCGCGGCAATTCGTACTGCTTTCCGGGGATGAGATCGTCTGGCTCGTCGGGCGGCGCATCGACGACCGCTACCGGCTCACGGCCGAGACCGAAAACGTACTGCGCATCACCAAAGAGATCATTTAAGCCATGGCGAAAGGCGGCGTAAAATTCAAAGATACGGTGGCGGCCTACGACCGTCTCCGAGGCGAAATCACGGCGCGGAAGTTCGCGCCCGTCTATCTGCTCATGGGCGAGGAGGCCTTCTTCATCGACGCTCTCTGCGACCTGCTGGCCTCGACGATCCTCCAGGAGTCCGAACGGGCTTTCAACCAGCTGACCGTCTATGGGCGGGACTCCGACGCGGGACAGGTGGTGAACCTCTGCCGGCAGATGCCGATGATGGGTTCGTACCAGGTGGTGATTCTCAAGGAGGCGCAGCAACTGCGCGGCCTCGACAAACTCTCGCTATACACTTCGAAACCCTCGCCCACGACGATCCTGATCGTCTGCCACAAGGAGAAGAACGTGGACAAGCGTTCGCAGCTCTACAAAAGCATCGCCCAGCACGGTGCGGTGCTCGAATCGGTCCGGCCGCGCGACTACGAGATCGGCCCCTGGCTCGCGCAGTTCGTCGCCTCGAAAGGCTGCACGATCGACGCGAAAGCCCAGGCGATGCTGACCGACCACCTGGGTACCGACCTCGCCAAAATCTCCAACGAACTGGGCAAGCTGCTGCTCTCGCTGCCGGAAGGAACGAAGAAAATCACCGATGCACACATCGAACAGAACATCGGCATCTCGAAGGATTTCAATAACTTCGAACTCTGCAAGGCCGTCACGGAACAGAACCTCGAACAGGCCCTGCGCATCGCCGACCATTTCGCCCGCAACCCCAAAGACAACCCCCTGCTGGTAACGATTCTGGCCCTTTTCAATCAGTTCCGCGAAATTTTCCGCATCAACTACCTGCGGTGGCTCAGCCGCCACAAGGGAGTTCCGTTTCCCTCGGACACGGAACTCATGGGCATCCTGCGAATGAACAACGCCTACGCTCTGGGCGAACTGAAGCAGACCTCGGCACGGTGGGACAACCGCCGAGTGTTCCGCATCCTGGGGCTGCTGCGCGAATACGACGCCAAATCGAAGGGCATGAACGCGGGCGGCGCCCCGGACGGGGAGCTGCTCCGCGAGCTGCTTCTCAAAATCTTCCTCCAATAATGGAACGCATCCTGCTGCGCAACGGTATCCCGGAGCCGATGCCCCGCATCGAAGGCACATACCTCTATCAGACGCTTCATGTCCGGGGACGCCGCCCCCTCTGGCTCGACCGCCACACGGAACTGCTGGCTCGCAACATACAAGAGCTTTTCGGGTTGCGCTGGGCCCCCGACCTTCGCCGGCTGGAGGCAGAGATCGCCGCCCTGCTCGACGCCAACCGTCACCCCGTCGCAGGCTCTTCGTTCGTACGCATGGCCTTCACACCGGCGGGCGACCTGCTGCTGATCCCCGGAGCGGTATCCTTCTACGACGGGTATGCCCTGCGGTCGCTGCGGCCCGCTGCGGCTGTCGTGAACTACGGCGTTCCCTACCCCGAATACCCCACCTCGGCACGCGAAGCAGCCTGCATGCTGGCTTTGCAGGCAGCGGTGACGGCGGACAACCGGGCGGCGGAAGCGGACATTGAACGGGCGGCAGTCCGGACAGGCGTACAAGCGGTGATCCGCTGCGACGGCGAGGGATTCGTGCACGTATGCGACGAAGCGCCCCTGTTCGCCGTGAAAGGGAAAAAAGTCTATACTCCGCCCGCCCCGCCGAGTGTCGAACGGGAATTGGCATGCCGGGCCGTCGAAGCCGCCCGCCTGCCTCTGCTGGAGCTGGAGATCGGCCGGGAGCAACTTGCCCGTTTCGACGAAATTTTCTATGTCGATCACCGGGGCCTCACCTCGCTATCGGCCTGCGAAGGGCAACTCTACGCCGCAATCATCACCGAACGTATCGCCCGCGTCCTGAACAAATTATACTAACGCATCCTGCCCGATACAAACCGGACAGGTTTCCTTTGTCCCACCCTATTTGCAATACCTTTACAAAAGATCGGAATACACTCGGCATAAAAAACAGTTCGCTCGTTTCATTCTGCACTCATTTTCATTACTTTTGCAGAAAGTCGGATACATTCGGCGACACCCCCGGATCCATTTGTTGGATTCTGTATTCATTTTCATTACCTTTGCTCCCAATGTCACACACCATCGCCATTTTTCCGGGATCGTTCGATCCCTTTACCCGGGGCCATCAGGCACTCGTGGACGATGCCCTGCGAATCTTCGACAAGGTCGTCATCGGCATCGGCAACAATGTTTCCAAGGCAGGACTGCTGCGCATCGAAGCCCGCAAACAACTCATCGAAGACCTCTATGCGGACAACCCCCGGGTCGAAGTGAGAATCTATACCGGTCTGACGGGCGACTTCGCCCGCGACCAGCATGCCTCGGCCATCATCCGCGGCGTGCGCAACACCACCGATTTCGAATACGAACGGACGATGGAGGCGACCAACCACCGCCTGCATCCCGACATCATCACCGTGATGCTCTTCACCCCGGCTCCCGTAGCCGACATCGCCTCGAGCACCGTACGCGAAGTACTGGCTTTCGGCCGCACGGTCGATGAATTCATGCCCGAAGGAATAGACATAAAAAAATACCTCTGATTACTATATTGCTATGATGGAATTTACCGCAGAAATGATCGCCGGTTTTCTCGGCGGCCAAGTCGCAGGCGACAAAGAGGCCAAGGTGCACACCGTCTCCTCGATCGAAGAGGGCGAACCCGGCGCCCTGACCTACCTGACCAACCCCAAATACGAAAAACACCTTTACAAAACCCGTGCGTCGATCGTATTGGTGAACAAGGATTTCACCCCTTCGGAACCCGTGACCGCCACCTTGATTAAAGTCGAAGACACCGGCGCCGCAGTGCTCAAACTGCTGCAAATGTATCAGGCCGCAAAACCCCGCAAACAGGGCATCAGCGAGCGGGCTTCGATCTCGGAGCGGGCGACACTGGGCGAAGATTGTTACGTGGGCGATTTCGCCGTTATCGAGGCGGGAGCCCGCATCGGCGCCGACTGCCAAATCTATCCCCAGGTCTATATCGGTGACGGCGTGACCGTCGGCGACGGAACGATCCTCTACCCGGGTGTCAAGATTTACGAGGGGTGCGTGATCGGCAGCCGCTGCATCCTGCATGCGGGTGCGGTGATCGGCGCCGACGGCTTCGGCTTCATTCCCAATGCCGCAGGCGGCTTCGACAAGATTCCGCAACTGGGCAACGTCGTCGTCGAAGACGACGTGGAAATCGGCGCCAACACCTGCATCGACCGGGCCAAGACCGACTCGACGATCATCCGCCGGGGCGTGAAACTCGACAACCTGATCCAGATCGGCCACAACGTGCAAATCGGCGAGAATACCGTTTCCTCGGCCCAGACAGGCATCGCAGGCACTTCGAAGGTGGGGCACAACTGTTTCCTCGCGGGACAGGTCGGCATCGCGGACCACGTGACCATCGGCGACAGGGTCTGCATCGGCTCCAAAAGCGGTCTCGACAAAGACGTACCTGACGGAGAAGTACGTTTCGGCTATCCGGCGCTGCCCGGCATGCAATATCACCGCGCATCGGCCATCTTCAAGAACCTGCCCGACCTGGCACGCCGCGTGAGTCAGGCGGAAAAGGAGATCGCGGCCCTCAAGGAGAAGTAACGTCCCTGCACCGTGTCCGACCCGACGACATACCGCATCATGGGCATCGACCCCGGCACCAACTACATGGGGTACGGGGTGCTGGAGGTTTGCGGACGGGAGGTCCGATCGGTCGTGCTGGGCGACATCGACCTGCACAGGATGAACGATCCTTACGAAAAGCTGCGCTACATTTTCGAGCGGGTCGGTGCCCTCGTGGACGAATACCGCCCCCGCGAGGTGGCCCTCGAATCGCCCTTCTTCGGCGAGAACGTGCAGTCGATGCTCAAGCTGGGCCGGGCGCAAGGCGTGGCGATGGCTGCGGCGTTGAGCCGCGGACTGCAGGTATTCGAATACGCCCCCACACGCATCAAACAGTGTATCACGGGCCGAGGCTCGGCCCCCAAGGAGCAGGTCGCGGCTCTCGTCAGCAGCATGCTCACGATCGAACGTCCGCCCCGGCGACTGGACGCTACGGACGGTATGGCCGTCGCCCTGTGCCACCATTTCATGAGTTCGAACCCATTGAACGGCGCCCTCGGCGAAGATCGGTTCAAAGGACTCGGCGGAGGCCGCAAGGCTGCCTCGGCAAAGGGCAGTTCGAGCTGGGAACGGTTTTTGAAGGATAATCCCCAGCGCGAAATCCGGCAAACGCCGCGAACACCCCAAAAGACGAATCACAAACCGACCAAATAATCATTTTAATCCTTTCTCAGCACTATGAAAAAAGCGTTAATAGGTCTTCTTGCCGCAGGCACCCTCGTGGGATGCGGAGGCAATACCTACACCATCACCGGCAAACTGGACCCGGGAATCACGGACTCCGTATTCCTGATGCAAGGCAATCCCGAAAATCCGACCATCGCATCGGCAGCCGTCGCTGCGGACGGTACGTTCAAAATCAAAGGCACGATCGACCAGCCGGACCTGGCCATCCTTACCAACCGGCACCGCCAGGGCATCGGATTCATCTTCCTCGAACCGGGAAAAATCGACGTTAAAACTGCGGATCTGGGCCAATTCCAAGTCGGCGGCACCCGCTCGAACGAGATTTTCCAGCCGATAAACGACTCTTTGGGCATGCTTCAGGGACAATTCCTGGTGGCCATGCAAGAAAACGACATGGAGAAATTCGATTCGCTGAACCAGGTAGCCAACGGCATCATGCGCCGCGCTTTGGACAACAACTCCGACAACCTGGTCGGCGTTTACTTCTTCGGAAACCTCTATAACGAAATGGAACCGCAAGAAGCCCGCGAAATCCTGAATAAATTCCCCGAACAGATGCAGAAAACCCAGATCCTGACCGCCATCGCCAAATCGATCGCCGCCCAGGAAAATACCGAAATCGGCAAGCCCTATCTGGAAATCGCGCTGCCCGACTCCCTGGGCGAAACCGTTTCGGTGACACCCCTCATCGGCCCCGGCAAATGGGTGCTGATCGACTTCTGGGCAACCTGGTGCAGTCCCTGCCGCGGCGAATTGCCCTATCTGAAGGAGGCGTTCAAGGAGTTCGGCCCCAAAGGATTCAACATTTACGGCGTATCGCTCGACAACGATGCCGAGAGTTGGAAAGAATTCCTTGTAAAAGAGGAGATGACGTGGCCCAACGTAATCGCCGTCACCGACGGCAAGAGCGCCCCGATCGTCGAAGAGTACGGAATCCGCAGCATCCCGACCAACTTCCTGATCTCGCCCGAAGGCAAGATCGTCGCCAAAGACCTGCGAGGCGAAGGAATCAAGGAGAAGCTCGCCGAACTGGTCAAATAAGCGCATCCGGCAAAATCATCGAATTACCCCTGCGGATTTCAGCCCGCAGGGGTAATTTTTGTATGACAAATCTCCGGTCCCCATAGCCAGTCGGACACGACAAATGCCCTCTTTTCCCGGCAACGATATTTCCACCGACAAACTCCCGGAAAAGAATCCGAACAAAGCACAGATTACCTCAAATCAAACATTATCAATGTATTATATTCAAAATTACCCCTCTTACCAAGATATAAAATAAAAAGACTGGTAAATTTTACGACAAATTATTTGCATAAGAGCAATTTTCACACTACATTTGCATTCGCAATTCGGCGCCGTAGCTTAATTGAATAGAGCATCTGACTACGGATCAGAAGGTTACAGGTTTGAGTCCTGTCGGCGTCACTCTCAAAATCAACCACTTACAGCGATGTAGGTGGTTTTTTCGTGTCTTGTTTTGAGCCCGTTCTCCGTCGGTTTACGCAGTTTGTGTAAACCAATGTGTAAACCGAATTTTCCCGATGAACACAACAATCGAGGCGGTACTCTACACATCCAAAACATTATCCAACGGTCAGCATCCCATTATGTTACGGCTGACGAAGAACCGAAAACGGAAGTACATCAGTCTGCACATTTCCCTCGCTCTGCAATACTGGGATGCAGAAAAGTGTAAACCGCGCCGTAACTGTCCCGACAAAGAGCGCATCGAAGCCCTTATCCAACAGAAAACGCAGGAACTCCAAAGTCAGGTCATGGATTTCAAAACCAGCGATAAGGAGTACACGTTGAACACGCTTGTCGAAAAGGCATCCCGCAAGGTCGTGCGCCAAACCGTCGGCGAATATCTGAACGGCTACATCGACCGCCTGCTGGCCGAGAAACGTGTAGGCAACGCCAAGACCTTTCAGGAACTCCGCACCTCGCTGACGAAATTCTGCCGTTCGCTGGACTTTTATTTTATAGACATCGACGCCGAGTGGCTGAAACGATACGAACAATGGCTGCGGGTGGAACGGCATTATTCCGACAACTCCATCGGCATCCGTTTCCGTTCGTTGCGGGTACTCTACAACAGCGCAATCACCGACGGCCTAATCAAGAAAACGGACTACCCTTTCGACACGTTCAAAGTGAGCCGATTCAAGGAAGCCACGGCCAAACGGTCGCTGACAAAAGAGGATATTCGGCGGATTATGGATTGCGAGGTACGGACGCTGACCAAGTACCCCAAACCGTTCCTGCAACTGGCAAAAGACTTGTTCCTGTTCAGCTATTTATCATGCGGCATCAATCTGACCGACATTCTGCACATCCGCTATGCCGACATCGTGGACGGGCGGCTGGTTTTCAACCGACAGAAAACGGGTAAACTCCTGTCGTTCCAACTCCAACCCGCCGCCCTCGACATCCTCGACAAGTACCGCCAACCGAACGCACATCCGCAGGACTATGTTTTCCCTGTTTTAAGGCGTTCTGTTCACATTACGGCACAACAGCAGTACGGACGGGTGCAACGGACGAACAAGCGGATAAATCGCTATCTGAAACTAATCGGCGAGCATCTGCACCTGCCTATCACGCTCACGACATACGTTGCGCGGCACTCGTTCGCAACTGTTCTGAAAAGGTCGGGAGTTTCGACATCCATCATTTCGGAATCGCTGGGGCACAGTTCGGAAAAGATTACGCAAATCTACCTCGATTCATTCGAGAACTCGCAGATAGATGCGGCCATGCAAAACTTATTGTGAGGTGGTGACAAGGTTTGAAAAAAGGTCTATCTTATAGCCCCCGAAACCAAGTTTGTCACTACCTTTTAAGGGATTATCCG
>ERZ834722.1465-NODE-1465-length-22141-cov-4.335326_pt1 | contig 22141 bp, 17 predicted proteins | sample MGYA00519576_ERZ834722 | MGnify/ENA primary metagenome ERZ834722 (study PRJEB31850, sample SAMEA3708759) | human gut metagenome | biome: human gut; feature: human-associated habitat; material: faeces | place: China | collected 2014 ...
GTGAAACTATTCTTGATAATATAAATTTAAATAGTATTATTGCTAGAAGTAGTAAAACTGCATAACAAATTATTTCCATATTCTACTCCTTTATTTAGGTTGTTTCATTGCGTGCTATCTTTTATTAGGGCATTCTGCTGCCGAATGCCATCCTTCATCTCCTTTATATATTATATTAGTATTAGTTAAATTCAAAGCTGTACCTTCCCAATGTGATGGATATTCTTCTCTAGTTATAGGTAAATATACTTTTCTATCTATTGATCCATTTTTTATGAATCCACATCTTGTATCCCATTTTGCACCTTCTTTTGTCATACTTATTGGCAAATGTATATGTGACAATTTATCACATCTATAAAAAGCTTGCCATCCATTTATAGAATTCAATTGACTGTCTTCTGGTATCTCTACATATTCTAAGTTTGTACACCAAGTAAACAAACCATCAGCAAACCAAGTAACACTTTTAGGTAGCTTTATATATTTTAATTTTGTGCAGTCTGAAAATAAATATGCACGAAATGCTATTCCTTCATCTTGTTTAAGTGTAACTTCTTCTAGATTTGAGCATCCACAGAAAATATAGTCCATTGTTCCTACTTTTCCTAATATAGTAACATTTTTAAGTCCTTTGCAATCTTGAAAAGCATACCTTCCTATTGCTGAACTTCCGATATTTGAAACTGCTACACTTTCTGGAATTATCATTTCTTCTATTCCTGTACATTTTTTAAAGGCTGTGGAGCCTATGGTTGTAATATTATCTTGAATATTTATACTTTTCACATTTGCACATAGCTCTTTTCCTGCGACTGATGCATCGAACGCACCATTGCCAATTGTTGTTATTATCATTCCATCTTTTGTTTTTTTTGGTATATTAAAAGAAAGCATTCCTTTTTTTATCGCTTCATATCCTTTTTCGCTAAATCCTGTAACGGTTTCTTTATTTATTGTAAAATATATAGTTGTTGGATATATATTTACATCTTCTAACCAGTCCATTTCATTTGCCTTTGTTACAGTTTCAGGATTATATAATATATCTCCTATTTTTGTATTAAAAACCAATTTTTCTTTAAACTCTTTTCTTATCTTGTTTGGTATATCTAAATCTTCAATTGTTATATTATCAACTGACTCTCTTCTGGCTTTTCTTTGTACTATCTCTTCTTCTAATGCTTCTTTTACTTGACTTACTTCTGTTTTGTAAGTTGATTCTTTTGTTGTATTAAATAGTCCTCCATTTATTGATACTGTTACACTTACTCCCACCAAAATTAACATTACAACAATTGTAACTACTAATGCAACTATAGTTATTCCAGTCTCTTTTTTCATTTTTATCCTCCTTTGTGTGTTATACAGTTTTATTAATTTGCTACACTAAGTTTTATTATTAAATCCATATTGTCATCTTTTGCTGCTTTATTTTTTCTTATTGCCCCACATTTTTGGCATTTGTATATTATTACATATCCCTTTTTATTACTTATTTCTATTCCTATTGGTTCTAATAAACCATGACATTCTTCTTGCCTATCTCCTGGGTTCTTGTCAACATGCTTTGAATACAAACAATGATTACAATGATTTCTGCATGAATACCCTAATTTTTCTACTTTTTTGCCACAATGTTCACATATAAATTCTTCATCTATTTCTGTAAATACTCTCATGTTTTCTCCTTTTAATATTCAAATATGCTTCCTCCAATAAATTCTCTAAGTAATGAATTGCTTGGTACATCTTTTTCTTCTATTGGCTCAAAATAGCTAAGCATAGAATATAACCTTTTTGCTTCTGAAAACTCTTTTTCTTCTTGACTTATTTCTTTTAATAATGGCAATGCATAATTTTTTAGTACGCTAAGTTCATATATTAAGGAAGAATTGAACATTACATCTGCTTCTTCTTGGTATGGGAATATGTTTTTTGCTTCTCCATTGTTTACAGATTGCCACATTTTTAATGTATGCATTGCACTATATCCTCTGAATTGATAATCTCTTACTATTCTTCTTATTAGCCTGCTGTCTGTTGTTGAAATTCTATTATAATAATCTATATTTAACACAGTTAAACAACTTATATATATTTTAAATTTTTGTTTTTTAGGTATTAAATATGTTAGTTCATCATTTAAGCAATGTATTCCTTCCATTATTAAAATCTCATCATCTTCTAATTTCATTGTGTTTTGGTCACTATACTCTTTACTTCCTGTGTGAAAATTAAATGCAGGTGCTTTAATTTCTTCACCATTTAATAGTTTTAATACATCATTATTTAATAAATTTGTATCTATTGCTTTTATATTTTCAAAATCATAATCTCCATTTTCGTCTACTGGAGTATCTTTTCTTTCTACAAAATAGTTGTCCACTGAAATTGTTTTTGGTTTTAAACCATTTATTCTAAGTTGTAAAGCTAATCTTTTTGCAAATGTTGTTTTACCTGATGATGATGGTCCTGCAATTAGCACTACTTTTAGGTCTTTGTTTTTTGCAATATTATCAGCTATTCCTGCAATTTTCTTCTCGTGTAATGCTTCGTCTAACAAAATATAATCTTTTATTTTATCTTTTTTTATTATTGTATTCAAACGATACAATGTATTTACTCCTAATATTCTGTGAACGTCTTCATATTCGTCTAATGTTTCTAATAGTTTTGGACATTCAATAAATTTAGGTAAATTGTCTGGATCTTTTCTGCTTGGATATCTTATTAAAAAACCATCATGATATTTTAATAATTCATATTTTTTTATGCAACCTGTAGAAATTGGCATTACTCCATAAAAATAATTATAATAGTTCTCACAATAATATAATGTTACTTCTTTTTTTTCTTTTAAATCTAGTTGCAATTTTCCTTTTAATGTTTTTTCTTTTTCATAGAATTTTTCTGCCTCTTCTTTTGTCATAAATCTTTTGACTATTGGTAAGTCTTGATCAATTATTTCTTGGGCTCTTTTATTTACCTTTTCTATCATTTCTTCTGTGACCTTCATGTTGTCAACTTCACATAGCATTGAGTGATATAGTTGGTAGTCTACAGTTATTAAGGCATTATTATATACTTCTTGAAAAGCTTTTGCTATTATATATATTAAGCCTCTTTTATATACTCTCATTCCATCTTTATGTGTAACATCTATTAACTCTATTTTTCCATCACTATTGATTTCATAATTTAAACTTTTTAATTCATTATTAAATTTGCAAGCAATAACTTCATTTTCAGATTTTGATATTTCTTGCTCTAATAAATCACATACTTTTGTCCCTTTTTTAACATCTATCTCTGTATTGTTGTATACTATTTGCACTTTTTACCTCCAACTACATTGCTTTATTGTCTTGTCCATTTGTTCTTATTCTATATACTTGAACATTTCCTTCTTCATTTTCATTTAGATAATACATAAATTTATCTACTATATTTATTGCATTTGAATATGTGTTTACTTCTGTTATTTTTGTTTCATCTTTTCCGTTTAGTTTTATGCTGTAAATAGCCATTTTTTCATCTTTAACTGCTTTTGCATAATATATAGCATCTTCTGTAAAGTTTACTGTATATGTATCTAATCCTCCTGCTATATCACATATTTTTTCTTTTTTCTTTCCATTTGTTTTCATTTTGTATAATTCATATTTATACTCATAATTTTCCATATCGTATTTTTCGTTTATAAAATAAATCTTATTACCATTTACAAAAAATTCTCTACCTGCTTCTTCGTCTATTTTAACTACATTCTTGCCTGATAAGTTCATTTTTGCTAAAACATATTTTCCATTACTTTCATAAGTATAATAGATTTGATTTCCTACTACTTGATAATTTTCTATTGCTTTATTAGATAATTGTGTTCTATTTTTTCCATTTGTTTTTACTTTATAAAGATTTGTTCCTTCAAAATAATAAATCCAGTTGTTTGTAACCACAATTGGCTCTAAACTAACATTTTCTGCAATTACTTGATTATCTTCTCCATTTAATTTTGCTCTAATTAATTGAGAGTTTTCTTCAGATATATAATACATGTATTTTCCTACTATGTTTAAATAATAGCCATATTCACTACTCACTTTTTCTGATTTTTCTTTTCCATTTTTCTTTGCTTTGTAAATTCCATCTACATTTCCTTCATCAAATGCTACATAATAAATTTGATTTCCTTTTGCGGCTACAATTCCTTTGTTTCTTAAATTTCCATATGTGTTTCCATACTCTTCTTTTCCTGTTCCTATAATTAAAGCAATTATTAAAACTAACATTACAGCTAATATAATAAGTACCATTTTTTTATTTGCTTTATAGAAATTAACTACAGTGTTTTTTAAATTAATTAATTTTTCTTTCATGTTTCCACCCTTTCTTTTTTCATATGTATGTTATAATTTGTACAATTTCATTATATAGGTTTATTTATGTATTTACAAGTATTTTTTTTAGCTTTTTGGATATATTAGTTATAGGGGTCGACGTCCTCGGCGCCCCACAATTAAAATCAAAAGGAGTTGTTCTTATGAATAAGCAAAGATTAAATGAGATTTTAAATCATAGACAATTAAGTGAAGTTTTTTATGAAGAAAAGCCTGTATGGATTCAAGAAGTACACGGAAATAAAGCTACAGTTGGGTTTGTTGGTTCTAATGACACTAAGGATTTATACGTAAAAGAATTGTATGAAGCAAATTAGTACAATTCGTGGGCGAAGAAATTATGCAATTTAGTGACTGAGAAGAAAATGTACATGATAAAAACTAATTTAAATTTATAAAAATTCGATACGATGCTCTTATTCGAAGCTCTTTTGAGCTCCTTGAAAGGCAAGTTTTACCTTATTTTTAAAATTTGAATTAGTTCTTAATTTTTCGCCCCAAAAAGGGACGTCCCTATTGGGCAAATTTATTTTAAATAATATTCTATCATTTTTGTGTATTCATCTTGTGCATTTAAACAAGTATCAATCAAATATCCTTTTTCTGTTTTATTTTGGTATTCTTTTAGTCCTCTATAATAATATAATTTATCTTTATCTAAAATGATAAATGGAATTATATTGTTTTTCAAACATTCTTTAAATGCAATTATTCTGCCGACTCTACCATTTCCATCTTGAAATGGATGTATTTTCTCGAATCGAGCATGAAATTCTATTATCTCTTTTATTGTTACTTTTGGTAAAGAATTATACCATTCCATAAGTTTTTGCATGTCTTTTGGAGTTTGTTTCGGTGATGATGTTTTCATATTTCCTGCTTCGTTGGCTAATTTTTTGTAATCTCCAACATTAAACCATTCTTTTCTACTATCCATAGTTCCTTCTTTTAAAATTTTATGGAATTTTTTGATTATATCCTCTGTCAAATTTTGGTCTGCTATATCCAGCATATAATCAACTAACTTAAAATGATTTGCAGTTTCTAATATATCATCTACACTTGCAACTGTTCCTCCCTCAAATAAAATAGTGTTAGTCTCAAAAATATACCTTGTTTGTTCCTCAGTTAACTTACTTCCCTCAATATGATTCGTGTTATACGAGAACATAATCTGTGTATTATGATACAAATTGCCCTTTAAGCCCATCTCTTTTTGTTCTCTTAACACTTCTAATACATTAATTTTAGAAATGTCAAATTTTTCTTCATCTTTTATTAATTCATCTACTGTTATATTAAATGTTTCTGCTAATCTTTTTAAAGATTCAATATTAGGTTCAATCATTCCAGATTCATATTTTGATATTGTTCCTGGCTCAACTTCTAATATTTCGGCAATATCTTTTTGAGTCATTTTATTTAATTCTCTATACTCTTTTATTTTATTTCCAATACTCATAATATCACTCCTTTTTATCTCTATATATTATATCATATTGTTTCCAAAAAAGATAGTATTTATGTGTTTTTATTGTTTTTTATTCTAAAAGCGATATTTTTACATGATTAAATTTTTATATATAAATAGCTATAGGATATTTCCTAAACTCTTCCAGACTTTTTGCATCAATAGTTTTTATCAATATATTTGCTTCTGATTTATTGTCTAATAATAAATTGCAACAAATTTTTATTTCTATTGAAGAATTCATATCTCTCAATTCTATCAATTTTTTATAATCTTGTTCTGAAAGTTTATTCTCTCTTTTTAATATTTGAGCATAATTTATATAGTATATTGGGGAATCAGTTTCATGTTTAAGTAAAATTTTGCTTAAGTATTTAGAGTACTCTAAAAGATTTGTTTTTTTTGTAATATCATATGCTTTTAATACTTCTAGCAATTGTAAATTCAATAAAATATATTCATCTTCTGATAATATTCTATTATCAAAACAGTTTTTCATCTCTTGAAAATTAATATCATCAGATTCATAAGCTTGTGAATTTAGTGCCAAATAAAAAATTCGAGTTTCTAATGAATCTTCGCCTTCTCCATATTTAAAATAATACCTAGATGCCATATTATTATTCCATATACTATTTATTTTGAATTCTCCATTTTTTTCTTTAGTAGCAAATACTGACAACTTAATATCTCTTATATCAATTGAACCAATCATATTGATATTGCTATTTAACTTAATAAATGTTCCTTTTTCAATAGCATCTATCCACTTTTCAAGTTTGTCAAAATCTTTATCCTTCCAGTTATCAAAATTTACTTCTTTATTAATATTATGCTTTATAAAAAAATCTCTTAACTTTTTGTATTTCTTCATAATTTTTTCAAATCTGTTCTGTTCAATTTTATTAGATTCAATATTAAATTCAAAATCATTTATTAGAAAACCACCATTTATAAAAGCTTCATCTATAAATTCCAATTGTTTAATTCTATCATTTAGTGTTCCTGAAATTTTAATATTAAATTTTTCATTAACAAAATCTATAGTGAATGCTTTTCCAAAAAATATTTTTTTACCATCTACTGTAGTTTCTAATTTTACATCATCAAATTCCAATTCTTTATTTTTATTATATATCTTTACATTTAATGATTCTATGAGATTACTTAGAATTCCGTAACTCACATTTACTGTATATCCATTTTTATCCAATGTATAAATATATTTCCAAGTCCCTACTAATGACTGTGGATTAAAATTTTGTGTGTCCTTCTCCCATGTATAAAATTTTGAAATTTTACCATCCTTTGAATATAAATTATCTTCATTAAATATATTTTCTTTTATCCCCTTTTGCATTTCTTTATCTAGTTTAAAATTTCTACATATATTTTCAAAATGCTCTGCATCTTTAATTTCTTTCATATTTATTTTTATGGTATTTGATGAAAATTCTTTTAAATAAGCTCTAATATTGTATGGCAAAAGATTTGAATAATATAATCTATAATCATTTTCATCCTTTTTAAAAATACATACAATCAGTATTGTTCCATCTTTTTTTAAATAATTTTCTAAATCTATCTTGTCTAAAGGAAATCTATATTTAGAACTAAATTTTTTATTATTAGTTGTTCTTCCTTTTACTTGAACATCTATAGTATAATCATAGTTTTCTTTAATATCAGTATTACCATTATACATTTCCACAGTTCCATCCCACGAAATATTTTTATCCGTATCTTTCAAATCATGTTTAAAAAATTCAATTTTGTCAATTAAGTCCCTTACTTTTGTAATAGCTTTTTGTTCAATTTTTGATTTACTTTTTGCCACAACTTATTCCTCCGTTCTTTAATTACATGTAATTTTAAATCACATCATTATTTATATCGTTTTCTGCAATCTTTTCTTCATTCCCAACTAAATATTTTACTTTACCAACATAGTTTCCTTTTTCAAATACAGTAGATGCACTATATATAATATTCACAACTTGTCTATACCAATTATTTAAAACATCCTCATAATACACTATTAATTTCATATTAGTTGTACTATTCAATTCTAATGACAAAAAATGATTACTTTCAATTTCTTCTCCTCTTTCCATTGTAATAATATTATTCTTTCCTGATAATCTGTATATTGAATTTGTTACATCAGACTCATAATCAATAATAATATTTTTTACGCTATTTAACCCTATATTTTTAAATGAAAAATTTAATTCAAATGGTTTTCCATCTTTTACTGATGTTATTATTAGTTCAGACAAATCTCCTTCACATTTTCTTTCTGTATCAATACCGTATTTTAATAATGGCATATTTTGAATTCTCAAATTCTCTTTATCTCTTTTTTCATTGTCTTCGTTATTTTTCCTTATTTGAACAAATGCAATATATATAGAGGCTGTAACTCCTATTACTGACGAAAAAATTGTAGATATGTATGTAAATAAGAAACCTAACCAGTTTTGACTATCTATATTCTTCATTAAATTTAATTTAGATGGAATATTCCATAAATCTAAATAATATAAAATTATTGGAATATAAATTATTGTTACATAAAATATGAATATTATTTTTTCTCCTTCTTTTTCGCATTTCTTATAATTTAATTTTGCAAATATAAAAATAACAACTACTATTATTATAAATGATATTATTTCTATTAGCATAGCTAAGCCTCCTATCAAAAAAGCAAAATACTTCTGTATTTTAATTTTATACATTAATATTTTGCTTTTCTTATGTATTATTAATTTATAAATTTCTTAAATGTATCTCTCATTAATACTGCTAAATCTATAGTTTTATTTATTAACTCATTATAATTACTATGGTCATCAAAATTCAAACCTTTTATAAAAGTAACTATTCTTGAAGCTTTACTATTATTTAACCTTCTCCAATCCAATTTAAAGCCTAAATCATTTTCTATTTCATCTTTTCTTTGATATAGCTTATCAAAGAATTCCTTATTATCTGTTATATATAGTTCTACGCCTATCACTGAATCCTTATTTACTAATGTAATATCTATATGAGCATCACTAGTCCCTATCGCCACATTATACCAATGGTCTGTTGTAGCTTTTCTAACATTAAAAGGTTTACCTCTTTCAACAAGAACATTATTAAATTGATTCCAAAATTCTAATCTTTGTGATTGTGATTTATTCATTGTATCATTACTATTAATTGATTTATTGTTTTTAATAAAGTCATTAGGCTGTTCGATTACTTGGAACATTGGTGCATTATCTGAATTTCCTATTTTATATGCATGAATTTCTATTAAGAAAAAATTAATGTTACTATTTGTATTATTATTTAACCACTCAATAGCACTTCTATGTTCTTCTCTTGCTTCTTTTACAATCCATACAACAACTTTTGCATCTAACCCAGATGCATACGTAATTATTTTTCCTAAATGGTCATGATTAGACATTTCCAATTGATTTTCAATTATAACTTTTATTCCTGTTGTTTCATCTTTAGCAAATAGGTCGCATCTATATGAGCCTACATAAGTTTCTTTGCTTATATCAACAAGAGTTAATCCTAATATGTCATTCAGGTTTTCAATATTTTCTTTTTTAGATAACCATTCTGAAAAATCATATTGTTCGTGTTTCCATAGTTCTCTAATATCCACTTCTTCTAATTTTCCAATTGCCATTTTTCTTTTCTCCAATCCTTCGATATCTTTTTCTTCAAATCAATTCTAACTTATTTCTATACTAATTCTTAATTAACATCTTTTAAATTTTTCATAATATTTATCGAGTTCCAGCTTTAAAAGTTCCTTTTGCGATTTTGATAAATTATATTTTTCATCTTCATCTATGAGTTTCTTATCCATTTCTACCATAAATTTTACAAATAACATCATATCTTGTTTATTCATGTTTATATTTTTCTCCCTCTTCTGCTACCATATCCAAATTATAGTCTTCTTCCTCATCAGTAACCTTATATTCAAATCCCTCATCATTTTTATCAGCAGTTCCAAGTCCAAAATATTTTTCAAAAAACTTCTTAACTTTTACTATAATATTTTCTTTTTTCTCTGCCCTATTACCTCCGCCAAATCTTCTCATAGGTGGCAATATCTTTTCTATATCTGTTCCATTTGTTTTAACTTGTCCATCTCTAAAAGCATTATCTAAAAACTTTCTAGTTTCTTTTTCATTCAAATTTTCATCATTAATTATTTTCTTTAAGTCTATTTCTTTTTGTTCTTTTACAAATTTACCCCAATCATCCATAACATTTGTATCTGCATTTATTTTTGAAATAAATCCATCTATTAATTCTTTCTTTGAACGAAGTGCTAAACTTGATTTTATAGCTTTATCAATAGTTCCAAGTATTTCTTTATCTTCACAATTAGATTGATGATATTTTGCAACTAGCATTAAAATGTAGTCTATGTTTACTTCTACTTGTTTTACAAGTTCCATTTCAAATACTATATCATCTTTTATGCTTTCTTTCTCTCCATCATCTTTTTGTTTATATTTTTGATATAAATCAACATACATTCCTGTATAGTCTTGAAAATCTCTTTCAGATAATATTTCGTTTCCTGCAAATTTATCAAATGATGATAATATATTTCTTAATCTTAATATATTTCCTATTGATGCTATAAAGTCTTTTTCTGCTTTTTCTCCGACAATTTGTACTCCTAGTGGATATTTTTGTAATAGCATTGCTATTCTTTCTTCATATCCTATTTGCTTTTTGCCATTATCGTCTTCATATCCATAATAATAATCTTCATAAGATTTTAGTAATACAATTCCTGTTGCATTTTTATCTCCGAATAACGCTATTGCGTCATTTGTTGCCTCTTGTAAGTTTCTAAAGCATACAATGTTTCCATAAGTTTTTACAGAATTTAATATACGATTTGTTCTTGAATAAGCTTGTATTAGTCCATGTTGTTTTAAATTTTTATCTACCCATAATGTGTTTAATGTAGTAGCATCAAAACCTGTTAAGAACATATTCACTACTATTAATAAGTCTATTTCTCTATGTTTTACTTTATCTGATAAATCTTTGTAGTAGTCTTGGAATCCATTTCCTTCTGACGAGAAATTTGTTTTGAATTTTTTATTGTATTCGTCTATTGCAAAGTCTAAAAATTCTCTTGAGCTTTTATCTAATAAATCTGTTTCAAATCCTTCGTCATCTAATATTCCATCTGAGGTATCTTCTTCATTTTGTGCATAAGAATAAATTGTAGCAATTGTTAAATCCTTTTGTTTTTCTTCTAATTGTTTCTTAAATTCCAAATAATATTTTTTTGCCATTGGTATTGAAGCTACTGCAAACATTGAATTGAATCCATTTACTCTTTGTCCTTTTAAATCATAAAATGAATTTCTTTTTGTTTTCTGATCAAAGTGTTCTATTATGTATGAAACTACATTTGATACTCTCTCTGGTGATGATAGTGCTTCTTCTGTATTTATTGCTTCTACTTCTTTATCTGTCATTCCTTCTTTGGCTTTTATTGTATTTATATAATCAATTCTAAATGGTAATACATTTCCATCATTTATAGCATCTACTATTGTATATGTATGTAATTTTTCTCCAAATGCTTGCTCTGTTGTACAAAAATCTGGATTTGTTGTTCTTCCTGCATTTTTTGCAAATATTGGTGTTCCAGTAAACCCAAATAAATGATAATTTTTGAAGTTTTGTACTATCATTTTGTGCATATCTCCAAATTGAGAACGATGGCATTCATCAAATATCAATACCAGATGTTTTTGATATACTGGATGATTTTTGTTTCTTTTTACAAATTCACTTAATTTTTGAATTGTTGTTACTATTATTTTTGATGTTGTATCTTCTAATTGCTTTTGAAGTACTTTTGTACTTCTGTTTCCATTTGCTGCTCCTTTTTGGAATCTATCATATTCTTTCATTGTTTGATAGTCTAAATCTTTTCTATCTACAACAAATAATACTTTATCAATATATTCTAATTTACTTGCTAATTGTGCAGTTTTGAATGATGTTAATGTTTTTCCAGATCCAGTAGTATGCCAAATATACCCTCCTGCTTCAATTGTTCCCATCTTCTTATAATTTGTTGCTACTTGAATTCTATTTAATATTCTCTCTGTTGCAACAATTTGATATGGTCTCATTACAAGCAGTAAGTCTTCTGATGTAAATACACAATATTTTGTTAATATATTTAAAATTGTATGTTTTGCAAAAAATGTTCTTGTAAAATCAACTAAATCAGATATTACTCTATTATTGCTATCAGCCCAATATGATGTAAATTCAAAACTATTGCTTGTTTTTTTACTTTTATTTCTAGCTAATGTTTGTTCTTTTATATGGCTTTCTCTTGTTGTATTTGAATAATATTTTGTACTTGTACCATTTGAAATTACAAATATTTGAATATACTCATATAATCCACTTCCTGCCCAGAAACTATCTCTTTGATATCTATTTATTTGATTAAATGCTTCTTTAAGTGCTACTCCTCTTCTTTTTAATTCAATATGTACCAATGGTAGTCCATTTACTAATATTGTAACATCATATCTATTGTCATAGTTTCCACTATTTTCCACATACTGATTAATAACTTGTAGTCTATTATTATGAATACATTTTTTATCTATTAATGTTATATTTTTACTTGTTCCATCATCTCTTTTTAAAACTTGAATATTATCTTCTTGTATTTTTCTGGTCTTTTCAACTATTCCATCATTATTATTTGCAATAGAATCATTGAAAAATCTATCCCATTCGCTATCTGTAAATTTATAATCATTTACTATTTCTAGTTGAGCACGAAGATTTTTTATTAATGATTCTGAATCGTGAATTTCTAAATAGTCATAGCCTTGTTCTTTAAGCATTCTTATAAATTCGTTTTCTAATGCTTGCTCACTTTGATAGCTGTCTGATTTTCTTTTTACTGGTTCATATTCTGTTACTACTGTGGAATCGTTCATTTCCATTACTACATTATATTTATTCATTTACTTTTAACTCCTTAAATGTTAATAGCTTGTCTCTATAATATTCGTATTGTTTCTGTCTTGCTTCTATTTCAGCTGGTAAGCCTTCTGAAATGTCATTGCATAATTTTTCAAACTTGTCTAAGATATTCACAATTTTATTTTGTTCTTCCATGTTAGGAACAGGAAATTCATAGTTGCTAATACTTTGCACAGATAAATTGGGTTGAGCTGCACCTGTATCAGATTTATATCTTTGTCGCCTTTCTAACGAACTATTTAATAAATAATATAAATATTTGTAATTAATTATACTATTAACACGTATTGCAACTAAAGAAGATGCTACAGTACCTTCATCTAATTCATATATACCATTTTTTCCTGTTGAACCTCTTAAGCAATATAAAATATCATTTTTTCTTAATTTTGCTCCATTCATAGAATTATATTTTTCTAATGTTATTTTATTACAATTTTTATAATCGATAACTCTATTTACATCTCCTGCGTTCACAAAAGGAACACCCTTATTTACCATTTCAGATACTTTAGGATAATTCTTGCCTCTATCCCCATTGAAAAAAACACACAATTCCTTTAATTTATATATTTTAGCATTTTTATCATTGCATAGTAATTTTTCCAAATAATAATTATACTGATTTTTTCTTGCTTTCAGCTCTGCTGAAAGCTCTGCTGAAAGTAATGTGAAATCGTCCAAAATATGGACAATTTCGCATTGTACCTCCAACGGAGGTACAGCAATTTTAAAGCTCTCTATTTGTTTTTTTGATATTGCTGGTATACTTCCTGTTTGTTGTTGCCCTAATAAGTTCTTTTCATTATTCTTTAGATAATAATAAACGTATAACCAATTTATAGAACTTTTATCTTTTACTTCAATCGAATAGCAACTATTTCCCGCCCAATATCTACTTTCTATTTTGTTTATAAATCCTGCATTTGCTCCTCTTGCACTTATTAAAATTTTATTACCTTCATTATTATATTCATCATAAAATCCTGTATTAGATATTCCACCATTAAAAACTGGATATTTTGCATCTTCTCTTTGTTTATTTTTATGAACAAATTCTCCAATAGAAACCATACATATTTCTTTTAATTCTTCAAATTTAACTCCATCAGGACATAATTTTTCAATTAGATTATCTAATTTAAACATTTTTTCCTCCTTTATCTAATTCTAATTCATTTATTGCTTTTAATAACTCTTTATTATTGTTTATATTATCCAGTATTCCTATTACAAGCCTCTGAAAAGCAGGATATTGTTTTAATGCTATTTGTTCATCGTATTCACCATGAATAACATCGCTCAATTTTTGAAACAGTGTATATCCATTCTTTGCAAATTCTATTGGTACTATCGAAGCCTCTCCATCTACTTCTTTTAGTAATTCTTCAAATTTTCTTCTACCACCTTTGGGCGTACGCATATTTATTCCATAAATCTTAGCTGTTTCTGTAACAATTTGCTCATATACTTTTCTTAAATAGATAATCGCTCCAGATCCTAATTCTTCATTATATGCTATATTTGCTTTTTCAAGTAATTCTGAATATTTACCATATTTATCTTCATTAACACAAACATTTTTAAATAATTTATAGGAACGTTTTAATACTCTAACTTGTGGATATTGTGCCATAAATGTTTTTTCATCACATTCTACTAAAAACCACACTGGAACAATAGAATTACATCTTGGGCATTTTAAAACTGTATCTATACTTATTATATTTTCGTTTACACCTATGCATATTAATGTTTTTTCTAAAGATGAAAAAGTCAATGTATCTTCACAATTTTTACAGTAAAACGGTAACGTTACTGTCCCAACTTCCGCTTTAATCTGTTTACCATGCCCTAATTTCTTTTTTATAAATCCATCTATTTGGCAATATTCTTTAATTGGTTCTTTAGAAAGAAGTCCTGATAATCTCATTTTTTACACCTCGATTTCTGAAATAATCTTATTTATTTCTTCACGAAGTACATTTTCTCTTGCAACTATTTCATCAATTTCTTTATTCAAAACATTTATGTCAATTTTTTCTCTAGTATCTTCTTTCTCAACATAAGTAGAAACTGATAAGTTATAATCATTCTCTCCTATCTCTTTATTTGAAACTAATTTTGAAACATAATCAATATCTTTTCTATCCGTAAAAATTTTAACAATATTTTCTATATTTTCATCTGTCAATTTATTATTATTTGTTACTTTTACACATTCTTTTGTTGCATCTATAAATAATGTACTATTATCTTTTTTACTTTTCTTTAGAACCATGATGCATGTTGCTATTGATGTTCCAAAGAATAGATTGTCTGGTAATTGTATAATGCAATCAACAAAGTTATTATCAATTAAATATTTTCTTATTTTTTGTTCTGCTCCACCTCTATATAAAATACCTGGGAAGCAAACTATTGACGCTGTTCCATTTGTTGCAAGCCATGAAAGTGAATGCATTATAAATGCAAAATCCGCTTTTGATTTTGGTGCTAGTACACCTGCTGGTGAATAACGTGGGTCATTTATAAGTACTGCGTTATCATCTCCAGCCCATTTTATAGAATATGGTGGATTTGAAACAATAACTTCAAATGGCTCATCATCCCAATGTTGAGGAGAAACTAATGTATCTTCACATGCTATATCAAATTTATCATAATCTATATCATGTAAAAACATATTTATTCTGCAAAGGTTGTATGTAGTTAAATTTATTTCTTGTCCATAAAATCCGTTTCTGACGTTATCTTTTCCTAATATTTTTGCAGATTTTAATAATAAAGAACCAGAACCACATGCTGGGTCATATACTTTATTAACTGATGTTTTTCCAACAATAGCTAATCTTGTTAATAATTCGCTTACTTCTTGAGGTGTATAGAATTCTCCTCCTGATTTTCCAGCGTTAGATGCATACATTGACATCAAAAATTCATAAGCATCACCAAATGCATCTATTGAGTTATCTTTATAATTTCCAAGTGGAATATTTGCAATTCCGTCTAGTATTTTTACTAATTTATCATTTCTCTTTGCAACAGTTGCTCCTAATTTATTACTATTAACATCAATATCATCAAATAAGCCTGCAAAATCTTCTTCACTTTCTGCTCCTTTTGCTGAGTTCTCAATGTTATTAAATATTCTTTCTAATGTTTCATTTAAATTTTCATCATCTTTAGCTTTTTTACATACATTAGCAAATAATTCTGATGGTAATATAAAAAACCCTTTTTCGTTTACCATCTCTTTTCTAATCGTTTCTGCCTCTTCATCTGATAATTTTGCATAGTCAAAGTTATCATCTCCTGCTTTTCTTTCGCCTTCATTTATGTAATTAGTAATATTTTCTGATATGTATCTATAAAACATTATTCCTAATATATACTGTTTAAAATCCCAACCATCAACTGATCCTCTTAAATCATCTGCTATTGACCATATTGCTTTGTGCAATTCTTCTCTTTCTCTATTATCTGTCATTTTTATCTTTACCTCCAAAACTCCTTTTTTACATTGCACATTTTATCATAAATTTCCAATTTTTTCTACTTTAAATATAAAATTTGTCAGATTTTATTTTCTCCCGTCTTGGGTTTGGGATATCCCACATTAGAATTTGTATGGGAGTACAAATTCAGTGCTGGCTAGACACTAAATGTACTCTCTTTTCACAATTTTATTATATAGTTATTTAAAAAAAGCGCCTGAATTTTTTATTAAATCAAGCACTTTCTTGCATTAAATATTATAAGTGTTTATACATTTTCCCAGTACCATTTCTCTTGCTGAATAGGCTATCATATTTATTGCTCCAACCCACTTCATCAGATCTCTTTCTTTTAAATCTTCATCAATGTTTTGGTATTTTTTCATCTCATTTATCAACATATTTTTCATATCTGTAACTCTAGCAACTACTTCTAATAAATAATCTGCTAGTGTATCTTCCATTAACATTTTTGTATAAACTGGTTTCATTTCTTCTTTTAAAAATTTTAATCTTAGCCTTCCATATCTTCCAATTTTAGGTCTAACTTTTCCATTGTCCAATATTAAATTTAGTATTAAATAATCTCCATATCTCGAATATGTTATTGGCTCTTTTTTGGTTTTCTTGCTCATAATAAATTTATCTTCTTTAAATCTTAAAAGTAGTATTTGTATTACCTGTGATACAACTGACTATTAACTTCTCTGGTTAACCTGCAAATATTTCTCTTATTTTTTCCTCTAATACCTTCTTTTCTCCACTTCCTGCTGTACTAAGTCTAATTAATGGAACCTCATACTTTTCTAATATCCTTTCTTTTACTTTGTCTCTTTCTTGTTGCTTTGTTCCTTCTTTATGATAATAATATCCATCAACCTCTATAGCTAAAACCATCTTTTTATCCATTTTATTAAATATTACAAAATCAATATGTGTCCAATCATTATTTGCATATAATTTTTCTTCTTCATTTAATAAATCCTCATTTGCTAAAATATCCATTAATGGAATATGAACAACTATATCTAAATTATCAAAGTTATTCTCCTTTATAACTTCCTCTATCAAGTTATATGTTAAATTTTCCGAATCATAGTCAGATATTCTCTTTTTATTTTTCAAATATTCCATACGTTGTTTTCTATTTTCCTTATACAGCATATCATATATTGATTTCGTTTTGCTTTCGACTACTTCAAAATTATTATATTGAATATATTTTATTAAATCATCTATGTTAGTGCCTACATTATTTTCGCTATCTGATACGACTACTCTTAAAAATCTTTTTGCTCTTGTTACGGCAACATTTAACATTTTAGGATCATCAACAAATTCTCCTATTTCATTATCTACCGTTGTTAATATTATTGCTTCTTCTTCTCTGCCTTGAAATTTATGTATTGTATCAACCTTTAGTTCTGTTCCAAATCTTGATTCTAATTCTTTCTTTTGTTCTCTGTATGGAGAAATTACACCTATATCTTTTATAGCTATTTCTTTTGTAAGTTTCGGTATAATCTCTTTTTCAATGATGTCTATCTGCCTAATATTCTTATGTCCCCTGGCATGATTTCCTTTAGTAGAAATATATGCTTCTAATACATTATCTTCTCCTTTGTCTTCAGTCATTATTATTAGATTTCCATCATAAAATTTTTTATTACAAAACTGTATGATTTTAGGATGGCATCTATAATGTTCTTGCAATAGTTGTTTAGGAGCATCTGTTACTGTATCGCTTACAGATGATAGAAAACTATGTTGTAGATAGTCGTAATTATTTGGTATCTTATATCTCTTTGAAATTTCCTCTATTGCATTTCTGTTATCTGTTGTAATAACATTAGGCAATTGTTTTAAATCTCCTACGATTACTGCGTTTCTTGCTACTGATAACGCTAAAACTCCCGTAATTAAATCTACTTGTGAAGATTCATCCATTATAATATAATCAAACATATAATTTCTATTTAGACATTTTTTAATTGAGTAAGTTGTGCTAAAGACAATAGGATAATCTTCATTGAACTGTCGAGAATTATTATATAGATCTTTTATATCATATACCTTTCTTTCTATCTTCTGGTTATATTTTTTTCTTAAATACTCATTTAATATCTTTATAGAATCATCTATTAATATATTTAACTTGTTATTTCCCAATTCATTTAATCGTTTATTATTGTCTTTTATTTCATTTTTCAATTCCATTTCTTTTGCTATAAAGAATAATCTATTATAACAATTTATTATATCTTCTCTTTCTCTTTTATAAAAGTCTTTTTTTCCTATTCCATATAGAAATTGAGATTTTATTTTAAACCATAAATTTATTTTTTGTAGTTCTTCATACTCTACTTTCAGTTTCATTACTATTTCAGATGTTATCCTTTTTATACTTCTTATTTTATAAATATCGATATTATTATCATGATGTTTATTAAAATATTGGTATTGTAATTTTATCTCATTTAATTCTTCTTTTAATTTAGCTATATTATTTTGAATATCAAATGTTTTAGTAATACTTTGATTTAATTCTAATATTTCCTTTTGTATAGAGTATTCGTTTTCTAGTGGATCTTCAAATATAGGATATCTTCCTGTTTGATTATTTATAAACTCTTCTTTATTTTCTCTCTTTCCTAATCTTGCACATAGATAATCTAAATTATATTTTTGCAATTTTTCATATACATTATCTGTTGCAGCATTATTATTTGAAACAACTGCAACTGTTTGTCTATTCTTTACTATATTTGCAATTATATTTAATATTGTTTGAGTTTTACCAGTACCTGGAGGTCCTTCTATTATACTTATTTGGCTACTCATAGCATTTTTTACTGCTTGAAATTGCGACTTATTTGCTCCAAAAGGAAAAATAATACTATTAAAATTCACATTCATTTTTTGTATGCCTGTTTTTGGATTTAAATATTTATATAAAGCAGTATTGCTAGATATAAAATTAATTCCTTCATATTCATCAGTAAGTAATGATTTTCCTTCTTCTGTTCTTACACTTACGACCTTAGAAATTTCCTTATAATAATCAAATTTATTAATTGGTAATGTTTGAGGTTCATTATTCTTTGCTAATTGTAAACTATATTCTGAAACTACAATAGATGTACCATCTTCAAAAAATAATTTACAAATACTTTCAAATTTTAATATTTTTATAACATTATATACATATCCTTGATTTAAAATTATTCTTTGATCTTTTATACTTATTTCAGTAGGATTCTTATAAAATTGAAAGTCTCTTCTTGAATAAGAATACATTTTTTCCGAGCTTTTATATTTTATATTTATAAGATGCTTATTATTTTCATAGCTAATAATATCCTCGGTTTTATCTTCGTTTTTTATAATTATTAAATATTTATTTACGTCCATCTACAACTCCATTATTTAGTGATGTTTTTATCATCATTATTTATCCATTAAATTATATCATACTTTTTATTGCAAGGCACAAATTTGTACTTTGTTTTTTTATGTAGGTTAGTCAATCATTTGTTAAAAATTCTTTAAAATAAATACTTTGAGCATCTATATTGCAAATGACGATTCTTCTTGACTTTTATTTCTCTTGTTAAACATTTCATCAGTACGTATTTGACATCTTCTTGAACTCTTTGTACTTCACATATTTCGTCTACCGGTACGCCCCTGATACTCCTGCTAAGATTTTAAATCAAGTTATTAAGAAGCATAATTTAAAAAGAATTACTTTTCATGGATTGCGACATACCAATGTTACTCTTATGATTTCTAAAGGGATTCAAACTCAGATTATTAGTAGAAAAGTTGGTCATTCAAGTGTACAAACCCCTGGTATAATTTATTCTCATTTCTTTGAAGATACGTTTAAGGATGTAGCTAATGTTATGGAGAAATTTCTTACTGTTAAATCTAACTAAAATAGACGAGATTTTATAATTAATCCCGCCTATTTTTTATACATTTTATTATTTGTATTAATTTTATTTCATATTTATTATATTGGCAACTCTTTATTTTAATAAGCAACATCGCTTATATTTCTTGCCACTACCGCATGGGCACAATTCATTTCTTCCTATTTTTTTGCTTTCTAACTTTATTCCTCGTTTACATCTCAAAGCTTCTGCTAAATTTAAAATTTCTGTTGTTCTTGCACCATAATCAAGTGGAGATAAAATCCTTAAAAAAACCTTAACAATTTCATCTTTTTTATCATAATATAAAAATACAACTAAAACTTTATTGTTTTTAGCCAGATACATATTTGCATATGCATCTTTAAATAAAACATCTTTATCTATATCTTGTTCGTCATAAATAGATGATATACATACACCATCTATGTCATTTTCATCCTTTTTAGTTAACGTCATATATCCATATTTAGGTCTTCTATTATTTTTGTAAAATTCTTTTGATTGTAAAATTATTTTTTCTATTTGATTTTGTGTGTCAAAATTTAGGTTTAATAAAAATGTAGTTAAATATGTATGATTTTCAAGTTCTATATTTTCTTCACAAAATTTTATAACTTTTTTTATTTCTTTTGGAGTTTTCCTAAATGGTTTACTTACTTTTGACTTCTTAAACCATAAACTATTATAATAAGTATCTAACTCTTCCATCCAATCTTCTCCACTAATAGCTACTATTCCTAATTCTCCCATTATATCATTTTCTTCTTCAAAGCCTTTTATTCTCTTATTTATATACTCATTATAAAAGTTATATTCAATCCACATTCCTAAATGATATAATTCGTCTACTAAATCAATATTTTTATTACCAATAGCCTTTTTTCTTTGTAATAAATATTGTATAAAATAACAAGGATGCTGTCTGAAATATTCACTATATACTCTTAAATCATCTAAACAAAAAACAAGTGTATTTTCACTTAATGATAATATTTTCACTTTATCTATTCTTGCTTCAATATCATTAAATGCCTCTGCTGTTATTATAATTTTAAATATCTTTGTGTCGTCGTTTATTTTTATTTCAGCTTTTTTATTTCTTGTTTTTTTATTATTACTATCAAATATAGTAACACTCTTCTTATCAATTAAGCATTTTTCAAGAGAGTCTTGTTGCTGATTCGCTTTTACTATTAAATTATTTAATGTTTCTTTATGTGAATCCAAATCACTACTTGCTAATTCTGGAGTAAAATTTCCGGCTTTTACTTCAATAATGAAAACATTATTATCATATATTAGAAGAATATCATTTTCTATAATTTTTTGATTATATTCATTTTTACTCTTTTCAAGCTCTTCTTCACCATTTTTTATTTTTTCTTTAGACTGTTCAAGCTCTTTTTTAGCATTTTCTATTTTGGTTTGAGCCTCTTTTTTACTTGCGTTTAAGGTGTTTTCTTGTTTTTGTAATTCTTTTTTTCCATTGCTTATTTGATTTTTAGCTTTTTCAATTTCACTTTTTGCTGTTGAAATTCCGGATTCAATCGATTTAATGCCAGATTCCAGCTCATTTTTATTTTTATTTAACTCATTCAGTTGTTGTTCAAGTGATGATTTAGTCTGCTCTAATTGTTTTCTTTGATCAGCTGGCAAATTATTATTTTTTAGTGATTCCACAATATTTTTATAATTTGCATTTATTTTATCTATTCCACTATTTACATCATTTAATTTTGTATTTAAATCATTTTTTTGTTTTTCATATTC
>ERZ834722.1467-NODE-1467-length-22108-cov-6.307577_pt1 | contig 22108 bp, 18 predicted proteins | sample MGYA00519576_ERZ834722 | MGnify/ENA primary metagenome ERZ834722 (study PRJEB31850, sample SAMEA3708759) | human gut metagenome | biome: human gut; feature: human-associated habitat; material: faeces | place: China | collected 2014 ...
TAGCCGCCGCGATCGACACTACAGCGTTCTGACGAACAGCATATATCCGCCCGCATAATATGCCATAACATCGCACCGCGTCATCCTACAAAGCCTTGCATCCTCCCTCCATTTCAGGTACAATAGGGAAAAACACAGCCACAGGGAGGAAACGATGTATGGAGAAGATCGCGCTTGTCACCGGCTCCAGCCGGGGCATTGGCCGGGCGGTGGCCCGTGAGCTGGCCCGTCAGGGCTGGCGGGTCTGCGTCAACTACCGGGTGCGGCAGGACTGCGCCGAGTCACTGGCCGCCGAGCTGGCGGCGGAGGGTCATGCCATCATGACGTATCAGGCGGACGTGTCCCAGCGGCAGCAGGTGCAGGCCATGGTGCGGGCCATTCAGGAGAAATGGGGCCCGGTGTCGCTGCTGGTGAACAACGCCGGCGTGGCGGGACAGGCGCTGTTTCAGGACGTGACCGACGAGATGTGGCACCGGTATTTCTCCACCAACGTGGACGGCGCGTACCACGCCATTCAGGCGGTGCTGCCCGCCATGCTCCACGCCCACGAGGGCTGTATTCTCAACATCTCCTCCATCTGGGGCCAGCGGGGTGCCAGCTGCGAGGTGACGTATTCCTGCACCAAGGCGGCGCTGATCGGCCTGACCCGTTCGCTGGCATCGGAGCTGGCGCCCACCCATATCCGGGTCAACTGCATCGCGCCCGGCGTCATCAAAACCGACATGCTGGACGCGCTGCCGCCGGAGGTGCTGCCTCAGCTGGCGGAGGAAACGCCTCTGCGCCGTCTGGGCACGCCGGAGGACATCGCCCACGCGGCGGCGTTTCTGGCGTCGGAGAAGGCGGACTTCATCACCGGCCAGGTGCTGACGGTGGACGGCGGGTTTATACTATAAGAGAAAAGCGAAGAGAGAAGAGTGAAGAGAAGCGGTGTGCCGCATAGCGGCACATATTAAAATCATGCCGCCAAAGGCGGCATACCTTAACTTTTCACTTTTCGTTTTTCACTCTTCACTGAAACCGCGCCTGTCGCAAAAGCGACAGGCGCGGTTTTTCATATCACCGCGTAGTACATGGCGCCGATGGCCTGACCAAATTGCGCCACCGTCACGCCGTGGGAGGGCAGCTGGCGCATCAGCGCCGTGCAGGTGAGCTCCTCGTCCGCCGCCTCCAGCCGGAGATCGGGTACGATCTCCCGGCAGCCCTCCTGCAGCAGCCGGAAGCAGGCCGGGTGCTTCACAAACCGCCCAAACAGATACCGCACGTCTGTCCGGGGCCGCATCAGGAAACGCATCTCCCGGCTGATCTGACCCACGTTCCGGCCGATCTGGCGGAACACGGATTGAGCCGCGCCATTTCCCGCCGCCGCCTGCTCCATCAGGTGGGCAAGACAGGGCTTGCGCATGTCCTCCGGAGTCTGACGGATGGCGAGGATGCCGTTCCGCTCCTCGATAAAGCCCTCCAGCAGCGCCGGATCGGCGTCATAGGCCAGCCGGAAGGCCGCCGCCTGCCCCAGATACCGCCGCGCGCCGGGCAGCCCGGAGTTTTCGTTGCGGGTGGAGCGCAGATCCTCCGGCGGCAGCTGCCGCTGGGGAAAGCTGCCCAGATCCAGCAGAAAGTCGTACAGCTCCACCGGCATCTCCGGGATGCTGCCGTCGCTGTCCAGATAGCCCACGCCGAAGTCGGTGCCCAGCGCGTGGGCGATGACGCCGCCGCTGAAATCCGGCGCTCCGCCGCTGAAGGCCAGCTCCGCCGCCGCCGTAAAGGCGGCGATGTGGCCGTCGTTGGTCATGTGGAGGGCGGCGCCCTCCCGACACAGCGGCCGCAGCTGATCCACGAGACCGCCCAGACCGGCGAAGGCAGTTTCATAGTCGATGGCGGGATTCTCCCGCATGCCCTTGGTCTTGGGGCTCTCGCCGCCCACGATCCGGTCGCGGATCACCACGTCCGGAAAGCTGACGCCCAGCACGTCCAGCGGCACGCTGGCGCTTTGGGCCACGGCGCGGGTCATCTCCTCGTCGCTGGCGTCCTTGTCCAGCGCCGCCTGAAGCGCCGGTGTCATTCCGGCGGCGCAGCAGGCCATCAGCTGCACCAGCAGCACGATGGGGCCGGTGATCCCCTCGGCCACGAGGCTGGCGGCGGGGTTCCAGTCGTATTCCTTCACGCACACCAGCCGTCCGTCCACCGCCACCGCCGCCTTGATGTCGGTGCCGCCGATATCGATGCCGCAGCATACGCCGCTGCCGCATCGCTCCACCGACCTCCGCAGTCGGGGCAGCAGGTCGCCGCCGCGAGATACCTCCGGCGGTGCGGGAACGTAAGCGCTCCGGTCGCGGACGGCAAAGGAGAACGTGCCGCCGCCAAAAGGGCGGCACAGGCGGTTGGCAATGTTGATGACTTTGCCGTAACCGCTGCGGGCGGTCTTGTGCACCTGAAAAATATCGTTCAGTTCGCCCAGCAGCGCGACGACTTCTGTTTCCCGCAAGTCCAGATAGAAGGCCATTTCCCGGCCGCTGAGAGCGGACAGGGCGTTGAATACAAAAGCGGTGACGTACTGCTGCACGAATTGCCGCTGTTCCCCGTCCGCCCAGTGGGGGATGGGCAGGGAGAAGTCCCGCCGCGAGCCGTCGCACAGCGTCAGCTGCACGGTGACGGCCACGTGATCCGGCAGCACTTCGCAGCCCCGGCGCACGTCGCTGAGCCAGACGCTCCGTCCGTTCCGGGTCTGCTGTAACCATTGAGAAAGCATAGAAGTTCCCCCTGAAAGAAAGGAGCGCCGCCATTTCGGCGGCGCTCCGAGCATTAAAAAGCCAAAAAGCCTCGCAGAGTTCGTGCCGCGCACGGCACGAAAAAATCAAATCATTTTTCTGCCGTCGACACGTTAAGAAAATATGCCGGTGGCATATTTTTAGTGTCGATCTCGGCGGCTATGCCGCCGTAGCATCCATCTGGATTTGCGCCGCACTGTCATTAGGTGCGCACAGCCGACCGCAATCCCTCTCGAGGAAAATCGCAGATTTTCCTCGAATTTACAAGACATGTACCTCCTCCGGGTCGAACACCAGCTGGCACGCCTCGCCCACCTGATAGATGCGCTTGTTCTTGGGGTTGTGCTCCGCCAGCTTCACCAGCGTGTCGCCCACCATCACGTGATAGTTCTGGTAGCTGCCCATGAAGCAGGACACGATCACCTTGCAGGGCAGGCCGCCCTGATCCGCCAGATGGCCGGACTCTGGCCGCAGCACCACGGTGTAGGTCTCGCCCTCCTTCAGATCGTCCCGGCCGGCGATGGGCATTTCGTGCCCCTCGATGGTCAGTAGGGCGTGGGTGTCGTTGTGGCCGCTCATGACGCCCTTCAGGAAGTTGGCCTCGCCGATGAAGTCCGCCACGAATTCGTTGACCGGGTGGTAGTAAATTTCCTGGGGGCTGCCCATCTGCTCCACCACGCCGTTTTTCATGATGATGATGTTGTCGGAAAGGGCCATGGCCTCGGACTGGTCGTGGGTCACGTAGATGGCGGTGATGCCCACCTCCTGCTGGATACGGCGGATCTCGGTACGCATGGAGACGCGCAGCTTGGCGTCCAGGTTGCTGAGGGGCTCGTCGAACAGCAGGACGGACGGCTCGATCACCAGTGCGCGGGCCAGCGCCACACGCTGCTGCTGGCCGCCGGACAGCTGGTTGGTCATGCGGCCCTCCATGCCGGTCAGCTCCACCAGATCCAGGATTTTCATGACCCGTTCCTTGATCTCGTCCTTGGGAACCTTCCGCAGCTTCAGGCCGTAGGCCACGTTGTCGAATACGTTATAGTGGGGCAGCAGAGCGTAGCTCTGGAACACCATGGCGGTGTCCCGCTTGTTGGGGGTCAGGGCGTTGATGGCCTCGTCGCCCAGATAGATTTCGCCCTCGTCGGGGCTTTCAAAGCCGGCGATCATACGCAGCGTGGTGGTCTTGCCGCAGCCGGAGGGGCCCAGCAGCGTCACAAAGCTGCCCGGCTCGATGGTCAGGGAGGTGTCCTTCACCGCGTAGAAGTCCTTGCCGGTTTTGGGATCCTGATAAATCTTGGAGATATGCTCCAGACGGACGCCTTTTTTCACTTTATCCATTTATTTGCCCTCCTTGAGCTTTCTGCTGGTGCCGAAGTACTTCATGAACAGGTTCATCAGCAGCACCGCGCCGTAGGTAATGACGATCAGGATGGTGGCGAAGGCGCAGGCCAGACTGTAGGAGCCCTTTTCGGCGAATTCGTTGATCTGCACGGTAATCAGCAGGAACTGCGGCGTCACCAGCAGAATGATGGCGGAGATAGCGGTGATGCTGCGGACGAAGGCCGTCACCAGACCGCTGAGGAAGGAATCCTTGATCAGCGGCAGCGTCACGGTCATGAACACCTTGAAGCTGTCCGCGCCCATGTCATAGGCGGATTCCTCGATGGATTTGTCGATCTGCCGCAGGGCGGAGATACCGCTTCGCGTACCGGTGGGCAGCGAGCGCACCACGAACACGATAATAAGGATCAGTCCCGTGCCGTACAGGCCCTGCAAAAAGCCGCTGCCGAACACGCCGCTGGAGAAGCCGCGGATATAGCCCACGCCCAGCACCGTGCCGGGCACGGCCATGGCCAGCATGGACACCGCCTCGATAAAGCCCTTGGACTTGAACTTCCGCTTCACCACCAGATAGGAGATGATCATGCTCAGCAGCGCCGTGATGGGCGCGGAGATCAGGCTCAGCACGAAGGAATCCCGGAAGGCCTGGAAGCCGTGATACCGGGAGAATACCAGACCGAACCACTTGCCCGTCAGCGGGAAGAACTTGAAGCCCCATGTGGGGAAGAACGCGCCGATGGGCACGCACAGGTACATGAGGATGACGAAGCTGGCGGCCAGTGCGCACAGCACAGTCAGGGGGATCTTGACGCTCTTGTCCTCGATCAGCATACGGGCGCGGGACGCCTTACCGGTGAGGGTGGCGGCGGTCTTGCGCTCCAGATAGTACTTCTGCACGATGAACATGGCCAGCGTGATGCACAGCAGCACCACGGCCATGGCCGCCGCGCCGGGCTTGTCGTAAGAGCCGGTGATCTGCAAATAGATGGTGGTGGCCAGCGTGTCGTAGGAGCCGCCGATAATCATGGGGTTGGCGAAGTCGGCGATGGACTCGATGAACGTCACCAGAAACGCGTTGCCAAGACCCGGCAGCATCAGGGGCAGCGTCACACTGGTGAACACCTTCCAGCGGGAGGCTCCCATGTCGCGGGCGGCCTCCTCCAACGAGGGATCAATGTTCTTCAGCAGACCCTTCAGCATCATGTAGCACACGGGGAAGAAGGTCAGCGTCTGCACGATGACGATGCCCCAGAAGCCGTACACGCTGTTGTCATAGATGCCCAGCAGGAAGCGGGTGATGATGCCCGCCTTGCCGAACAGCATGATCATGGACAGCGACAGCACGAAGGGCGGGGACACCACCGGCAGCATGGACACCACCTTGAACAGCCCGCCCACGAATTTGCCCATACGGACATAGACCTCCACATAGGCGAACAGCAGGCCGATCAGGGCAGACAGAATGCCCACCAGAAAGCCCACCTTCAGCGTGTTGGTGATGGCTCTGGTAAAGGTCGGCATGGCGAAAATGCGCTGGAAGATGGACACGCCGAAGGTGCCGTCTCCCACAAAACTATCCACCAGCAGAATGGCCAGCGGGTAGAGGATAAACAAAGTCAGAAACGCGATCAGCACGACGATGGTGGTCACCATGATGGGATCGGCCATCAGCTTTTTTCGATCCAGCGCCGCGCTTTGGGTTCTTGCCATAGACAGCTCCTTTCTCATCCCGAAAGGAATGGTAAGTTAGAATAGTCGAAACAGTAAAAAACAAGCGGGGCGGCGGCACATGCCGCCGCCCCGTAGAGGTTGCTGGGTAAGAAAACCGTTATGTACCGTCAGTCAGATCACTCGGTCTGGAAACGGCCGGTATCCTCGGTGTTGGCGCCGTTATCGGCCAGAGCCTTCATGACTTCCTCCACATAGGTGGTGGTGTTGGCCTTGGCGTCCTCAAAGTCATAAGCCATGACGTTGTTGGGATCCAGACCGAACTCGGAAGCCTGAGAGGGCTGCTCGGCGTTGTCGATGACCAGGAACTGATAGGAACCGTTCTGGGCAGCCAGCTCAACGCACTCGGGGGACAGAGCGTACTCAATCCACAGCTTGGCAGCGTTGGAGTGGGCAGCGCCCTTGAAGATAGCGGTAGCGCCCACCTCGAAGGAGGTGCCGCTGGAGGGGATGATCAGGCTCACGTTGGTGTAGCCGTTGTCCACGATCTGGGTGATGCCATCATGCAGGAAGCCGATGCCGATCACGCACTCGCCGGTGCCCACATTCTTGCTGGGGCCGGAGCCGGACTTGGTGTAGACCTCGATGTTCTTGTCCAGGTCGACCAGGTACTTGATGCCCTCGTCGTGGCCGTACTTCTGGATCATGGTGTTGACCACCAGCTTAGCGGTGCCGGCGGTGTTGTAGTTGGACAGCCAGATCAGACCCTTGTACTCGTCCTTCAGCAGGTCGGTCCAGTCAGCGGGAGCTTCCAGACCCATACGGGTCAGTTCGTCGGTGTTGACCATGAAGCCCAGAATGCCCTTGTAAATGCCGTACCAGTTGCCGTCAGCATCCTTGTACATGTCGTCGATCAGGTGAGAGGCGTTGGTGGCCGCATAGGGCTCCAGCAGACCTTCCGCAGCGCAGACGTTGTACGGATCGGTGGTGCCGCCGAACCAGACGTCAGCGGAGGGATTGCCGTTCTCCTCCTCGATCTTGGCCTGCACCTCACCGGTGGACAGACGCTGTGCGTTGACCTTGATGCCGAACAGCTCCTCGAAGTGCTGGCAGGCAGCGGTCAGATACTCTTCCTCGCAGGAACCGTAGACGGTCAGCTCGCCTTCGGCCTGAGCGTCAGCAATCAGCTGATCCATGCCGGCGAAGTACTCAGGATACTGAGAATCGCCGTTGTTGTCGCCCTGCTGATCGTCAGCAGGAGTCTTGTCGCCGCCGCAGGCGACAAGACTAAAAGCCATCACCAGGGCAAGCAGAAGTGCAAGAAACTTCTTCATACTAAAATCCTCCATGTAAAATTTCCACGTCCGATAGAAATACCGGATGGAATAGCCATTATTATAGTCACGTCACTTTTGTTTGTCAACAATACCGACAGTAAAAACGGAAACGTTTTCGGCAATTTTTACATATCCTCCAAAAAAGTCGCGCCAAATATGGCAGAATGACCAGCGGCTTACGAAAAATTGGTATTGCAATCCGCCGCCAGCGTGGTAAAATAGCATAACACTTCACACCTTATCCGTAAGGAGGAATGGCTATGCTGACGGGCCTGAGCGGCTATCTGCCGGAGAACACCCTGACATTATACGACAATCTGGAATTTCTGATCCGTCTGCTGCTGTCGGCGGGACTGGGCGCGCTGGTGGGACTGGAGCGCAGCAAGCGGCAGAAGGAGGCGGGCGTCCGCACCCACTGCATCATCGCCTGCACCTCGGCGCTGTTTATGATCCTGTCCAAGTACTCCTTTATCGATGTGACCACCATTGACGGCCTGCGGGGCGCCGATCCGGCCCGTATCGCGGCGCAGGTGGTCAGCGGCATTTCCTTTCTGGGCGCCGGCGTTATCTTCAAAAACGGCAACTCCATCCGGGGCCTGACCACCGCCGCCGGTATGTGGGGCACCTCCGCCATCGGCATGGCGGTGGGCGCGGGCATGTACTGGCTGGGTCTCATCGAAGCGGCGGTGCTGGTGGCCATCCAGATCATTCTGCACCGCTTCCCCGTGGGTGCCGACGCCCTGACCACCCAGGAGCTTGTGGTGGAGATGGAGGACACCGAGGAGCTGCAGCAGCAGTTCGACGCGCTGCTGGCCGCCCACCACGGTCAAGTGATCGACAGCAGTCTCAGCCGGGAGGAGGGCTATCTCCGCATGGAGATCACCGTCCGTCTGGAGCCGTCCATCACCCATGACGAGGCGCTGGCCTTCATAAAGGCCAACAGCGGCGTCCGGCGGGTGTCGGTGTAAAAGGTCGAAATTTTCTTGTCACGATACTATATAATAATGTAGAGGGAGGAAATCAAGATGAAGCGTTCTGAGATCAACCGCGCCCTGCGTGAGTTGGAGGACATGGTGGCGGAATACCGGTTCTCCCTGCCGCCCTTCTGCCGCTTTACGCCGGAGGAATGGGCGGACAAGGGCCACGAGTATGACGAGATCCGCCACAACATGCTGGGCTGGGACATCACCGATTACGGTCTGGGGAGGTTCGATCAGGTGGGCTTTTCCCTGATCACCTTGCGCAACGGCAACCTGGCCATGGCGGACAAATACCCCAAGACCTACGCCGAAAAGCTGCTGTTTCTCAAGGAGGGGCAGTATTCCCCCAACCACTTCCACTGGCACAAGATGGAGGATATCATCAACCGGGGCGGCGGCACGCTGCTGATCCGGGTGTATAACTCCCTGCCGGACGAGGAGATCGACCGGGAAAGCGACGTGACCGTCCACATGGACGGCGTTACCCGTACCGTGCCCGCCGGAACCCAGCTGCGGCTGGAGCCGGGCATGAGTATTTCCATCCAGCCCCGGCTGTACCACGATTTTGAGGTGGAGCCGGGCACCGGCAATATCCTCATCGGTGAGGTCAGCCAGTGCAACGACGACAACACCGACAACCGCTTTAACCCGCCGGTGGGCCGCTTCCCCGCCGTCGAGGAGGATGAGCCGCCCTACCGCCTGCTGTGCAACGAGTATCCGGAGGCCAGAGCATGAGCGCCCGGTACGATATCGCGGCGCTGGGGGAGCTGCTGATCGACTTTACCGACAGCGGCGTGTCCCCTGGCGGCATGCGGCTTTTCGAGCGTAATCCCGGCGGAGCGCCCGCCAATGTGCTGACCGCCGCCGCCCGCTTCGGCCAGCGGACGGCCTTTCTGGGCAAGGTGGGCGACGATATGCACGGCCAGTTCCTGCGGCAGATGCTGCTTGACGCAGGCATCGACGTGTCGGGACTGGTGCTGGCGGAGGATGTGTTTACCACGCTGGCCTTCGTAGTGCTGAACGACAGGGGAGAGCGGAGCTTTTCCTTTGCCCGGAAGCCCGGTGCGGACACCTGCCTGCGGCCGGAGGAGTTGAACGCCGCCGTGCTGGACAGCACCCGTGTGCTGCACGTGGGCTCCCTGTCCCTGACGGACGAACCGGCCCGCAGCGCCACCTTCGCCGCGGTGGAGCGGGCGAAAGCCGCTGGCGCGGTGATCTCCTACGATCCCAACTACCGCGCCGCTCTGTGGCCGGACGCGGAAACGGCGGCGGAGCATATGCGAAGCATGCTGCCTTACGTGGACGTGATGAAGCTGTCGGACGAGGAGACGGCTCTCCTGACCGACGAGCCCGACCCTGCCGCAGCGGCAGCGGTGCTGCTGTCCCGCGGCGTAAAGTGCGCGGCGGTGACGCTGGGCGCGGAGGGTGCGCTGGTGGCCGCGGCAGACGGTATGCGCCGTGTGCCGGGCTTTGCTGTAAACGCGGTGGACACCACCGGCGCGGGAGACGCCTTCTGGGGCGGCTTCCTCCACCGGATGCTGGCGCTGGACAAGACGCCTGACCAGCTGACCGTCGACGACGCGGCAGACTGCGCCCGGTGGGGCAGCGCCACGGCGGCGGTATGCGTCACCCGGCGGGGCGCGATCCCGGCCATGCCGTCGCTGGCAGAGGCGGAAGCCCTGCTGGCGGAGTAGGGCGCATTGGGCATATCGCCCAAGCAAAGCGGGAAGCTTTTGGCGGAAAGGCTGAAAATTTTCCTCCCGCGCAAAAGAGCGATTGACACGAAACATACCCTGTGCTAAATTGAAAGCACAACAACTGAAAAGGGAACTCATCGGACGATGGGATCGGGAGAGACCACCTTGCGCGGCGCCGAAGGGGAACGCAGAAGCTCTCAGGCAAAAGGACCGGTTCCGGACGATACTCCGAAAAGGCCGGGCGGCGACACCCGACCACCGAAGGTGCAACTCTTTCCATGGGGAAAGGGGAATCTCTCAGGTAACTCAACGGGGGCACAAAGCTGGCTTAACAGCAGCTTTGTGCCCTTTTTTGCTGCTTAAAACCGGAACATTTTAAGGAGGACAAAACGTATGAGCGAACTGAAGCGTACCCAACTGTATGACATTCACGTAGCCGCCGGTGCGGAGCTGGTGGACTTCGGCGGATGGGAAATGCCCATCCAGTACCCCAGCGGCATCATTGCCGAGCATCTGTACACCCGTCAGGTGTGCAGCCTGTTCGACGTGTCCCACATGGGCCGCCTGCGCATCACCGGCCCGGAGCGCAAGGCGTTTTTGCAGCACGTGCTGTCCAGCAACGTCAGCGCGCTGGATCTGAACATGGCACAATACTGCATCATCCCCAACGAAAACGGCGGCGCGGTGGACGACGCGTACCTGTATCTCTTTGAGGAGGACAGCTATCTGCTGGTGGTCAACGCCGCCAACACCGATAAGGATCTGGCCCATCTGTACGAAGCGCTGAAGGGCTTCGACTGCCAGATCGAGAACATCACCGACAAGTGGGCCGCCATCGCGGTGCAGGGCCCCAAGTGCAAGGAGATGCTGACCCAGATGGCCGGCGGCGCACAGCTGACCGAGCCCATGAAGAACGCGCTGGGCACCGTCTCACTGGAGGGTCACACCGCCCGCGTGGCCAAGACCGGCTACACCGGCGAGCCGCTGGGCTATGAGGTCTATGTCCGCAGCGAGGACGCCGCGTGGCTGTGGAACCGCCTGATTGAGTTGGGCGCACGTCCCGCCGGTCTGGGCGCCCGCGACACCCTGCGTCTGGAGGCCGCCCTGCCCCTGTACGGCCACGAGATGGGCAGCGCCCCCGATGGCAGCGAGATCCCCATTTTTGCCGTGCCCCTGTCCAAGTTCGCCGTCAGCTTTGCCGCCGAAAAGGGCGGCTTCATCGGCCGCAAGGCGCTGGAAAAGCAGCACGAGTCCTTCGTCAGGCACATGGATCGTGACTTCAGCGACCTGAGCGTCCTGCCCCGGAAGATCGCGCCTATCGCCCTGCTGGATCGCGGCGTCATGCGTGCCGGTATGGAGATCTATCAGGGCGACAAGCTGGTGGGCTGGGTCACCAGCGGCACCATGGTGCCCTACTTCAAGAGCGAGGGCGAGGGCCTTGAGACCGTCATTCTGGAGGCCAGCGGCAAGCGTGCTATCGGCCTGTGCTACATCAACAGCGACATTCTGGAGGACGACACCGTGGAGGTGGACGTGCGCGGCAAGCGGCTGAAGGCCGTCATTCCCGCCCGCCACATGAGCGTGGCCGCGCCTCCCTACGCCCGTCCCCTCATCTACGGCATGCAGGAGGAGGAACACAAGGCGGGTAGCGGCGACCGCGCTCCCAAGGCGCTGGAGCTGCTGACCAAGGCGCTGGAGAACCACCAGTGGCGGCAGGAGCAGTGCATCAACCTGATCCCCTCCGAGAATACCCCCAGCCGCGCCGTCCGCATCCTGTCCGGCAGCGACCCCTGCTGCCGCTACGCCGAGCACAAGAAGGTGCTGGCCTTCTACGATAAGGATATCTTCTACTATCAGGGCACGGAGTTCATCGACAAGGTGGAGCAGCTGCTGGTGGAGGAGATGCGCGCCTACTTCGGCTGCACCGAGGTAGAGACCCGTACTCTCAGCGGCCAGATGTCCAACATGGCGGTGTTCTCCTCCCTGATGGACTGGAAGAACCGCTTCGACCGCAAGGTGGAGGCCAAGCGCCTTGGCTACGTGATGAACAACCACATCATCAAGGGCGGCCACCTGTCCGCGCAGCCCATGGGTGCGCTGCATGACTACATCGCCATCGACCCCGTCACCGAAAAGCCCGCCGTGGTGAACTTCCCCGTCTGCGCCGACAACCCCTATAAGATGGACGTGGAGGAGACCAAGAAGCTCATCGAGCGCTACCGCCCGGAGTTGATCATCTTCGGCAAGAGCATGGTGCTGCACAAGGAGCCGGTGGCCGCCATCCGCCAGTTCGTGGATGAGCAGAAGATCCCCACCACCATCATGTACGATATGGCCCACGTGCTGGGCCTCATCGGCGACCACTTCCAGAACCCCTTTGCCGAGGGCGCGGAGATCGTCACCGGCTCCACCCACAAGACCTTCTTCGGTCCGCAGCGCGGCGTCATCGGCGTCAACTACAAGGAGGAGGATCTGAAGTACGGTCTGTGGAAAACCATCGAGACCCGTACCTTCCCCGGCAGCGTGTCCAACCACCATCTGGGCACTCAGGTGGGCATGCTGATGGCCGCCTATGAGATGAACCAGTTCAAGGACGAGTACCAGAAGGCCGTCATCCAGAATGCCAAGTCCTTCGCCCGAAGCCTGAAGGCCGAGGGTCTGGACGTGATGGGCGACCCCGCCATCGACTATACCGAGACCCATCAGGTCATCGTCTCCGTTGGCTACGGCGAGGGCGCGGAGATCGCCAACCGTCTGGAGCGCAACAACGTCATCGTCAACTATCAGGCCACCCCGGACGAGGAGGGCTTCACCGCCTCCGGCGCACTGCGTATGGGCGTCAGCGAAATGACCCGCTTCGGCTTCGGCGAGAAGGAGTTCGCCCAGCTGGCGTCCCTGATGGCGGACTGCATCCTGCGCGGCAAGGAGATCGGCCCCGACGTGGCCAAGCTCCGCGCCCGGCATCTGGAGATGGGCTACTGCTTCAACGATGAGCAGTTCGAGACCGCGCTGGAGAAGCTGGCTGCCAAGGCTGGCCTTTAAGAAAAAGCTGCTATAGGCCCCCTCTGAGAGGGGGCTGTCAGCGAAGCTGACTGGGGGGAGAGAATAAAAGGCTTAAGTTCTCTCCCTCCGGCGCTTCGCGCCACCTCCCTCACAGAGGGAGATAAAGGGACGGTGGCTTTTTACTCCGCGCCGCCCTATTGTGGTATACCCCGAAAAAGTAAACATTCAACTTAACATAAAATTTGGAGGTAAAGTATCATGTTGTTTCCCGCTGAAATGAAGTATTCCAAGGATCACGAGTGGATGAAGGAAGAAGACGGCGTTGTGGTGATCGGCATTTCCGACTTCGCCCAGGACGCGCTGGGCGATGTGGTGTTCGTGAACCTGCCTGGCGAGGGTGACGAGGTCACTGCCGGTGAGGCTTTCGGCGACGTGGAGTCCGTCAAGGCCGTGTCCGATCTGGTGTCCCCGGTGTCCGGCACCGTCTGCGCCGTCAACGAGGATCTGCTGGACGAGCCGGAGCAGCTGAACAAGGCGCCCTATGACGCGTGGCTCATCAAGGTGGAGAACGTGTCCGACACCGAGGAGCTGCTGGACGCCGTCGCTTACGAGGCCTTCTGCGCGCAGGAGGGCTGATATGGGCAGCTACATTCCCTCCACGCCACAGCAGCGGCAGGAAATGCTGAAGGCCATCGGCCTTTCCTCCTTCCGTGAGCTGTACGGCGATGTTCCGGCGGAGATGTATCTGGATCGACCGCTGAACATCCCCTCCGGCATGAGCGAGCTGGAGGTGGGCCGGGCCGTCCGCGCCATGGCGGACAGGAACCGCGTGTACGACGTGATCCTCCGCGGCGCAGGCGCTTACGACCACTACATCCCCAGCATCGTCAAGTATATCCCCGCCAAGGAAGAATTCCTGACGGCCTACACCCCCTATCAGGCGGAGATGAGTCAGGGCCTTTTGCAGTCCATCTTCGAGTATCAGACCATGATCTGCATGCTGACGGGCATGGACGTGTCCAACGCCTCCGTCTATGACGGCGCTACCGCCGCCGCCGAGGCCGCCGCCATGTGCCGCGACCGCAAGCGCCGGGTGACGCTGGTGTCCGCCGCCGCCCACCCCGATACCATCAACACCATCCGCACCTACTGCTACGGCACCGGCGACGAGCTGCGCATCGTCCCCGAAAAGGACGGCAGGACCGACCTTGACGCCCTGCGGGAGATGCTGACAACCGACGCGGCCAGCTTCTATGTGCAGCAGCCCAACTTCCACGGTCTCTTTGAGGACGCGGAGACGCTGGGTGCGGCCGTTCACAAGGCGGGCGCGCTGTATGTCATGGGCTGCAACCCCATGGCGCTGGCCATCATGAAAACGCCCCGTGACTGCGGCGCGGATATCGCCGTGGGCGAGGGTCAGCCGCTTGGCCTGCCGCTGGCGGCGGGCGGCCCCTATCTGGGCTATATGGCCACCACCGAAAAGCATATGCGCAAGCTGCCCGGCCGCATCGTGGGCGAGACCACGGATGCTCAGGGCCGCCGCGCCTACGTGCTGAGCCTTCAGGCCCGTGAGCAGCACATCCGCCGGGAGAAGGCCAGCAGCAATATCTGCTCCAACGAAGCCCTGTGCGCCCTGACGGCGGGTCTGTACATGTCCACCATGGGCCCTGACGGCATGGCGCAGGCAGCGGAGCAGTCCATGGCCAAGGCGCACTATCTGGCGGACGCCCTGTGCGCCGTGGACGGCGTGAAGCTGCGCTATTCGGGCGATTTCTTCCACGAGTTCGTCACCGATATGCCCAAAACGGAGGAAGTCCTCTCCGCCCTGTCCGAAGCCGGTATTTTGGGCGGCCTGCCGGTGGACGGCGGCATCCTGTGGTGCGCCACCGAAAAGGTGACGAAGGACGCCATGGACAAGACCGTGGCCATCGTGAAGGAGGTGCTGGCAAAATGAAGCTGATTTTTGAAAAGAGCGTTCCCGGCCGTCATTGCAGCCTTTTGCCCGCCTGCGACGTGCCTGAGGTGAAGCTGCCCGCTTCCCTGCAGCGTGAGGTCAAGCCCGCCCTGCCGGAGATGAGCGAGACCGATATCTCCCGCCACTATACCGAGCTTTGCCAGCAGGTGCACGGCGTCAACTGCGGCTTTTATCCCCTGGGCTCCTGCACCATGAAGTATAACCCCCGCATCGACGAGGAGGTGGCTGCGCTGGAGGGCTTTACCGCCGTCCATCCGCTCTCTCCCGCTGCCGACCAACAGGGCGTGCAGCAGGTGCTGGACACCGCCAAGTCCTACCTGTGCGAGATCACCGGCATGGACGACATGACCTTCCAGCCTGCTGCCGGCGCTCACGGCGAGTTTACCGGCGTGCTGCTGATCAAGCAGTACCACGATGCCCGGGGCGACCACAAGCGCACCAAGATCATCGTGCCCGACAGCGCCCACGGCACCAACCCCGCCACCGCCGCCATGTGCGGCTATCAGGTGGTGAACATCGCCTCCGGCCCTGACGGCTGCGTGGATCTGGACGCGCTCCGTGCCGTGCTGGGCGAGGATACCGCCGGTCTGATGCTGACCAACCCCAACACCGTGGGCATTTTTGACCACAACATTCTGGAGATCACCCGCCTTGTCCACGAGGCCGGTGGCCTGTGCTACTACGACGGCGCCAACCTGAACGCCGTCATGGGCGTCGTCCGCCCCGGCGACATGGGCTTTGACTGCATCCACATGAACCTGCACAAGACCTTCGCTACGCCTCACGGCGGCGGCGGTCCCGGCGCAGGTGCGGTGGGCTGCAAGAGCTTCCTGTCCCCCTATCTGCCCCACAGCGCCACGGCGGAGGAGCCGGGCCACATTCAGGTGCGGGGCTTCCGGGGCAACTTCCTTGTGGTGGTTCGGGCGCTGGCCTATCTGCTGACGCTGGGCCGCGAGGGCATTCCCGAGGCCGCCCGGAACGCAGTGCTGAACGCCAACTATCTCATGCATCTGCTGAAGGGCACCTACACCCCCGCCTATGACCGCATCTGCATGCATGAGTTCGTGCTGGATCTCAGCGACCTGAAAAAAGCCACCGGCGTCACGGCGCTGGACGTGTCCAAGTCCCTCATTGATGAGGGCATCCATCCCCCCACCATGTACTTCCCGCTGATCGTCCACGAGGCGCTGATGCTGGAGCCCACCGAGACGGAGGGCCCCGAAACGCTGGAGCACGCCGCCAATGTGCTGCGCCAGCTGTATCAGAAGGCCCATGACGACGCGGAGACCATGCATACCGCGCCCCACCACATGCCCATCGGCCGTCCCGACGAGGTGAAGGCCGCCCGTCATCCCGTGGTGCGCTGGCAGCCGGAGGAATAAGTATGGACTATCAACTGATCGTCATCGGCGCTGGCCCCGGCGGCTATACCGCAGCGCTGCGTGCTGCGGCGCTGGGGCTGCGCACCTCCGTGGTGGAGTGCCGCCAGGTGGGCGGCACCTGCCTGAACCGGGGCTGCATCCCCACCAAGACGCTGCTCCACGCCTCGCAGGTCTACCGCGACGCGGTGGACGGCGCGTCCATGGGCGTCCACGCGGCGAACGCCACCTTCGACATGGGCGAGATCTTCGCCTATAAGCGCGGCGTGTCGGAAAAGCTGCGCAATGGCATCCACGGGCTTCTCAAGTCTGCCAAGGTGGATTTGATCGAGGGCGTGGGCCGCATCGCCGCGCCCGGTCAGGTGGACGTCACCGCCGCTGACGGCGCAGTGAGCCGTTATACCGCGGAGCGTATCCTCATCGCCACCGGCTCCGTCAACGTCCGGCCGCCCATCCCCGGGTTGGATCTCCCCGGCGTCATGACCTCCGACGAGCTGCTGGAGGGCTGCGACCGGCTCTATGACTCGCTGGTCATTATCGGCGGCGGCGTCATCGGCGTGGAGTTCGCTACCTTCTACCGCAATCTGGGCTGCGCCGTCACGCTGGTGGAGGGCATGGATCGCCTGCTGCCCAACATGGATCGTGAGCTGGGCCAGAACCTCCAGCAGATCATGAAGAAGCAGGGCGTCGAGGTGCTGACCAACGCCATGGTGCAGTCGCTGGAGCAGACGGAGAGCGGCCTTGCCGTCCACGTGCTGCAAAAGGGCGCCGAAAAGACCGTCACCGGCGAAAAGGTGCTGTGCGCCATTGGCCGCCGCGCCTATTGGGACGGCGTGTTTGCCGAGGGTATGAATCCGGAGACGCACGGCAAGAGCCTGAAAGTGGACGAAAATTTCCAGACCAGCATCCCCGGCGTGTACGCCATCGGTGACGCGTCCTCCGTGGTGCAGCTGGCTCACGTGGCCGCCGCGCAGGGCACCGCCTGCGTGGAGCGCATGTACGGCGTGGCCGACCACGTTGACCTGAACGTGATCCCCAGCTGCATTTACAGCACGCCGGAGATCGCCGTGGTGGGCATCACCGAGGCCGAGGCCAAGGAGCGGGGCATTCCCGCTGTGGTGGGCAAGTGCACCATGTTCGGCAATGCCCGCACCGTCATCGAGGATCCGGGCCGCTGCTTCATGAAGATCGTGGCTCACGCCGAGACCCATGAGATTCTGGGCGCGTCCCTCATGTGCCAGCACGCCAGCGACATGATCTCTCAGATCAGCGCCGCCATGGTGAACCACCAGACGGCGGAGGAGCTGCGCCGCGTCATGCGGCCCCATCCCTCCTTCGAGGAGGCCATGACCGAGGCGCTGGACGCCCTGGCGTCCAAGCTGGCCTGACGTAGAAAGACATAAAAAGAGACGAGACCGAAGGCAGCTCCCGATAAGAAAACATTGTGAGGAAAGAGAGAACGGTATAGCTTCGGCTGTACCGTTTTCTCATTTTTCCATTGATGCCGTGACTTTTGACATTTCCAAGGCCCCGATGCCCTTGTAGTAAATATCGATCTCCTGCGTCCGATTCTTGCCCTTCGGGTCGCTGGCCGCATGGACGATGATTTTCTCTACGAACTCATGGAGGATGCAGGGCGTGAGCTCCGGGATATCCGTGTACCTCTCCACAACGGAGAGAAAACGATCAACATCCGCCGATTTGCTTTCCTCCAGCTCCACTTCTTTCCGAAGGGAACTCGCCAGCACCTTGAGCTCCTGTTCTTCCTTCTCATAGTCCGCAGAGAGCTTCTGAAAGCGTTCATCGGAGAGCTTGCCCGAAATGTTGTCCTCATAGAGCCGCTTGAAGATAGCATCCAGCTCTGTGATCCGCTTCTCGGAATCGACAAGCTGCCGTTTCCGCTTTGCAAGATCCCGGTCACGCTGCCGCAGGTCACTGTCCATGACCAGCCTCACAAACTCGTCCTTACTGCGGGAGGCGAAGGAAACGATCTCCCGCAGGTTTTCCAGAATCAATTCCTCCAAGATCACCGTGCGGATGGAATGGGTCTGACCGCAGAAGTCACGGCTCTTTCGGTAGCCGGCGCATAGGTAGTATTCCTGCTCGCGTCGGAAGTTGGTGGCTCTGCATTGATACATGACAGATCCGCAGTCCGCGCAGAACATCATGCCGGAGAACATCCCCATTTCTCCCATTTTTGTAGGACGACGGCGCGTCTGCCTTGCTGCTCTCGCGGCATCTGCGATTGCCTCCGTCCAGATCGGGTCATGGGTGTTCTCAAAGATCAGCCACTCACTTTCCGGATTATGGATGACCTTTTTGCTCTTGTAGGACTTCTTCCTCGTCTTGAAATTGACCGTGTGCCCCAGGTACTCCCGCCAGCGGTCCATGATATCCGCTACGGTGGAGGCATCCCATGCGTAAGGCAAGCCCCGCTTGATATTGCTTGCTTTCCGGCCCCTGCTGGCATAATAGGCGGCCGGGGTCAAGATCCTTCGCTCTGTCAGCTTCCTTGCAATCTGGGATGGTCCGAAACCGTCCATCACATATAGGCCGATCTCATAGACCACCGCTGCGGCTTCCTCGTCCCTGACCCACAGCTTTTTGTTGTCAGGAGACTTCATGTAGCCATAGGGCGGCAGGGTCGTCAGATGCTCGCCAGCGTTGCCCTTGACCTTCATCACGGCACGGATCTTCTTGCTGGTGTCCTTCGCATACCACTCATTGATGATGTTCCGAAAAGGGGTGAACTCATTATCACCCTGGGTGCTGTCCACACCATCGTTGACAGCAATAAAGTGAATGTCATGCTCCGGGAACATGATCTCGGTATACATGCCCACTTGCAGATAATCACGGCCCAGGCGTGACATATCCTTGATAATGACCCGCTTGACAAGGCCGGCTTCGATATCCGCAATCATTTGCTGGAAACCAGGTCGGTTGAACGTCGTACCCGAAATGCCGTCATCAATATAAAAGCGATAGTTTTTGTAGCCGTGGTCAAGTGCGTAGCGTTGAAGGATCTTTTTCTGGTTGATGATACTGTTGCTGTCGCCCTGCAATTCATCGTCACGCGACAAACGGCAGTACAAAGCGGTAACAGCTTCGACGCTCATAGCGTTGTAAGGGAATTGAAGCGCGGCAGCGGTGTTTGACTGATGATACATAGTAACCTCCCATCCGGCAGTCAAACACGGTTTTGAAGTCACCTTCATTATACCGCGTCTTTTTGTCCCTGTCTGCCTGTTTAGGAGAATTAAGTTGTCGCTTCTTTCTGAACGTCCGCTTTCATCAGACGTTCCAGCTTCACGGCAATACTCTCGTCGCTCTTTTCCCGAAAGAAGGAATTGACGATAAAGGTCGTGTTGCCGATCTGTTTTTCGCTCCGCTTCGGCGGGGCGTATTTCTTTTCAGATGAAGCGGTCGTTTGCATAGTTAGCCCCTTTCTAATCGTCTGAAAACAAATCATTTTTTGATAGCTTACAAAGAACAGCAGAAACGGACGGCTGAATGGCTTTTCAGCTCCACGGGAATCCCACCCCCCGCGCGGTTCTCGCGCGGCCCTGCTCATTGCCTGCGACGCCTCACCGCCTGAATACGGCTGCACGCCCGGACTGTGACTGCAAGGGAGTATCGCCCCGTCTGTGCATCGTGGCCCGCGGGCTGCCTTGCCCGCTTTGCGGCCTGGTGGATATCGCTCGCCTCGTTGAAGGGTCATGGCGCACCGGCCGTATGGCTCCGCACAGACGGGAATGTATCCGTCTGCTCTATGCTGCGCCGGGATTTGCCGGGCTTTCTTTGTCAAGGAGCAAAGGGCTTAGCCGCGCGGAAAGGGGGGCGCACGGTTAAGGCCTGCCTGGGTTCAGTTCAGGTCGAAACTCAGGATGGCAACGATCAGCTTCGTCTCGATTCGACGGCGGATCTCCTCGTCCACAGCAAAGCAAGGGTTTCCGTTCTGATTGCAGCCCCTACGCATGGACAGTGCCGCTATGTAGCCGGAATAGTGGTCCAGCACACGGTTTACGGCTTCCGGGTCACCCCGCACGGCGGCGGCGATCACCGGGTAAGGGATCAGGCTGCTTCGCGCGGTTCTGCGCTTACTCATTCGCGTCACCTCCCATCAGCCTTTTCAGCAGCTCATAGGCCTGCTGCCTGCGGTTGTTGACCGTTCTCCGGGACAGGCTCAGCCTCTCACCAATCTCCCGGTCTGCCAGCTCCAGGAACCAGTACATCAGAAGGATATCCCGGAATCTCTGCGGCAGGGCGGTCAGCGCGTCGGCCAGCCGGTCATCCTTAATGAGGATCACGTCGCCGCCCACGGGGAAGGATGTGTATTCCCAGGGGTAGACGTCCCAGGTCGCAAGCGTCTCCATCGCCTCCTCCGGCAACTGGCTGAACGGGATCTCAAGATCCTGCCGGCGCCCGATTGCGCGGTAGGCGTTGTAGGCTTCGCACCGTATCACCTTTTTGCAAAAGCTGTCAAAGGCGTGCTGCTTGTGTTCGTCGTGACGGTCGAGGTCCATTTTTTCACCTCCCTTCGCGCTGGAAGGCAGGTCGATGTTTCCCCTTTCACCCCCTACTCGTCTTGCAAACACCCCTTTTGGCCATTTTTGCGGAAATTTCTCAAAAATATTTTTCTTGCGGTTCATGCTGCGCTCCTTTCGTTCTGTTCGGGTGGATGTTCCTTCCAGAACGAAGGGCGGCGGGGAGCGGCAGCCCACGGCGAAAAAGTGCCGTGAATGACAAAAAGCGCCCACACAGGCATAAAAGCCTGTATGGGCGCTTCGGTGCGGTTCAGTATGGTAGTTGTCGGTAGCTGCCGGAGGGCATAGGTATCCTACTGTGTCCGGGTATCGTCCGGCTATGTTCCCGGCGCGGCTCGTTGCCGCAGCATTAGCGGCACCTCCTGTGCTCTCCTGTCATACGCATAGGTCCCTTTCATCTGAAAAATGTTGGGACAGCAAAAACAACGGCCGCCCCGTACAGAGCAGCCGCCGTTTTCCCTATACCATACGCTGCTTTTCAGTACCGCAAGGATGGGTGTCCTGTTATCGTCGTATTCTGATTTCTTTTAGGGCATTTCAGGACTATCCACAAGGGATACGCTGAACTCCTGCGCGGTTGCCCCCTCCGGCAGCAGCTTTGCCATGACCACCAGCCTCTGATTGCCGCTGTTGGCCTTGTCATACTTCCGGCAGCAGGTGGAGAGGGTCAGGACGGAATCTTCCTCGGAGAAGGTCACGCCATCAAAGTCAAGCCAGTTTTTCTTCTCCACGGTCTGGAAGAACTCGGTGAGCTTGCTCCCCATGGGATTGGGGTCAATATAGTCGAAGCCAATGTCCTCCGCCTGCATCACAGGGTCGTCCACCTCCGCACCGGGAATATACAGCCACGCCACGGCGTCGGGGTTTTTGCTTTTGGCGTCGGCAAGCTCCTACTGCCGGTTGACGGTGGGGATGGGGGCGCCTCTACTTCGGAGGTGCCGGAGGGATCTTCAATGGGATCGGGGTCTTTCTGATAGCAGTCCATGACTGCCGTGGCCATGGCAAAGAGAAGGACTGCCATGCAGATGATAGGAGGAATGATTTTTGTGATACTTTTCCTAATGCTGTCTCTTTACCGCGCTGGGATAGCGGCACAGTTTGATATGTCATTGATTTGTTTCTTGTAGAAAAAGAGAGAAGCGCAGCTTCTGGGTATTTGCCCGGAAGCTGCGCTGTTTGTTGGCCTTTAAGGCATGATAAGACGATTACCGTGCGCGTTTTCTCTTATAGTGGACGGCACCGGCCAGAGTAATGGTACTTGCCAGCAGGAGGGCGCACCACAGCGGAAGATTGCTGCTGTCTCCGGTGCTGGCGCTGGCAGTGCCCTTGACGAAGATGACCTCGATGGTATGGGTTCTACGGACATTCTCAAAGGTGTAGGACTTCACCGCGCCGATGCTCTTGCCGTCGATCTTG
>ERZ834722.1471-NODE-1471-length-22025-cov-5.822258_pt1 | contig 22025 bp, 17 predicted proteins | sample MGYA00519576_ERZ834722 | MGnify/ENA primary metagenome ERZ834722 (study PRJEB31850, sample SAMEA3708759) | human gut metagenome | biome: human gut; feature: human-associated habitat; material: faeces | place: China | collected 2014 ...
ACCTGATTTGCAAACTCCACCAGCGGCTGATCGTGCCTGATACGCTCGTTAAGCTTGTCGATAAATACCATTTGCAGACGGAAAAGATTTCGATACGGCTCGTCCAAAAAGGGAAGATAGTTCTCGATAAACATATCCTCGTTGGCAACATAACCGCCTGTTCGCCTGATCGTTGGAAGTACTTCATCAAAGATCCATAATTCAAACTTCGCTGCACTTGGCAGTCTGCTATGAGCAACAAGTCTGTAAACATCACCCTCCGAAATAAATTTCATTTCCTGAGTACCGCCTGATGTAGGGAGGCGGTGTTTTATCGCCCCCTTACAATGTGCCGAAATTGCGTCTTTTGGGCTTCTATATCCCAACGCTTTAGCAACATCAGAACCGCAAAATACAACGCTGCCGTTTTCTTCTTTCATAGTCCTGACAGAACCGAATTCCTCATTTTCAAAAATATTAATCATCTGATCCATTAACATTCTCCTTTTCAACGTCTAAAATAAACCTTGCAACAGCTTCCACAACGTTGGTTGTCACGGCGTTTCCTGCCTGCTTGTAAAGCTGTGCATCGGACATTCCGATTGCCTGAACTTTTTGAAACTGCTCGTCCGTGAAGCCTTGCAGCCGCCATGCTTCGATCGGCATGAGCTTGCGGATATATCCGCAATAGACCACGCCATGCTTGTCGGCAACTGTAATGGTGAACATCGGTTCATCGGGCAGCTTGAATCGTCTGCCCTGTTGACGGACGTTTTCCTTATCGGGAGTCAGCACGGCTATCGGCTCGGTGATGACAATAACTCCTGAATGCTCGCCCTTGTGCTTGCTGATCCCGCTGTCCTGCCGAGCCGTGATACACCTTGATAACTCCGTGATCTCAGGTTCTTGGTTCATGTCAATACAGTAAACGAAATAATACCCCTGATTGCAGCTTGTCGTAAGAGTGTGAGCAATTTCTTTTCCCACACGACCTCGCCTTGAATTCAGATTCGGGTATGAAAGATCGATACTGTCGCCGGGCATTGCAATTTGAAATCCGGCTTTGGTCTTGACCTTGACAGGAATACCCATGATCTCATAAAGTCCCGTTTTACCGCCGAAGCCTCCTGCCTGACTGGTGAGAGTTATGCTCAATCCTTCGGGAGAGTAGACTCGGTTTCCTTCTTTTCCGGGAATGCGCTGAATAAGAGTTTTTGGATTTGCGTCTGTGAAAGACAGTACTCTGCCGGAGCATTTTTCTCTAAGAAATCCGACAATATACACTCTTTTTCGGGATTGGGCGACATGATGATCTGCGCTGTTAAGCACCTGCCATGTGACATCGTACCCCAACTCATCCAACGAGCCGAGGATGGCCGCAAACGTCCTGCCTGAGTCATGCGATAGGAGTCCGGGAACGTTTTCAAGCAGCAGATATTTAGGTTTTTTAACGGCGGCAATTCTGGCAATTTCAAAGAACAGAGTTCCCCTTGAATCGGCGAATCCACGCCTTTTTCCAGCTTGTGAAAAACTTTGGCAAGGAAATCCGCCCGAAATAAGGTCGAAATCCGGCAGCTCGTTTGGATCGATTTTTCTTGCGTCATCATAGAACACCTCGTTTTCCGTGTCATACATCGTTTCATATGCTTTTTTGGCGTATTTGTCTATCTCACAGTAACCGACGCATTTAAAGTCTCCGGCTTTTTCAAGTCCTGAGCGAAATCCGCCGATCCCTGCGAAAATATCGAAATATCTTATCATTTTACCTCCTTCCCACAGGCGGATTTCTCCGCCTGTGATGTTAGATTTCATTTTGCATGATTCAAAGAAAAATCCAGCTGAACACTTTGTATCTCTTTAAAACATTTTATACAATGTGTGCCATGATCCTCACCTCCCGTTAGCCTCATTTGGGTACAAAAAAAACGGCTAAGTTTTAAAAACTTAGCCCTTACATCGTCATATTGATCTTAGGTTCTTCCGCAAGTTCCTCGCAGATATCTTCGGTTTGGACTTCTTCCTGAATCTTGTGGAAACTATCCTCGCCGGGAATCACTCCCAAACTTCTGCCGTTGTCAAATTTACAGAAAACAGTTCCACAATCGTCAACGAATTCGACCGTTCCTTTAGTACCTGATGGAATCGGATCAGGATCGTTTCCCATTCTGTCAATGCATATCCTTGTGCCTTCGGGATAACGTTTTTTAAGCATTTCAACTTTTCTTTCATTGTGCATAACACTTATACCTCACATTGTCGTGTTGATTTCGGGTTCTTCCGACAGGATTTCAGTCTGCTCAAAGCCCATTTCTTCAGACGTTTGCAACGACCAATCATCGCTGTCATTCCAGAAACTGACATAGACTTCACCGAAATCAGCGGTTTTGATTGGATGCTGCTCCATGCCCTCAAAAAATCCATCCGAACATTGACCGATCAGGTGACTTCGCAGATCTTCCAGTTCATTGCTTGTTAATTTCTCAGTAATCTGACATTCAAACACTCCCATGAGTTCGCTGTTTATCTCCCTGACCGATGGGATAGCCGAGAATACTTTTTCGCTGACTGCCGGATTCCTGTCAAAATACACCATAAGTCCACGATGTTCTTCTTCCGGTTCAGAATAATCCCGAATGAAAGCGTTGATTTCCCTTGCGCAACATACAGCATATCTTGAGGGAATTTCCTCTTGTTCGTCTATTATGACTTCTTCATCAAACTCATAATCGGATTCGTCATACTCTCTGACGATGCTCAGAGGACAATAAAGCATCAGTTCTTGAGTAGGCTGGGCTTCGACCGTGATATCCGGCTGAAAATCCACATCAATCGAGTGACTCTCAGCAATTTGAATGTCCTCACGCTCCTGCAGCATTGCTGTCACAGAATCACGCAGCAGCGATTTCAAGTCTATATCGAGTTTTTCAAGCAGTTCCTCAAATAAAAAACTTTTCTCGCCGCAATGGGCAAGCTCTGCGATGTGATCGACAATTTTTTTCAAACTGTTATGCAGTTTACGCTCAGAAGCCGTCAAGTCGTTATTTTCAATCAACTCTCTTGCGTTCGGAATAAACTGTGACTTTCGAGCGTAGCTGCTACCCTCAGATTCCACCAAAATACCATTACCGCTGTCATAGTCAACCATAAGCAGACAATGTGCAGTATCATTGCTGTCGATATACATCAGCTCACGATTTTGGGCAATATACTGATTATCGCTCAAGGGATGATTTTTCAGTTCCGAAAAACTCTTTCCGTAAAGTGTGATCACTTTCTCAACGATGATCTCACGTGTTTTGTAGTCGCTTTGCTTGTGATCAAGCGTACTGTTAAATTTTAACTTTTTCATTTTTCCTCCTGTCATTTTTTTGCAGTCTTTTTTGCTTTTGTTATGCACCTCCATCAGAAAACAAAAAAAGCCGCTTTGTTTAACATCACTTTAATTCGTGATACCAGACAAAACGGCTTTTAAAACTTTGGGCACTATTCTATATATCAAAAAGGCATATCTGAGATTATTTTTCTCAGATATGCCTTGAATTTCCTTATAAATGGCTTTGTCGAGGGTTCAAATCCTTCTTACTCGTAAAAACGCTTAAAAAGCATCTACGGTTTTTAACCTGATTTTTTTGCCCTCTGAAACGCAATAAAGCCCGTAGATACGGGCTTTAAGGGGTGGACATCTATTTCATTGTCCAAGTATGGCAGGGGCAGTAAGAATCGAACTCACGACACGCGGTTTTGGAGACCGCTGCTCTACCAGCTGAGCTATACCCCTATGAAGTATTGTGTTCAACAACATAATAATTATATCACAAGGTAAAGTAAAAGTCAATAGGAAATATAAATGTTTATTTTTTAACCATTTTAATGTAGGACTATACTTGTGCCATACCCCAAGTATTTTCCATGATCGATCAGCAATGCAAATTTTCACAAAAACGCTCTTGACAAACTTATAAAAGTGTGCTAACATATAATTACAATATATTCAAAGCTGTGAAGAGGAAGGCTTTTCCCTATTTTACGCGTTCAGAGAGTTGCCGTTTGGTGTGAGGCAGCAGCGTCAGGGTCAATGCACACCGCCTCTGAGTGCGCTTAATACACGCCGGTCGCTCCCGTTATCGAGCCAATGAGATACGGATTTTCCGTGTGAATCAGGGTGGAATCACGATACTGTCGTCCCTTGTACCTAATTTCAGGTGTAAGGGGCGTTTTGTTTTATCAAAGAGCAGCGCCAGACCGGTCTGCTTAATTCATTTTGGAGGTGAAAATTTGAGCAATATCAAGTACAACGAAAAGGAAGAAGCTTTCGAACTTCCCTACAAGATCTGGGGCGAACCCAAACTCGTCCGCTTTTATGCCGAAGATGAGCAGTCAATAATGGACAATCTCAAAGATATCGCAGGCAAACTTGCAAAGCTTGACGGGAGCCGCAAAAAACTTGCGGAGCTTATAATTGACGACGGCCATTTTGACTACGCCGAACCTGATGCACTTGCTGACACGCTCGAACTGAGCAACATTTATGTTGATATCGACGAGGACGATACTGTGGTCTGTTTCTGCGTAAGTTCAGACGACTACAATACCGACGGCAAAAAACTCAGCATTGAGCTTTACGGCTCAGATTTCGAGATAATCGGCTGGAGATAATCGGCTGGAGATAATCACAAATCAAATATAAAGGAGAATCGTTATGATCAAATTAACACTCAAGGACGGAAGCGTCCGCGAAATCGAATCCGCACAGCCGGCTGCGGAAATTATCAAGGGCATAGGAATGGGACTTTACAAGGCAGCTTGCTGTGTCAAGCTCAACGGAGAAGTTAAGGATCTCCGCACAGTTGTAGACAGTGACTGCGAATTTGAAGTCTGCACTTTTGATTCGCTCGACGGCAAAAAGACCTTCTGGCACACAGCTTCACACATTCTTGCACAGGCTGTAAAGAGACTTTATCCCGAGGCTAAACTCGCTATCGGCCCTGCTATCGACAACGGATTTTACTATGACTTTGACCTTGAAAAGCCTTTCACTCCCGAGGAGCTTGAAAAGATCGAAGCTGAAATGAAGAAGATCGTCAAGGAAAATCTTCCCCTCGAACAGTTTGAGCTTTCTCCCGAGGAGGCTGTTGCAAAGCTCAAGGAAATGGACGAGCCTTATAAGGTTGAGCTTTGCGAGGAACACGCCGGCAAGGGCGAGCCTATCTCCTTCTACAAGCAGGGCGAATTTGTTGACCTTTGCGCAGGTCCTCACCTCATGACAACTGCTCCTGTAAAGGCATTCAAGCTTCTCTCATGTACAGGCGCTTACTGGAGAGGCAGCGAAAAGAACAAAATGCTCTCCAGAGTTTACGCTACTGCATATCCCAAGGCTGCTGACCTTGAAGCTGATGTCAAGCAGCGTGAGGACGCTAAAATGCGCGACCACAATAAACTCGGACGTGAGCTTGAATATTTCACAACAGTTGACGTTATCGGTCAGGGACTCCCGATACTTCTCCCCAAGGGCGCAAGAGTTATCCAGCTTCTCCAGCGCTGGGTCGAGGACGTTGAGCAGAAGCACGGTTATCTCCTCACAAAGACTCCCTACGTTGCAAAGAGAGAGCTTTACAAAATCTCAGGTCACTGGGATCACTATCTTGACGGAATGTTCGTGCTCGGAGATCCGAATGATGAAGAAAAGGAATGTTTCGCGCTTCGTCCGATGACTTGTCCTTTCCAGTATCAGGTTTTCCTCAACAGACAGCGTTCTTACCGTGATCTCCCCATGCGTCTCGGCGAAACTTCAACGCTTTTCCGCAATGAGGACAGTGGCGAAATGCACGGTCTTATCCGTGTCCGCCAGTTCACTATCTCTGAGGGTCACCTTATCCTCCGTCCTGAGCAGCTTGAAGAAGAGTTCAAGGACTGCCTTGAACTTGCAAAGGAAATGCTCGGCACAGTAGGTCTCCTTGATGACTGCACATTCCGTTTCTCACAGTGGGATCCTGCAAATCCGAAGAACAAGTACGAGGGAACAAAGGAACAGTGGGACTATGCTCAGGAAGTTATGGGCAAGATTCTCGACCACCTCGGACTCGAATACACTGTTGGCATTGACGAGGCTGCATTCTACGGCCCGAAGCTCGATATCCAGTACAAGAACGTTTACGGCAAGGAAGATACTCTCGTAACGATACAGATAGATATGCTTCTTGCAAAGCGTTTTGGCATGGAGTACGTTGACGTTGACGGCACAAAGAAAACTCCTTACATCATACACAGAACTTCACTCGGCTGCTACGAGCGTACACTCGCTTACATGATCGAGAAATATGCAGGCGCAATGCCTTTGTGGCTTGCTCCCGAGCAGGTAAGGATCGTTCCTGTTGCTGATCGTCATATCGAATACTGCGACAAGCTCCTTTCGGCTCTTGAATCTGTCGGAATCCGCGCTTCTATCGATGACAGAGCTGAAAAGGTCGGCAAGAAGGTTCGTGACGCACGCCTTGAAAAGCTCCCCGTATGGGTAACTGTCGGCGACAAGGAAGTTGAGAACGGCACAGTTTCGGTAAGCTCACGCCGTGAGGGAGACCTCGGTTCAATGACTCAGGCTGAACTCGTTGCAAAGCTTCTCGAAGATGTTGCAAAGAAAGTAAGATAATAACAAGCGGCATGGTCAGAGATATTCTGCCATGCCGCTTTTACATTTTATGATACAAAAAGGACAGCTTTAAAAGCTGTCCTTTTCAATATTGTCACTAAGCCTCATCAGAATCTTCGATCAGATCATCATCGCTCTTTAAAAGCGGAGTCATGCTCTTAGCACATATTGCTATGGTAGAGCCGTTGTGCAGGAGTGCCGACATGGACGGAGTTATTACTCCGATAAAGCCGAGCACAAGCAGTGAAGTATTGAATGCAAGGATAAAACGATAGTTTGAGTTTATCCTGTTCATGAGTCTCTCGCTGAGCACACGCAGAGCAGCAAGCTCCGTCAGTTCAACTCCTCTGAGAGTAATATCCGCCGTTTCCTTTGCTATGTCGGAGGCATCGCTCATCGCAACCGAAGCGTCAGCCGCCGCGAGTGCAGGAGCGTCGTTGATTCCGTCACCGACCATTATTACCTTATGACCCTGTGCCTTTAACCGCTTAATGTGGCTATGCTTTTCCTCGGGGAGAACCTGTGCGTGTACCTCGGTTATGCCGAGCTGACGCGCTATCTTTTCAGCCGCGTAACGGCTGTCGCCCGTGAGCATTACTACATTTTCTATGCCGCACTTCTTTATAAGTGAAACAGCTCTTGCTGCCTCAGCGCGGGGCGGATCATTTATGCAGAGCACGCCCGCAAGCTGCTCGCCGACTGCCAGATAGATGAGAGAGGACGCACCTGAAAATTCATCTATCTTTGCTTGCTGTTCATCGGTTATCTCCACGCCCTCGTCCTCGCAGACAAAGTGACGGCTGCCGATAACAGCACGTTTGCCGTGGAGAGTAGTAGCTATTCCGTGAGCCACAATGTAGTTGACTTCCGCGTGTTCTTCAGCGTGAACTACACCGCGTTCCTCAGCGCCTTTGACGATCGCTCTTGCCATGCTGTGCGGGAAATGCTCCTCAATGCAGGCGGCAATCTTCAGAACTTCCTCCTCGGAGCGTCCTTCAAAAGGTATTACTCTTTCGAGAACAGGCTCAGCGTTTGTGAGAGTTCCTGTCTTGTCGAATACTATCGTATCCGCAGAAGCAAATGCTTCAAGGTACTTTCCGCCCTTTACTGTAATACTGTGGTCAGCCGCCTCACGAAGTGCGGAAATGACCGCAATAGGCGCAGAAAGCTTTATCGCGCATGAATAATCTACCATGAGCAGAGATACTGCCTTAGTAATATTTCTCGTGAACAAAATGGTGAGACCGAATCCGAGGAAGCTGAACGGAACTATTCCGTCCGCGAGTCTCTCGGCACGGCTCTGTATACCTGCTTTGAGGTTTTCAGAGCTGTCTATCAGCTCGATTATCTTCTGTATCTTGGTATCAGAACTTATTGCCCTGACGCTGACGACTATCGAGCCTTCTTCAACGACTGTACCTGCGAATACCGTTGCATTTACCGACTTCATCACGGCAAGCGGCTCGCCTGTCATGGAAGACTCGTTTATGTAAGCCTCGCCCTCGGTTATTTCGCCGTCAACAGGAATAACGCTGCCAGTTCTCACGCGGATCTTGTCGCCGACAGAAAGCTTGCTTATCGGGATAAGAACGTCCTCATCTCCATTTGCGAGCCATACTGTGTCAGCCTTTACCGCAAGACTTGAAGTGAGCACCGCCTTTGTACGCGCATGAGTATATTCCTCAAGCAGAGACGAAACTGAAAGCATCAGCATTATCGTTGAAGCCGTCTTGAAGTTTCGCTGTGCAAGGCAGGCTGTAATAGATGCAGCGTCCAGCACCTCGACCGTCAGCTTGCCCTCTGCGAGCACAGAAACGCCCTTTAAGATATACTTTGCACCATTGTATACAGCCAAAGCTGCACGCAGAGGCGCGGGAATGAGCAGCTTCTTTGCGTAATGGACAGCAACAAGCTTAGTCAGTCCCTTTTTAAAGTTATTGTCTATTTCATTTGTTGCCGTATCCTCAGGCAGAGGGGTAAGGGTGCGGAAATCAAGGCTTTCGATAAAGCTGATGACATCGTGTCTGCGATCCTTTTTATAGCAGATCAGCAGACCTCCGTTGGCGTAATGCACCTCCGCAGACAGTATAAAGGGATTAGCCTCAGTCACCTTCTGTATACAGCTTTCCAGTGACTTGTCAAAAGCATATCCGCCGAAACGCACTCTGATACGGCCCGGATAATCAGATACGATCCTGTAGCGCATTAGTTTTCGCTTTCTTCGCTTGTTTCGTTAAGACCTGCCTGCTCCTTTGCCTCATAACAAAGATCCTGAGCCTCGTCCTTCATGCTCTGGAAAGCAGAATTAGCATCGTTCTTGAGCTTCATTCCCTTTGCAAGACCTGTAACAGCGAGTTCTCTTGTTTTCTTTGCAGTGAGAACCTTTTTACCGAAGATAACACCTGCAGCACCTGCGGTTACCAGCCAAAATTTTTCATTCTTAAATATGTTTTTCATGATGTTTCCTCCTGTGTGTTTTTTTACAGAGCCTTAATATACGCTGTACGCTCCGTTTACATGATTATATTCCATTTTGTCTCAAATGTCAAGTGGGAAGACCCTTTTCCGACATTTTTAATTTTGCCAGAAATCGCCTATTTTAAGCCAAAAATTCTACTTCGGCTGTAAGACAAATATAACAAAACTGTAATGATTAACTGTAAGGGATATATAACTTTTTTATTGGGTAAAAGCGCTGCCCTTACCGTTCATTTCTCCTATTTTCTGCGCCGATCACGTCAAAAACTTACAACTCGATATAGTACGGGCAAATGTTTTCAAAGTGACCGTCTTTCATTCTGAAACCGTTAGGTATTACTCCCAACTGAATAAAGCCGACTCTCTCGTAAAGGTGTCTTGCATGGATATTGCTCTCCACAACGGCATTGAACTGTAAGATCCTGAATCCGATGTTTGCGGCAGTTTTTATGCAGTCGGTAACGAGCATTTCACCGATATGCTTTCCGCGGCATGATGAAGCTACGGCATAGCTTGCATTGCATATATGACCGCAGCGTCCCACGTTATTCGGGTGAAGAATATACAGACCGACAACATTATTATTTTCATCAACAGCAACTCCGCAATAGCTTTGTGAAGCAAAGAACTGCTGTCCCGTCACGGAGTCCAGTTTTTCCTCCTGCGGAAAAGCCACGCCCTCGTCAACGGCCTCATTCCAGATACATATCATCTTCTCTATATCATTTGGTTCGTACTTTCTTACTATCATTTTTATGCACCTCTGAATCAGTTTATAACATTGCTATAATATATCATAACGGCCTGGCGGATCATCAATGCTGCAATATACTATAAACACTGTAACACAAATTTTCACAGCGGTCAAGCTTTTTGGCATAATAAAAAGCCATGGTTAACTGCCCACGACCGGCTGAAAAAATTTTTCATAAAATTCGACAAAATTCGACATTTATTTTTTGCGCGCACCTTGACTATTGTTATATTTCATAGTATAATATATTTATCAACGCGATTTTTGTATATAAAAGCAATTTTGTTGGGATTGGAGGGACTTTATTGTACATAGCACACATTAACGACAATGGCGACGAACAAAGTGTTGCGGCGCACCTTCACGGGGTAGAGGAGCTTTGCCGCAATTGGGCGATTCCGCCCGCAAAAGATCTGGCAGCGACAGCAGGCAGACTCCACGACATCGGAAAGTATTCCGAAAAGTTTCAGGAACGCATTCGCGGCAACAATCACATTCAAGTTGAGCACGCGATATGCGGCGCAAAAGAGGCCGAGGTTCTCTTTGGTAAAAAATCTCCATGTGTTCCGCTGCTGCAATATGTTATCGCAGGACATCACACAGGACTGCCCGACGGTGGTTCAAGAGTCGAGTTAGAAGGCTCTACGCTTCGCGCAAGACTTAAACACGAGACTGAGGATTACAGCGCGTACAAAAATGAAATAACGGTCGAATGTCCGTCAAATGAATCGATCAGCTACATTACCAATGGCTGTCAGGAAAAGACGGAAGCAGTTGAGCGCTTTGCTTTTCTGACAAAGTACATATTCTCATGCCTGACTGACGCAGATTTTCTCGACACCGAGCATTTCTGTCAGCCGAACATAAAACGCGGCATGGGCGGAGATTTTGTTAAGGCTCTTGACCGCGTAAACGAAAAACTTGCGCAGTTCACCGCGAATACTCCCGTAAAGAGAGCGCGTGCCGAACTCCAGAAACAGGCGCTTGAAAACTTTGACGACAGTGCCGATATCAGCTTTCTGCAAATGCCCACGGGAAGCGGAAAAACTCTTTGCAGCCTGAAACTCGCGCTTGAACACGCGGTTCGCAAGGGCAAGGACAGGATAATCTACATAATCCCCTACACCTCGATAATTGAACAGACCGCAAGAGTTTTCTCGGATATTCTCGGTGACAGCGTTGAGATACTCGAACATCATTCAAACTATGATTTTGACGCAAAGGACAAGCCGACTTCAACCACCGCGGAGAAACTCAAAAAAAGCTGTGAAAACTGGGACGCCAAACTTATTGTTACGACAAACGCGCAGTTTTTCCAGTCGCTTTACCACTATAAAGGAAGCCGACTGCGCAAGCTGCATAACCTTGCAAATTCCGTGCTGGTCTTTGACGAGATACATATGCTGCCCACCGATCATCTCCAGCCGTGTCTGCGCGGAATAGGCTATATCACGAAATATCTGAACAGCCACGCGATACTTCTTTCAGCGACAATGCCCGACTTCATGCCGCTTCTGGACAAGTATGCGAACATGGCTGAGATCCGTGAGCTTATTACCGACAAGAGCAGTTTTAGTTCATTCGCGAACTGCCGCTATACGTTTCTCGGTCACAGGGATTACAGCGTAGTTGCCTTTGAAGCGACGCAGCACGAAAACGCGCTGTGTGTCGTAAACACCCGAAAGGCTGCGCGTGAACTCTATAACCTTGTGGGCGGCAAAAAATACCACCTCTCAACGTTTATGACTCCCGTTAATCGTTTGGAGATACTTAAAAAGATACGCGCCGCTCTTGATGAAAACGAACCTGTTACAGTAATTTCCACCTCCTTGATAGAGGCAGGGGTTGATCTTGATTTTGCAGCAGTATTCCGTCAGATCTCAGGATTAGACAGTATTTTGCAGGCAGGCGGACGCTGCAACCGCGAGGGTCTGAGAGAAGGTTCACAGGTGTTCGTCTTTGAGAGCGATGATATGCCCAAGGGCGACTTAGGCATACGCGCCGAGATCGCTAAAGGTCTGATGAATGAATTTGAAGATATAAACTCCCCCGACTGCATCAAGGAGTATTACAGGAGACTTTTCTTCCACCACAGTGACGTGATCGAACGCAATTCAATTGTATTTTTCAACGAAAACCACTTTGATACAAAGCATAATATCTGCGATATTCCGTTCAGGAGCTACGCTGAATACTTTGAGTACATAAACTCCGAAAGCATTGCCGTAGTTGTACCTCACACAGATGAGGCTGTGGAGTTTTTAAGACAGGCGGAGTTCGACCCCTCATTCAAACGAAAGCTTCAGAGGTACACGGTTTCGGTTTATCCGTATATGCTCCGCGACCTGCTTGAACACGGAATAGTGTGTGAGCGATCGGGAATGTTCGTCCTCGTTGCAATGCAGTATTACAATGAGGAAACTGGACTTACCGATGAAACAAACGACAGTTATTTTATTCAATAAGACAGGAGGTATTTTTCATGGGGTATGGAATCTCAATTATCGTTGAGGGCGATTATGCCTGCTTCACTCGGCCGGAAATGAAAGTGGAACGCGTGAGTTATGATGTCCCGACGCCGAGTGCTCTTGAGGGACTTCTGAAAAGCATTTACTGGAAACCCGCGATACGCTATGTTATTGATAAGATCGTGGTCTGCAACCCGATAGTATTCACCAACATACGCCGAAACGAAGTTAAGGACAAGGTACACATCACCGCAAAGCAGATAAAGGAAAATGATCCGCCCGAATTTTACACCGCCGACAAGCGTACACAGCGCAGCAGCATGATACTTAAAAATGTCAAATACGGCATAAGTTTTCACTTTGAGCTTACTGGTATACGTTCTGAAAAAGAGGACGAGTGCGAAGAAAAGCACTACAATATCATGCTTCGGCGTCTGAGGAACGGTCAGCATTTCCGACAGCCTGTACTCGGGTGCAGAGAGTTCGCGGTCAGGTCAATAACACTTGCGGATTCACTTGACGCTCTCAGGACAGACGAGACCTTGTGCGGTGAACGCGACCTCGGATATATGCTATACGGTCTGAAATTCACGGGCGACAACTGGGAAAAGCATAAATTTTCCGATGAAGCCGAAGCCGTATACTACCGCCCGAAAATGATCGACGGAGTTATCGATGTCGCGAAGTACAGGAGGGATACGGTATGCTGATACAGGCGCTTTGCCAATACTATGACATGAACACGGAGGAAGTAAGCGACGGAGTTCCAAAATACTTTGAAAATGTTGAGATATCGCACAAGATCTTTCTCACTCCGGAGGGAAAGATCAGCAGTATTCAGGACATACGGGAAAAAGTTGGAATTGACGGCAAGAAAAAGCCTGTCGTCAGAAAGAAAACATTTATCCTCCCCATGCGTTCGCAGAAACCGGGAATTGACCTTAATATTGCCGAGCACCGTCCGCTGTATATTTTCGGACTTAACTACGACAAAAAAAGCGATTCATTCACGCCTGAGGACAATACAAACAAGGCGAAAAAATCACATGAATGCTTTGTAAACGGCAATCTTGAATTTTGTGAGGGACTCGACTCCCCTATTATCAATGCATTCCGTGAATTTCTCATCAATTGGAATCCTGCGGACGAAACGGAGAATCCTCATCTGAAAGCAATTTCCAAGGACTATTCCACGGCTTCCTACTGTTTTGCCCTTGAGGGAAGACCTGATATTCTCCTGAACAATGATGCACTGCTGAAGAAAAAGTACACAGAGTATGCCGAGTCAAAAGAGTCAGACTCGCAGAGCGGAAAAACGTTGTCCATGTGCCCGATCGAGGGTAAAATGCTACCTGTTTCCAAAATTCATAATAAGATAAAAAAAGGAATTCGCGGCGGCAATGCCACGGGAATGACTCTGGTCGGATATAATGCCGAGTCATTTGAGTCATACCGCAAGGAACAATCTTATAACAGCAATATTTCCGAAAATGCTATGGAAAAATACACGGCGGCTATGAACTACCTGCTCACAAATTCCATGCACCACCTTTACCTTGATGACATGACCCTTTTCTATTTCGGACTTTCGCCCGATGAGGAGGAAGAATGCGATTGCTTCTCGCAATTTCTTAATTGTTCGGACGATGGCGATGAGGTAACTGAATTACAAAAAGATCTCCACGCAGCCGCAAAAGCATTCCAAAACGGAACTGTTCCAGATATCAGTGTTTTCACAAAAAACACCGACTTCGTCATTGCAGGAGTAACGCCAAATGCCGCACGAATTTCGGTAAAGTTTCTGCTCCGCGGATCGTTCGGAAATATCATGAAGAATCTGTTTCAGCATCAGAACGATCTGAATACGGAGGAAAACGAAAATTTAATACCGATGTGGCGCATATTCAAGGAGCTTGTTTCCCCCAAAGAAACAAAAGGGAGCATACCTCCCCCGCTGCAATCCGCAATAATGCTCGCGGCTATGAACGGCACACGCTATCCCGATGCCATGATGTACACAGTCCTGCGCAGGATAAAGACCGATGATAGTATGGGCGCTAAATTCGGAGCAATAAAAATAGGACTTATAAAAGCATATCTGAACCGCAAAGCGCGGTTATCAAATAATAAGGAGGAGATCACATTGGCACTAAATACGGAAAACAAAAACCCTGCATATCTCTGCGGAAGACTGTTCGCAGTTCTGGAGAGAATACAGCAGAAAGCATCAAGTGATAAGCTCAACCGAACAATAAAGGACAGCTTTTTTGCATCAGCTTGCGCAAGACCTGTGTCGGTTTTCCCGAGGCTTGTAAAGCTCTCGCAGAATCACATGGCAAAATTTGAAAATGACACATATTGGCAGAAACTTATCGGCGAGATCATGAGCGGTCTTGACGGACAGTTCCCCTCAACAATGCCGCCTGACGATCAGGGCAGGTTCATTATCGGATACTATCAGCAGAAAAATGCATTATGGGATAAAAAATCCACTGAAACAGGAAAGGAAGATTGAATATGTCAGACGTAATTAAGAACAGATATGAATTTGTAGCTCTCTTTGATGTTGAGAACGGTAATCCTAACGGTGACCCCGATGCAGGCAATATGCCGAGAACTGACCCAGAAACTTCCCTCGGTATCGTAACAGATGTCTGTCTCAAGCGCAAGATACGCAACTATGTTGAACTTGCACGCGAGGGCGAGGCAGGTTACAATATCCTCATAAAGGCGGACAAGGCTCTCAACACCAAATTCACGGAAGCTTACGAGGAACTTGGACTTAAAACAGGTCAGAAGGGCAAAAATGCAAATGATGTTGCCACTGCTCAGAAATACATATGCGATAACTATTTCGACGTAAGAGCTTTCGGAGCTGTTATGAGTACCGGAAACGATCCCTGCGGCATAGTAAGAGGCCCTGTGCAGCTTGCTTTCGCAAAGAGCATTGACCCCGTTTATCCGCAGGATATCACAATAACACGACAGGCTAAAACAACGGAGGAAAGACAGGAAGTGGGCAATACCGAAATGGGTAAGAAATCCATTATCTCCTACGGTCTTTACCGTGCAGAGGGTTATGTTTCGGCTATGCTCGCACAGAAAGTAACGGGATTCAATGAGGATGACCTCGAACTCCTGTGGAATGCCGTACTCAATATGTTCGAGCACGACAGAAGTGCTGCACGCGGCAAGATGACAGTCCGCAAGCTTTATATTTTCAAGCACGACAGCGCGCTCGGAAATGCTCCCGCAGGTGTGCTCTTTGATAAGATAGAAGTTGCAAAAAAAGCTGATATCGCTATCCCGAGACAGTTCTCCGATTATGAAATAACCGTTGACAGCACATTGCCGGACGGAGTTACACTTATCGAAAAGCTATGATGTCCGAAAAGCCTGTTTCGCTCCGCATGATACAGCACTATATGTACTGTCCGCGCAGATTTGCACTCCTTGAACTCAATCAGGACTGGGCTGAAAACGCCGCGGTAGTAAATGCCAATATCCTGCATGAAACAGTTCACAGTGACAAGCCACGGTATATGCCCAAAGGGGTGGTCGCGGAAAATTCCGTAACCGTATGGAATGATGAGTATTCGCTGCTCGGAGTGTGTGATTGTGTGGAATTTGTACCCGATAAAAACGGTATCGAAATTGCGGAGCATGACGGGCGCTATCGTGTAAGGCTTGTTGAGTTCAAGCCTACCGCACCCAAAAGCGAGGCATTTTATCCGTCCGATGCGATCCAGGTCTACGCACAGAAGCTTTGCGCCGACAGCGTATGGAATTGCGACTGCGAGGCATATATCTACTACTCCTCGACCAGAAAACGCGTAAAGCTGCCGTTCGATACTGAGGGGGACTATTATCACAGCTTGCTGTTGCAGTATCTTTCCGAGATGAAGAAAATTTCCGAAACACATTCCATTCCGCCGTGCCGAAAGGGACAGGTTTGCAGCAATTGTTCGCTTTATAACGACTGCTTTCCGAAAGCTCCGGCGCAAAGTGTTCGCGGCATGATCGACAAAATGTGGGAAGAATAATTTCAACGCACTAAACAGGCTATAAGGAGGGTAAAATGAAAAAACTGCTCAATTCACTTTATATTCTTGACGAGACAGCCTACCTTTCTCTGGACGGCGAAAACATCGTTTGTAAATTTGATGAAAAGCCGCCTATGCGCGTCCCACTTGTCAATCTGGAAGATATCTATGTTTTCGGCTACAGCGGCTGCTCCCCTGCCCTTATGGGAAAATGTGCGCAAGAGGGCGTTGCACTGAATTTCTTTACGCCAAACGGTTCGCTTCTCGCACACATACGAGGCAAGACCAAAGGCAACATTTACCTCAGAGCAGAGCAGTTTCGGCTGTTTGCAGATCCGCCACTTATCCTTGCTCAGAATACTGTTGCAGCCAAGCTTTACAATACCTGCTTTGTGCTGAAAAGAAGCCTTAAAGATTATCCTCAGATAGATGAGGACGGAAAGGTCTCGGAGTGCATTGCCTATCTAAAGGAACAGATAGAGACGGTCTATGAATACAATGACCGAGACACGATAATGGGCGTTGAGGGTAGCTGTGCAAAACAATATTTCGCAGTTTTTGACCGAATGATCCTAAAGCAAAAAGAGGATTTTTACCTGACCTCGCGAACCAAGCGTCCTCCGCTTGACCGTGTAAATGCTGTGCTCTCATTTCTTTACACTATATTCACTTCGCACTATGCTTCGGCGCTTGAGGGAGTCGGTCTTGACAGCTTTATGGGGTATTTTCATACAATGCGCCCGGGACGTAGCAGTCTCGCCTGCGACCTCGTTGAAGAAAGCAGATGTATTGTTGAACGACTCGTGCTTACTATGATAAATCTGAAAATACTCAATGCGGATGATTTTGAAACACAGTCGAGCGGAGCTGTCATGCTGAACTCTGACGGCAGGAAAAAAGTTATTACGCAATGGCAGGAAAAAAAGCGGTCGCAGATAATGCACCCGTATCTTAAACAGAAAATCCCGATAGGACTGCTGCCGTTCGTGCAAAGTAACCTGCTGGCAAAATATGTTCGCGGCGAGATATCCGAATATCCGTGCTATTTGCAGAAATGAGGGATAAGCTATGATGACGCTTGTAAGCTACGATGTGTGCACTACAGATGCTAAAGGCAAAAGCAGACTGCGCAAAATAGCAAAGCATTGCCAGAATTACGGACAAAGGGTTCAGAATTCGGTTTTTGAGCTTGATGTGGACTATGGAACTTTTCTGAAGATCAAGCACAAACTTCTGGAACTTATGGACAGTGAAAAGGACAGTCTGCGAATTTACTACCTTGGGAACAACTGGGAAAAGAGGATCGAGCACTTTGGCGCTAAAGAGACCTATAACCCCGAAGGTGTTCTTATAATTTAATCGGCGAACCGCAAATAAAAGGAATACTGCGGTAGGTTCGCCGTAATATAAGCACAAAAAATACATCCAAAAAGCAGTATTCCTGATGTCCGCCTCAATATATTGGAGTGTGGCTCTATATTTTATACAAGATATAGGGTCACGCCTCGCATGAGGCGTGTGAGTTGAAATTGTCTCTTTCATCTGATCCGCCGTTTCTTTCTGAAGTCACGCCTCGCATGAGGCGTGTGAGTTGAAATTCTGTAATTATATTATAACATACTGGGGACAGTAGTCACGCCTCGCATGAGGCGTGTGAGTTGAAATATGAATAAACCGAACTCGAAGAATTCTTCGTCAATGTCACGCCTCGCATGAGGCGTGTGAGTTGAAATTCGGTGATATTCTACGTTAAAACGGTTATATCCGGTCACGCCTCGCATGAGGCGTGTGAGTTGAAATTATATAACGGAAGGGGTGAGAAAATGGCTGAAAAAGTCACGCCTCGCATGAGGCGTGTGAGTTGAAATCAGCAAACGGGTTCTGATTCTGTTCATTTGTAGTGACGTCACGCCTCGCATGAGGCGTGTGAGTTGAAATGTCACGGAGACGGACAGCATAGGAAATCAACTGGTCACGCCTCGCATGAGGCGTGTGAGTTGAAATTACAAGAACGGCGCATACAGTATGAACGCTGTAGTCACGCCTCGCATGAGGCGTGTGAGTTGAAATGAAAGCAAAAGCATTGACTTTGTAACCTACGAAGTCACGCCTCGCATGAGGCGTGTGAGTTGAAATGGTCCAGAAGAAATTGACAAGATCGCACACAAGAAAAGTCACGCCTCGCATGAGGCGTGTGAGTTGAAATTTCTTTCATACCTTCAGGACATACACGAGAAGGATGTCACGCCTCGCATGAGGCGTGTGAGTTGAAATTGAAGAAATTCTCAGCGACGGTGACGTGCCGTTTGTCACGCCTCGCATGAGGCGTGTGAGTTGAAATCTTTCAATTCTGCATTTGTAGTATATTCTGCCAGTCACGCCTCGCATGAGGCGTGTGAGTTGAAATGAAAAAGAAGGTCACAACCTTGTTGAGATTCGTCGTCACGCCTCGCATGAGGCGTGTGAGTTGAAATACAGGAACGCTACACACCGGCAGCTATACCGACAGTCACGCCTCGCATGAGGCGTGTGAGTTGAAATAGATGAATTTATCACCAATTGTATGTTCGGACGCGGTCACGCCTCGCATGAGGCGTGTGAGTTGAAATGCCAGATTCACTACCTGACAACGCCGACGAAATCGTCACGCCTCGCATGAGGCGTGTGAGTTGAAATAGGAAATATGAGAATATCTTTGCACATTGCCGTTGTCACGCCTCGCATGAGGCGTGTGAGTTGAAATGAAGAGTATCATTTCAGCCTAAGCCATGTTAATTGTCACGCCTCGCATGAGGCGTGTGAGTTGAAATTTGAATAAATCAAAGTCAGGAGTGATTTGGAGTGAGTCACGCCTCGCATGAGGCGTGTGAGTTGAAATGCCGATGAATTAGAACCTGAAATGCGCGATATCGTCACGCCTCGCATGAGGCGTGTGAGTTGAAATAAACACGGCAAGAAAATTATTTCTTGAAACTAACAGTCACGCCTCGCATGAGGCGTGTGAGTTGAAATTCGTATATTTCATTCAGCACGAAAAGCCAAAGGCGTCACGCCTCGCATGAGGCGTGTGAGTTGAAATCACTATCTCCGACCGTTTGCAAATCTGCTATATAGTCACGCCTCGCATGAGGCGTGTGAGTTGAAATAGATATAATAATACTCGTTTCATTTCCTTTTATTTGTCACGCCTCGCATGAGGCGTGTGAGTTGAAATTTCATCGTTCTGGTTCATTATTCGTGCATCACCCGTCACGCCTCGCATGAGGCGTGTGAGTTGAAATTTTTGTCACTACCTTCAAGCGTTATCAAGTCCAGAGTCACGCCTCGCATGAGGCGTGTGAGTTGAAATCCTTCGTTCCCATTCCCTGACATAGACGGCGACGTCACGCCTCGCATGAGGCGTGTGAGTTGAAATGTCTGCGTACTGTTCAGCAACTTCTGCCATAGAGTCACGCCTCGCATGAGGCGTGTGAGTTGAAATAATAATACCATAATTTGCACAATAAATCCAGTCATGTCACGCCTCGCATGAGGCGTGTGAGTTGAAATCTGCAAGCCACTTGGTATAATCGCCGTGCTCCGTGTCACGCCTCGCATGAGGCGTGTGAGTTGAAATGACTACATTCCGCAATCTGATTATGAATGCTTTGTCACGCCTCGCATGAGGCGTGTGAGTTGAAATCAGTGAATTGATAATCAAAAGCACCAAAGATAATGTCACGCCTCGCATGAGGCGTGTGAGTTGAAATTTAGCTATGATACTTTTCATTTTTATCATATGTGTCACGCCTCGCATGAGGCGTGTGAGTTGAAATGTATGCTTACTGGTTTGACGTATGATATTGAGGGTCACGCCTCGCATGAGGCGTGTGAGTTGAAATTTCAAGCGGCAAAAACAGCGTTCCTAAACCAGTAGTCACGCCTCGCATGAGGCGTGTGAGTTGAAATTTGATGACTTCACGGGTGTGATTGATTTGAAAAATCGTCACGCCTCGCATGAGGCGTGTGAGTTGAAATATAACGCTTATACTGACCCCGATAGCCCTCACAAGTCACGCCTCGCATGAGGCGTGTGAGTTGAAATATGTAACTCAACATATGTCAGGCGCTATCCAGAGTCACGCCTCGCATGAGGCGTGTGAGTTGAAATTTTTATATACTATCATTATTACAAAAATTTGTCAGTCACGCCTCGCATGAGGCGTGTGAGTTGAAATTTCATTAATTAAAGCAATTAACTGCGCTGTGGTGTGTCACGCCTCGCATGAGGCGTGTGAGTTGAAATTTAAAGTTCTGTGTAGATTTCGTCAAGAATCTCTGGTCACGCCTCGCATGAGGCGTGTGAGTTGAAATTGTTTGTTCATTTTACTAATCGCAAAAGCACCCCGTCACGCCTCGCATGAGGCGTGTGAGTTGAAATGAATCTTTTTTGCGTTCCACTTATCAACCCATGCCGTCACGCCTCGCATGAGGCGTGTGAGTTGAAATGCCCGTTTTCGTCTATTTTGTGTTGAAATGTTCGCGTCACGCCTCGCATGAGGCGTGTGAGTTGAAATGCACAGTATCCACGCCTAAAAAACGCATTAATTCGTCACGCCTCGCATGAGGCGTGTGAGTTGAAATTTCCATTATAACCAAAAATTTCAAATTTTGTAGGGTCACGCCTCGCATGAGGCGTGTGAGTTGAAATAAAAAATCTAAATTTTTAGGGTAATCCACAGACGTCACGCCTCGCATGAGGCGTGTGAGTTGAAATCGAAGTTTCTACGGTATCAAACCTAATATTTAACGGGTCACGCCTCGCATGAGGCGTGTGAGTTGAAATCAACGCCATCATTAATTGTTGTAACAATATCATGTCACGCCTCGCATGAGGCGTGTGAGTTGAAATTACTATAGTTATATTATATCATACTATTTCTCATGTCACGCCTCGCATGAGGCGTGTGAGTTGAAATCGTTAATATTATTACCTAATAACCACACTTCAACGTCACGCCTCGCATGAGGCGTGTGAGTTGAAATTAGAGGCATTGGCAACATCGACAGTACCTACACCGGTCACGCCTCGCATGAGGCGTGTGAGTTGAAATTGTATAATCGCCATGTTCTGTGATCGCAGCGTACAGTCACGCCTCGCATGAGGCGTGTGAGTTGAAATGGTCGAGTATAAGAAAAGTCTTAACGTCTCAGACGTCACGCCTCGCATGAGGCGTGTGAGTTGAAATCTCGATATATCTTTTCTATGTTCAGATCATAACGGTCACGCCTCGCATGAGGCGTGTGAGTTGAAATTCAGCATATCTCTTGCTTTGTCAAGTGCGTCATGTCGTCACGCCTCGCATGAGGCGTGTGAGTTGAAATCCTGTACTGCTTCAGCGTCCTTGACTGTTGCGCGTCACGCCTCGCATGAGGCGTGTGAGTTGAAATGATGTTGAAGTTTCCTTTTATCCTGATTTGAAAGGGTCACGCCTCGCATGAGGCGTGTGAGTTGAAATTTATTATAATAACATATTCGTGTGATTGTATTGAGTCACGCCTCGCATGAGGCGTGTGAGTTGAAATTTCCACAAATCGCATACAGTTCCGATACATATTCAAGTCACGCCTCGCATGAGGCGTGTGAGTTGAAATAGAATCAATTCCCACAGATATGA
>ERZ834722.1481-NODE-1481-length-21958-cov-3.642880_pt1 | contig 21958 bp, 19 predicted proteins | sample MGYA00519576_ERZ834722 | MGnify/ENA primary metagenome ERZ834722 (study PRJEB31850, sample SAMEA3708759) | human gut metagenome | biome: human gut; feature: human-associated habitat; material: faeces | place: China | collected 2014 ...
TTACTTCACGCAGATGGTTTCGATCTCCACCAGTGCGCCCCGGGGCAGCGCACCGCCGTCGAGAGCAGATCAGAACTTTTTCCTGCCCACGCAGGCCATACCGGTGACACTCAGCAGAGCGCTGACTGCATAGATGCCCATACCGGCGTCGAAGGTCTTGGGGCTGCCCTTGGTGCCGTCGGTCTTGGTGTCGGTGGTAGTAGTGGTGGAGTTGTAGTAGTAGCGGGGCGGCTGGGGAACGGTGTAGGAGTCACCGGTCACGGGCACGCCATTGACTGTCACGGTAGTACCCTGATTGGGAACGACCACCACACCCGCAGGAACCTCAGTCAAAGCTGCATTGCCCTTAACAACGGTAACCGTCTCACCACTTGCTGCATTACGCACAGCCGCGTTTGCCGCAGTCGTTCCAATGTGATATGTACCATCACCCGTCAAAACAACAGGCGCAGTCGCTTCTGTATAGGCCGTAATATCGCTATCGGAGGTGCCTCCAACAACTTTGATCACATCGGTGTCCGTCGCATCAGAAACCAAGCTGCCAGCATTGCCCGCAGCATCCTTCATCACCACCTGCGTATCGCCGCTGATGGTCATTTCCGTATGGCCACCGTAATTGTTGCTAATACCCATCAATGCGGTAGAAGCGCCCTTACTCTCCAGCGTACCGCCAGAAATATTGAAGGTCTGCGTACCAAAATAGCCGGCATTGAAGCAGGCCGTGTTCGTCGCAACTACCTTACCGCCAGTCATAGTAACCTCAGAGTCTCCGATAGCTGCCACAACAACACCTGCGCCGGGGTTAGCCGGACTCACTTTGATCTCGCCGCCCTCGATCTTGAGTTTCGAGTTCATCAGCATAATGCCAAACTTGCCCAAGTCAAGCTTTCCGCCAGTCCCGCTGTCCTTAATGGTAAACGTAGCCCCATTCTGGACTTCAAAAGCGTTCTGACTGCCAACAGTCGTCACGGTCACGGTTTTGCCGTTCAAATCGATGGACACATTCTTCGTGATCTGAGTGTTGGAATTTATCGCAGCATTCGCCTGCAGCACGATGGTCTCGTCCGCTTGCGCCGCCGCGATAGCATCCGCCAGCGTAGCATACCCGGTCTCGCCGATTTTTGCGATATTCGCAGTAGTTCCCTCATCATCCGCCCAGGCGGTGGTGGTGACGCCGATGGCCATGACCAGCGCCAGGATAGTCGCCAACAACTTTTTCATAAATACCCTCCTCTTATTTTTGGCATTTTTTGGATATTTCGTTATATCCTTATATAAATATATACTCCAATGAATAAATTGTCAAGCCCATATACACTTTATAAAATGTATAGCAGAATATCTCAGGAGGTGTATCATGGGCAAGGTCTACCTGACGCTGGACGAGGTACTGACCCGGCGCAGTATCAGCCGCTACGAGCTGGCCAAGCGCACCGGCATCCGCTACCCCATCATCGACAACTACTATAAGAACAAGGTCGTCCGCTACGACAGCTACGTGCTGGAAAAGATATGCTCTGCCCTGGACTGCACCGCCGCCGACCTGATACGCTACGAAAAATAAAGCGAGGAAGCCCTGCCGGACTTCCTCGCTTTATTTTTGCCGTTTTATATCGGCGGAGATCTTTGCTTACTTCACGCAGATGGTTTCGATCTCCACCAGTGCGCCCCGGGGCAGCGCACCGACCTCCACGGCGCTGCGGGCAGGGTACTGCCCCTCGGTGAAGAACTCAGCGTAGACCGCGTTCATGGCGGCGAAGTCGCCCATGCTCTGCAGGAATACGGTGGTCTTGACCACATTGTCCATGGTCAGACCGGCGGCTTCAAGGATGGCCTTGATGTTGGTGAGTACCTGACGGGTCTGCTCGGTAATGCCGCCGGGGACGAACTCGCCGGTAGCCGGGTCAAAGGGCACCTGGCCGGACGTGACCAGGAAACTGCCGCAGTCGATGGCCTGGGAATAGGGACCGATGGCGGCGGGGGCATTGGTGGTGGCAATGATCTTCTTCATGGTGATGACCTCCTGTAAGCTGCATGTACCCGGCGGACACCGGGCGCACTCTCTGTCTCTCTTATACCACATTCCGGCGGAAATGGCAACCGTTTCCCGCAAATCGCGCCCATCGTTATCTGTTTCATTTATCATGTTCCCCGACAAAAATCCGCCGCCATTTTGCTGTATTTTTCGGCACGATGTCTAATTTCCGCTAAAACTTTTTGCGATTTCCCCGCAATACAGCATTCTGCACAAAAATATATTCCGAAATTATCTGTTTTAGCTACAATTCCAATTGATAGCGAGCTGGCGCATTTTGCCGTTACCACCGTCGGGTTCAGATATGTTACCCTTATGGCAAAGGGCCGTATGGTCCTGTACACTTTATTGTTACATTATAGTGCAAGGAGGACGACCCATGCAGAACAAGGATTGCGGCTTCGGTACAAAAGCCATTCACGCCGGAAACGTGAAGGACACCCAGTACGGCGCACTGACCACCCCTATTTTCCAGACCTCCACCTTCGTATTTGACAGCTGTGAGCAGGGCGGGCGCCGCTTCGCCGGTGAAGAAGCGGGCTATATCTACACCCGCCTGTCCAACCCCACCACCTCGGTGCTGGAGGCCAAGGTCGCTGCCCTGGAAAGCGGTGAGGCCTGCGTGGCCGCCGCCTCCGGCATGGGCGCCATCTCCTCCGCGCTGTGGACCGTAGCCGGCGCCGGCAAGCATATCGTGGCCGACGGCACCCTGTACGGCTGCACCTTCGCCCTTCTGAACCACGGCATGACCCGCTACGGCGTGGAGGTCAGCTTTGTGGACACCTCCGACCTGGATGCCGTGCGCAAGGCGCTGAAGCCCAACACCTGTGCGGTGTATCTGGAGACGCCCGCCAACCCCAACCTGAAGATCGCGGACATCTCTGCCGTGGCGGCACTGGCCCACGGCTACAACAAGGACATCAAGGTCATCTGCGACAACACCTTCGCTTCCCCGTACCTCCAGCGGCCGCTGGAGCTGGGCGCAGACGTGGTGGTGCACTCCGCCACCAAGTACCTGAACGGCCACGGCGACGTGATCGCGGGCTTTGTGGTGGGCTCCGCCGAATTCTGCAATGAGGTACGTATGTTCGGCCTGAAGGATATGACCGGCGCAGTGATGGATCCCTTCTGCGCCTTCCTGATCCTCCGCGGCCTGAAGACCCTGGAGATCCGTATGCAGAAGCACTGCGCCAACGCCAAGGCCGTGGCGGAATTCCTGTATGACCACCCCGCCGTGGAGAAGGTCTACTATCCCGGCCTGATCGACCATCCCGGCCATGACATCGCCCGCCGCCAGATGCGTGACTTCGGCGGTATGCTGTCCTTCGAGGTCAAGGGGGGCCGTGCCGCCGGCGTGAAGCTGGTGAACGCCCTGCACCTGGTGACGGTGGCTGTGTCTCTGGGCGACGCCGAGACGCTGATCGAGCACCCCGCCTCCATGACGCACTCCACCTACACCGAGGAGGAACTGGCCGCCTCCGGCATCGCCGCCGGCCTGATCCGTCTGTCCGTGGGTCTGGAGAACGCCGAGGACCTCATCGCCGACCTGAAGCAGGCGCTGGACACCCTGTAAACCTTCTCTCCGCGCGAAGAAGCAATAGGACAAAAAAGGAACGCCCTTGGGCCATGGCCCAAGGGCGTTCCTTTTTGTTTACTTCTCCGCAGGGATAGCGGCCGTCTCGGCGGGCGCTGTCGCCGCAGGCGCAGCTTCAGCAGGAACCGCCTCGCTGTCGATGACCACCTTGTCGTCCCGTAGACGGACATGGGCGGTATCGCCGGACTTCAGCTTACCCTCCAGCATCAACTCCGCTACGGCATCCTCCACCTGGTTCTGGATGGCCCGGCGCAGAGGACGGGCACCGTACTGGGGATCAAAGCCGTCACGGGCCAACTCGGCCACGGCGTCATCGTCGGAGATCAGGGTGATCCCCTGCTGCGCCATGCGCTTGCCGGTAACGGTGAGCATACGGCGGGCGATCTCCACGATGTTCTCCTGGGTCAGCTGACGGAACACGATGATCTCATCGATACGGTTCAGGAACTCAGGTCTGAATCTGCTCTTAAGCTGAGCCATTACGTCATTCTTCAGTTCATCTGTGATCTCTCCGCCGGCAGCTGCGATATCCGCACCACCGATATTTGATGTCATGATAATGATCGTATTCTTGAAGTCCACAGTTCTGCCCTGAGAATCCGTGATACGTCCATCATCAAGCACCTGAAGGAGCACATTGAACACATCCGGATGTGCCTTCTCTATCTCATCAAAGAGGACAACCGAATATGGCTTTCTACGAACAGCCTCTGTCAGCTGACCGCCTTCATCATAACCTACATATCCCGGAGGCGCTCCTATAAGTCTTGACACACTGTGCTTTTCCATGTATTCACTCATATCAATACGAACCATGTTCTGCTCATTGTCAAACAATGCCGCTGCAAGACTTTTTGCAAGCTCTGTCTTACCAACACCGGTTGGTCCAAGGAAGATAAATGAACCTATCGGTTTGCTAGGATCCTTTATTCCCGCCTTTGATCTGATGATCGCATCGCTGACATAGTCAACGGCTTCATCCTGACCTACAACTCTCTTCTTAAGTTCGCTGGCAAGATTGAGGGTCTTGCTCTTCTCGCTCTCAGTAAGCTTTGCAACAGGAATTCCTGTCCACTTGGATACGATCTTCGATATCTCATCTTCTGAAACTACCTCATGGACAAGCTCCCTCTCCTTATCTGAAGCTGTGGACTCAGCCTCTGCAAGCTCTTTCTGGATCGCTGGAAGCTTACCATACTGAAGCTCTGCTGCCTTGTTCAGATCATAATTTCTCTGTGCAGCCTGAATATCAGCCTTGACCTGCTCCATCTCTTCCTTGAGGGTCCTTATCTTCTCAACTGCAGCCTTTTCGTTCTCCCACTTTGCTTTCAAGGAATTTGCCTGATCCTTGAGTTCTGCCAGTTCAGCCTGAAGGTCTGCCAGTCTCTGCTTTGACAGATTATCCTCCTCCTTCTTAAGGGCTGTCTCCTCAATCTCCAGCTGCATTATCTTACGTGTGATCTCATCCACTTCAACAGGCATTGAATCAAGCTCTGTCTTGATCATGGCACACGCCTCGTCAACAAGATCTATTGCCTTATCCGGTAGGAATCTGTCTGTTATATATCTGTTGGAAAGAACCGCTGCGCTTACAAGGGCACCATCTGATATCTTAACTCCATGGAACACTTCGTATCTCTCCTTGATTCCTCGAAGAATAGATATTGTATCTTCAACTGTTGGTTCATCCACCATAACCGGCTGGAAACGTCTCTCAAGAGCCGCATCTTTCTCTATATACTGTCTGTACTCATTCAGTGTTGTGGCACCTATACAGTGCAGCTCACCCCTTGCAAGCATAGGCTTGAGCATGTTGCCCGCATCCATGGCACCGTCCGTCTTACCGGCTCCCACAATGGTGTGGAGCTCATCAATAAACATTATGACCTCGCCCTCAGACTTCTTAACCTCATCAAGGACATTCTTAAGTCTCTCTTCAAATTCACCTCTGTACTTGGCACCGGCCACAAGGGCTCCCATGTCCAGTGCAAATATCTTCTTGTTCTTAAGTCCCTCTGGCACATCACCTCTGAGTATCCTCTGTGCAAGTCCCTCTACAACCGCAGTCTTACCTACACCAGGCTCACCGATAAGCACCGGATTGTTCTTTGTCTTCCTTGACAGGATCCTGATCACATTTCGTATCTCAGCGTCACGTCCTATTACCGGGTCAAGTTTCTGCTGTCTTGCCCTCTCGACCAGATCATATCCGAACTTCTCCATAGCCTCATATGAGCTCTCCGGATCATCGCTGTCCACCTTGTGGTTACCTCTGATTTCTGCCAGCTCCTTGAGGAATGCATTCCTGCTGACTCCCCAGCCTTTAAGAAGCTCCTTGATATCCGAATCAGCCTTATCCACCATGCCGAGGAACAAATGCTCAACAGACACATATGTGTCGCCCATCTGCTTTGCTTCCTTCTCTGCCTGGATGAGAGCCTTTGAGAAGTTATTACCGGCATACATATTGCCACCGCTGACCTTCGGCAACCTTGCCAGCTTATCCTCCACCGCATTCACGGCACCAGTAACATTCACGCCCATCTTCTCAAATATCTTGGCTATCAAACTGTCATCTATCTCAAGCAAGCCAGCCAAAAGGTGCATCTGCGTAAGTTCCTGATTGTCGTACTCCAGAGCTTTTTCTTTTGCTTTCTCTACAACTTCCAACGATTTACGTGTGTATTTATCAATCTCCATAGCTGTTTACCTCCTAAACTAAACTTTCAGGGAACTGATACCTTAATATCACTTCCCTGTCTGATGATAATATAACACGCTTGTTAGCACTCGTCAATACTGAGTGCTAACATTTTTTTTATTATTTTAAATTATTTCTCTCTACGGTAAACTACCACCCCGGCAGCCCCTAATAAACATGTCATCATGACTATGAGCATCAATGCCACATTTCCGTCATCTCCGGTATTTGGAGCACCTGACTCCTTTTTTGAGTCTGCTACAGTTGTATTCTCTGTTGCGGTCACGTTAGTTTTCTCATCGGTTGTCTGTCTCTCTGTTGTTACCTTCTCTGTCGTCTGCTCTCTTGACGTTGGTTTTTCAGTTGAAGGTTCATTTGTAGTTGGTTCATTTGTAGTCGGTTCATTTGTTACCGGTACATTCCCCTTCTTTACCACTACCTTTGCAGCAGGAGATGCATAATAATTTTTGGTCTCCTTATATCTCACATAATAATTTCCATCTGCAAGTTTCTTAAGTACCGTGCTTTCACAATCCAACCATTTTTTCTTGTCAACACTATATTCCATTGACATCTTCAGATTAGATATCTGACCATCATTTTTCCCATCCACAGTTTCTGCCGTTGCGACCAAACCTGTAGGTGCCTTCTGCTTTGCCTTATCTATTGTGAACTCTTCCACGATCTGTCCATGCATGGTATTCTCACCCTTGATAGTAACTGTAGCTGTTCCCGCATCAATATTATCCGCATATACACATGAGTAACTTTTTCCCTCTGTCAGAGTCTTTCCGCCATAAGAAACCGTAACCGCAGGTTTCTTTTCTTTTCCATCGTACACATACGATTTTGGAGCAATGCTGACAGCGACATCTGCATCATCCGACAAGCTGCGGTAACGGAGAATAAAATCCTTAGCCTTGGCTCCTGTCTCATCATCAATGATTGTCGTTCCTTCTACAGAAAGTCCCTCTGGTACAAACTCCTTCACACCATCAAATCCATCTGCAATATGCCCAAAGTTGCTAAGTCCGTCACTGTTCTGTACCGTAAATACACAGTCTGTATCCATCTCAAGTTTTTCAAACCAACACTGTGAACCGTTGAGCGTCACATTTGAGCCATTATTCAGACAGATTCCATCTTTTGTCATCCAGTTGATACTATCCGTAATGAATTTGACATTTGACAAAGTCAGCATAGCATTAGTAAATCCAACACTTCCATTTGTGATACCGCAATTTAATGTTCCGTTTTTCACGTATAACGAATAATCAAAATTCATCATCTGCAAAGTGACACTTTTACCGTTGAGATCTATAATGATATGTTTATTATGTTCACCATCATTGTATCCTATAGAAGCCGAAGGATCATATATATCACTAATTATACATATTGTATAGCCATTCTGTGCGGCTACAAATGCATCAGCCAGTGTAGCATATGATCCGATCTCATCGCCATTGCCATCCGTCACAATTGCCACATCCCCATCCGCGGCCTGCACCTTCACAGAGTTCTTTCCCGCAATAATCACTACAGCAAATATACATGCCATAATCAACCCAGTTACCAATTTCTTTAATTTCATAATTATCCCTTTCCTCCTGTCTTTAATTCCTGGCAGTTACTGCCAGATATTGCCATCAACATAACAAATAATTATAATACACTGGGGCTTTTAGTAAACTAGCCAAACGGCTAGTTTTAAAAATTAAATGACTAAATGCATAACTTTAGTACGAAAAAGAACCAGCACTTATGTGCCGGTTCTCCCTGTTCTGATATTATTCTATTATCACAGCTCCTCACCATTGGTCTCTATAACATGTTTGTACCAATAATAAGAATCCTTCTTGTATCTGTTCAGAGTTCCACTGTTCTCGTCCTCTTCTCTGTCCACATACACAAATCCGTATCTCTTCTGATATCCGTTGAGCCAGCTGAGAAGATCTGTGTAAGACCATGTGCAGTATGCCAGGACACGGCAGCCATCATCACACGCTTTCTTGAGCTCCTCTATGTGATGTTTCAGGTAATCTATCCTGTACGGATCATGGATCTCCCCATCCTCAAACTTGTCAAATGCGCCAAGGCCATTCTCAGATATGACTATAGGAAGATCATATCTCGATGTTATCTGTCTGCAGCACATGCGAAGTCCCATCGGATCGATGGTCCAATCCCAGTCTGTCGTAGGTAGGAATTCATTTGCAGGATTCTTGTAGAGCCCCGGAACGCCCTGCACCTTTGCAGTACCCTTCTTGCCTGTGGTGTTCATCTCATGTGTAGCGCCAACTCCATCTATCGGATTGTACTCTGCAACACATGTTCTGTAGTAATTTACACCCATGAAATCGATAAGAGAGGCAGCCTTCTTCAGGATCTCGTCATCTCCATCTTCTATAACCGGCATCAGATCCTTGCTCTCAAGGTACGCCCTTGCAGCTCTTGGATAACGGCCATATGCATACATATCCATCCAGTAGAAGTTCTCAAGATCATCGTAATCCATCTTCGCCATGGCATTCTCCGGCTTTCTGTCAAATGCATACGCTGGAGTAAATGCGAATGACGAACCGACCTTTGCATCCGGGCAGATCTCCTTGAGTGCAATAACGCTCTTGGCGTGTGCCATAAATGCATTATGGTTTACCTGATAGAACATCTTCTGGTCATCAACCTTTCCTGGTGGATGCATTCCGGCATTCCAGCCAAGACCTGTAAATACATTCTGCTCATTCATGATTATCCAGTGCTTTACCCTGTCACTGTATCTCTCAAACAGAACCTTTGCGTATCTGACGAAATCATCGACTATTCGCCTGCTCTCCCATCCGTGATACTGCTCCTCAAGTGCCTGCGGCATATCCCAGTGGTACACGGTCACCATAGGAACTATATTATTCTTTACAAGCTCGTTGATAAGATCATCATAGAACTGAAGTCCCTTCTCATTGACCTCACCGTTGCCGTCAGGTATTATTCTCGGCCAGGATATTGAGAATCTGTAAGTCTTAAGTCCCATCTCAGCCATAAGTGCCACATCTTCCTTATATCTGTGGTAGTGATCCACGGCCTTATCTCCGGTAGTTGCCTTGAATGTCTTGCCCGGAATCCTCACGAACTCATCCCAGTTGGATGGACCTTTCCCATCCTCATTCCATGCTCCCTCAACCTGATATGCGGCAGATGCACTGCCCCACAGAAAATCTTTCGGGAAACCTTTGGATTTCTCAAAATACATAAATCGCCCTCCATATCGTATTTATATCAGGCATGCCTTCTCCATGCCTTTTTATCGTTATTACAGACTGCCCAGCACATCTCCTATCTTATCCGCTATCAGAAGATCTGCATTGCTGTCCGACTGTGTCGGGGACATATTTATAACCACCAGTTTCCGCCCCCTGAAATATCTGATAAGTCCTGCTGCCGGATACACAACAAGCGATGTACCACCGATTATCATCGTATCCGCCTCGGATATATACTGGAGTGCCCTCGACATATTATCCTCATCAAGTGCCTCCTCATACAGCACCACATCCGGTTTTACAGTGCCTCCGCACTTTTCACACTTAGGCACACCATCCGAATTGACTATATAATCCAGGTCATAGAAAGCATGGCATTTCTCACAGTAATTTCTATGAACAGAACCATGGAGCTCTATGACATTCCTGCTACCTGCCATCTGGTGAAGTCCGTCGATATTCTGCGTTATCACCGCCTTGAGCTTTCCCTGTTTCTCAAGCTCCGCCAGCTTTATATGAGCCTTGTTCGGCTTTGCATCAGCAAATATCATCTTGTCCTTATAGAATCTGTAAAATTCCTCCGGGTTACGTCTGTAAAAGCTGTGGCTGATTATAGTTTCCGGCGGATACTTATACTTCTGATTATACAGTCCATCCACACTTCTAAAATCCGGTATACCGCTCTCCGTCGATACTCCTGCACCGCCAAAGAAAACGATATTATCCGAATCTTCTATGATCTGTCTCAGCTCATTCAACTTTTCTGTATCCATATACATACACCTCCAGACAATGACTACTGTGTCTCAGTAACCTTTACCATAACTGTACACGTATTTACCACGGTGTACTTATCTCCATCAGGGACACTGAGCGTGATCGTATTATCGCCATATGAGAGCTTGGAAGCATCTATGGACAGCTTCAGGCTCTTGGCCGATACCTTAGACACCGCACTTGAGATTCCACTCACGGTTATCGTATTGCTATCACCCATGCTCATCTCATAGCTGTATCCACTCTGCTTGCCCCTCAGGATGATATCCCCTGTGGTCACCGTTATATTTCTTGTAACTGATTTCTCGATCGCTATCTTCACATTGATGTATGCGCTCTCCTTTGTCACGACCACACCCTCTGGAAGATACCTTGATACATCAAGTGTCGTCTCAACATCTGCTGTACATCCGCTCACATCAACATCCGTTATATCAAGGCTTGTTATATCCTTTATTATCGATGCGTCTCCACCTATATCAACGGTCTCCGGTACATATGTTATATCTGATACAAGATATCCATCCGCAGGATCTCCTGTGACATCCACATGAACAGGTATATTCTTAGTCTTGTATACCGGAACTGTGACTGCTATCGATATCTCATCGTAGGATATCGACTTGTCTGATATCTTCTCACCATCAGCGGTTACAAATACAGGCGTACAGTTTGTCGTTATATCATCCTTTGCACTGGTCACATCAACTGTCACCTCTGCACGATCTATGCTCGAAACTATACTTGCAGCACCCTTTATCGTTATGAGGTTTGGAGCTGCCACACTGTTACCAACCGTATATCCGGAAGCAACCTCGCCTGTTGTCACCACGGACACAGGAACTGACACTGACTTCTCGTCCTCAAGTTCAACTGACAGCACGTTGTCCACAACAGTTATGCTGACCTTTTTAGCTATGTTGGTGCTGTTCGCAGTTACAGTGATAGGCACCGCATTTGTTATGGATATCTTTGACATATCCGCTACAGCCTTGAAATCCGACGCATCAAGATCACTTATAAGTGATTTACGTCCTTTGACGACTATATCCACGGTATCACCTGAAGTTATCGTGTACAACTGATTCTGACTTGTTATGGCGTCAGTATTTACCAGATTGACCGGAATGTCCCTTATGGTCCTTGTCACGGCTGAATCATCGATATTCAGTACAAGAAGCCACACCAGAAATCCAAGCACAACCGACAGAAGCTTAAGACCTATATTGCTGTATATCTTATTTGCCTTTTTCTTAGGCTCTGCGCTGTTATTTTTCATTCTCATCAGCCTCCTTTCTGGAAGCTTTATTCTTATTCTCCACAACGACTCTCTTTCTCCGCTTAACCGGACGGACACCTGAAGACCTGTGGCTCTTTCTTCCGTTATACTCCTTGCACAGCGTCTGAAGATGACTTCTCACGCCCTCGCTGTCCAGATTCCTGAAGAGCTCGCCTCCCTGTGCAATGGATATTGAACCTGTCTCCTCAGATACGATAAGAGTCATACTGTCTGACACCTCACTGATACCTATACCGGCTCTGTGTCGTGTTCCAAGCTCCTTGTTGATGGAGTCATTTGCAGACAGTGGCAGATAACATGTGGCAGAAACCACCCTGTTCTTTCTTATAATCACCGCACCATCATGAAGCGGTGTGTTGTGCTCAAATATATTGAGAAGTAACTGGTTAGTCACGACCGCATCGATCGGTATTCCCGTATCAATATACTCGCCCAGTGCAACTTCATTCTCAATGACTATGAGTGCACCGGTACGGTTTGCAGACAGGACCTGGGCCGTCTTCACAAGCTCATATATCGTTTTCTCCGATATAACACCATCATCCTCGCCATCTCGTATAATGTAATTGATCAGCTTCTTTCTTCCAAGCTGTTCAAGTCCTCGTCTGAACTCCGGCTGGAACAGGATCACCACCGCAATTATTCCCACACTGAATGCATTCTTAAGCAGATATAAGATCGTATTGAACTGGAACATCGCCGCAATGGCAGTGAAGAGCACGATCATAACTATACCCTTCAGAAGAGTCCATGCTCTGCTCTGCTTGAACCACAACATGATCCTGTATATAAAGAATGACAAAATAAGTATCTCTATTATATCTACTGTGCCTGGAACTGTTATATAAAACCAATCAAAATACGTTGATATAAACGTTGATATCTTATCCATTTCATCCTCCTTTCGGTATATAAATACTCCGTATAATTAATGTGACCTGACAAAAGTCAGGTCACTCACATGTAAGCTCTTTTCAATGTATCTATCTTGTTGATCCTGTAACAGAATCTTCCTTTGCCGCAGACCGGCTTCTCTGTGCGCCTGATCCGGACGAAGTCGTCCTCTTCTGCTGTGGTCTTGGCGATGGCTGCTCTCTTCTGGCTGCCTTTCTCTGGGCACCACCCATGACCTTTGGCACAGCCTTTACATAGTAGTAGTAGTCATCGTCCTCAAACTGTGTATTCTCAACACTTGAGTAGTCCACAACTATCTTGAAGAACTGAACCACTATGGCCACCAGTATCGCCAGTATGCATCCAAGCAGAGCCCCCGCAAGGGATACCTCAACTTCCATGGACAAAGTTCCAACCAGGAACAGTATGATCTCTACCACACCGCCTGTGATGATGGCAACGTACCATGAATATGCAAATGACATTCTATATATTATGTATGTAAGAACTATAACAACTGCAAACACTATTATGGTGAGCAGAAGTGTCTTATCCTGTACCAGATGCTGGAAAATATACTTGTATCCCTCTATCAGATCACCCTCTGCTGAACTTGAGCTTAAAGCGACGTAATCAGCAGTATGCTTCAGGAAGAAGTAGAATATACAGCCAAATGCTGCAGGAACCATTCCTGTGAATCCAGCTGTCATTCCAGCCAGGATCGGCATGAAATACTGGAACTTTATAATGTAAAAGAATGGCATAAACAGAATGATCCATGATGCCTTAGGGAAAAATCTTATATATACACAATACATTATCACAAATATGACAATAAATGAGATTCCAAGCTCCAGACTTGCGCTGGCAACCTGGGCACATGCGTACAGTCCTGCAATGGCAAGTGTGAGCTGGCCTGAAAGGAACGCACACACAAAAGCTGCTGCCAGGACCACTACGATACTGCTTATCGTGCTGTTATATCCTGTGAGATGGTTTATTGACCAGAACACAACAAGTGCCAGTATAAACTTACACAGTGGTGAAACAAATTTATCATACTTACTACAAAAATTCTTTACTCCATCGCGGAAATCCAGAAGTGTTGACATTATCAGTTAGCCCTCCTCTTTTTTTTGACAGAACGGCGTGTTCCGTCCTCGTTCTCATAAAATTCTATCAGTTTCTTAAGATTCTGGTTATACTTTATGAGTTTTGGCTTTGCCTTCATATATCTGTATGTATATAAGACCCACGCGAAAAGCGCAAATGCAATACACACCACTGCATAGCCGCCCACAATGCTGCTCGCCACCTTCACATAGTCAAGCTCTGTGAGCTTCTCAACTATATCTGCAAGATTATAGTATATGTAAGCTGCGGCAAAAACTACAAACAGCACCGTAGATGAAACAATTGTCTTAAGACAGTTAAGCTTCACATAGTCACTTTGAAAATATTTACCCTTTTCGAGATCCTCACGTCCAAGCGACTCCTTGTACATGGCGATCTTCGTCATTAGAATGACCTTTTCTTCATTTACCATTGCTCGATTCTATCTCCTTATTCTGGTCACTTTTCCACAAATGACCATAACTAGCAGTATTATACCCCGCGTCTTAATATTGCGCAAGTTTTATATTTAGAATTTAATGTCTATTAATGTAGGATCACCAAGTGCGTCCGCCGTAATAATCATGTTCATTTTTGTATGTCTCGTATGCATCCATCTCCTGATTTCGTTGCTCAAGACTGTCTCCCTGGATGGCATCGAGCTGCTTTCGTATCTCCGATTCCTTATCAGAAGACTGAGGCTCCTGTGTATCCTCTTCGTTTTCATCGTCACTGCCCTGATCCTTCTGGTCATTTGGATCCTGATCACCTTTCTGATCCTGTTCCTCCGTCTGCTTCCTGAGCTGTTCCTCAAAGGCATCTATCTCATCCTTCAGAGTCTGTGCATCCTCGTAATGTCCATCATCATCATCCCTGTGGGCGCAGTCATTCTCTATGAGAATGTCCTTTGCCCCCTCAAGTATGTCTATCACCTCATCCAGATTCTCTTTGGTAACACCCTCAGGATCTATCTGCTTCACTATGGACAGCGCAAGGTTGACCCTTGTCTTACAGTCGGACTCACCACCCGGCTTCTTTTCAAGTGCCTTACGAAACTCCTGCTCGGCGCCCTCGTAATCTCCCTGACTGTAATATACATCACCAAGATTATAATGGTATATATGTAGCTGAGTAAAGCCAAGCACGGCGTTCACTGTGCTGTCCACATATTGTCCATTTTTGTATTCACTTATAAAATGCTCATTGCACAGATAATTCACCAGAAGCACCGCCATACACAGCAGGCTGACAGCTCCGGTCACTGCAGCAACGATCTTTATTATTCCTGATCTGTTTTTCATTTTATGACTTTCTTTCTCATATCAAAAAATTCATATACAACAAGTCCTGCAAATAATGCTGCAAACAGATAATATATATCCACATATCCTATGGTCTTACCCTTATCCGTTGACTCAGCGGTTCCCCGTGACTTCTCCACAACCTTATCCAGCGCAGAACCATCATTCATATTTATATAGTCGACGCCCAGATCATCGGCAATCTTTTTCAGATTATCCTCATCGATCCTCGACACCGCTGGTTTATACGGGTAGTCCGATGTGTCCTCAAGCAGCTCCTTCCGGTCATCGTAATATGATTTCACATACATGTTGCCGCCTTCCTTTGTGCCGTACCCCAACACTGCGCCTCCATCAATATATTTTTTCGCCCCGTCAAATGACTTGAGTCTGTCGTCATTGGTTATTTCACCATCGCTTATAAAGAACACGACCACATTTCCATCATTTTTCTCCTTTGCACGCTTAAGGGTATCCGTCATCACATCTATGCAGACATTCATGGACGACCCCCTGGCATATAGCGAATCCAGCGGATATATTGAATCCAGAACACTTTTTGCAAAATTTGAATCATCCGAATATGGCGATATCAGATTTGCACTATTATTGAAGGTTATGACCGCAAATTTAGCACCGTCCATCTCATCAACTATGTGCTCGCAGTCTTTCTTCACCGCCGTCAGCCTCTCTGTATCCCCAGCATAATCCTGAGCCAGCATGCTTATGGTGTCATCCACAACGAACAGCACATATGTGTCAAGCTTCCGGACACTTGTCTCCACGTTGCTGCTTGGGACCATGATCCTCAGATTGATGAGAAATATCAGTATGATGGCAGCTATCTGCCTTATATATGCGCTTCTCTTCCGCCTTTTCAGGAACGCCATGCCAACGCACAATATGAGCATAAGCCAGATTGGTATAATTGGATCTATTCTCATAATTCTCTCCTGTAACGTCTTATAATTTGAGCCAGCGGCCAAGTCCCAGCATTCCTGCAAACAGAACCAGCATCAATACAAATGGATATAACAGCTCAGGTGTCTCAACATCCACCATCCTCACCTTGACCAGATTCTTACTCAGCTTTTCTATCGATGATACTATCTCTCCAAATGATCCGGATTCCTCCTCAAGATAGAATTTACCACCGGTCTTCTCCACCGCATTCTTCATGGACTCCTTGTTTTCCGGTGTCATCTCCTTTGTTCCAACTCCATACACCGTGACATTGTTTGAAACACATATATCGGTCGCCTCATCCAGAGTTGCCACCGGTGTTCCCTGTATATCATTGTCAGTGGAGAATATTACCACCTTTGTCCTCTCCTTGTCAGCATCCGAAAAATCAATTGCCGCAGCAGCAAGGCCGTCCCCTATAAGTGAGCTTCCCCTCTGCTCATTTCCGATCAGAGTTCCAGATGATATATATGCCTGATAATATATCCAGTCGTACCCCGATGAAAATGCATCGTCCAGATTCACTTCATTTCTGCTCTTCAGACACTGTGCGATCAGATCAAGCTGATCCTTCACATACTCATAATCATCCGTGAGCGGAGTAAGCAGCACCGGACTTGTGTTAAATATCACGATTCCAAAACGTTCGCCCTGAAGCTCATCAACTGTTTTCTTCAGCTTGTCCAGCAGATTCTCGTTGAGATAATCCACGGATGTTGATATGTCGATACACAGAATGATGTCCCTACAATACTTTTCATCCTGCATACGCCTGCTCGTATATGGTTTTGCCATGAGCAGGAATGCCGATACGACAACCAGTACGCAGCATATGAGCGTGGCTGTAAGCCCGGTCTTATATAATATTTTTCTTTTCCTGAAATATGCCTCATCTTCCTGGCATATGAGCCCTGCGATCTTTTTCCCTCCGGCATATTCCTTTGTCTTTTTGTATTTCACAAACACAAATACCAGCATAAACAGCGCAATAGCCAGGCCTGCATATAGAACAATATGATATTTTATTGCCATCTCTCAATCAAACTCCTTGTCTTCTCAAGGGAAGCCCTCACATCACCATCGGACTTTCTTGCAAATTCCGGCGCATAATACTCAGCCACAAGATAGTACAGCTCCGGCATGTTTAATCTTTCTATATCATACAGAGTGTAATTCTGAACCCTTATGCCGGTTGCAGCATGAACAAATCCCCTGATACAACGGCTCATACGCTGATATGCACCTCTTACATCAAGTTTTCCCTGATCATACTGTCCCGCAATATCCGCCAGTTCTGACAGATATCTGGTCTTCACTCTACCCATATCCATAGGCGCAGGCTTCACCACCTTCGGCAGCTCCGCCGCCATTTTTCTACGTCTTCTCAGATACCAGCAGACACCAAAGAACAACAGCACTGCGGCTGTTATCACTCCGGTCAGCACGATCGGCCATACCACATACGAAAGCGGCTCCTGCAAATTCACTGAACTTTCCATATCTTATATCTTCTTCCTCTTATCTCCGGGCATCAGCCCATTTAACTACTTTCCAGAGCTCTCAGTCTTGTGCTTGTTGAGCAGCTCTACTATCTTTTCATCCATGCTGTCAGAAGACCTGACCGTCAGGTACGAAATACCAAGTTTCTTAAGCTTGTCGTCACAGGCACTTGAAAGCTCCTGCCTTTTCCTCTCTTCCTTCTTTGCCAGCTTCATGTCCCTGGTAAAAAATTCAGGAATATATGTGTCACCGGATAAGTCATATACATTCTTACCGTTCATCCCGGCATCCTCAACATTTATAAGCAGTATATCATGCAGTACCTTTAACTGCTTTACAGTTGCCTCCGACATATTCAGGATACCTCTGGTGTCCGTCACCACAAGTATGATCATTCTCCTCCTGAAATTTCTCGCAATGAAGCTCAGCGCATCACCCGTATCCGAGTCATTAGTCATGGTAACGTCCCTGTGGTAACCCGCAAGAATATTTTCGATATTTGCAAAGCCTGTCTTAAACGGATAGTGCTCCACGCCCCTGTCTGAAACATAAGTAGCACTCACATAATCTCCATTGTCACACACCATATATGCCAGGGTTCCCGCCGCCATAAGTGCAACGTCACTCTTCTCCTGAACATCATTGGCATATCCAAGCATACGTTTTCCGGCATCCATCACCAGCATTATATTATGCTTCTTCTCAGCGATATACTGTCTGACCAGAAGCTTCTGGCTCCTGGCAGATGCTTTCCAGTCCATGTCCTTGATATCATCGCCAACGACATACTCCCTGAGCTCATCAAAGTTCATACTCCTGCCCTTATAGATGGAATTGTACGAACCATCGATTATCCTCGACGTTGCCCTGGTAGTATATATGGTCTTATATCCCTTCATATTTCCCTGTATTCTGGATATATATGTCATCTTCATAATTAACTGTCTTCCCCTACGGCGTCTTAACCGAACCTATTATGGCATCTATAATCTTCTCAATCTTCACGTCTTCCGCAACAGCGGCAAATGTAAGCATGATCCTGTGTCTCAGGACTGAATATCTGAGTGCCTTTACATCATCAGGAACACAATATCTTCTCCCATTTATAAGTGCGATCGCCTTTGCTACCTCCATGAACGCAATAGCCGCTCTTGTGCTCGCACCCATGGCAACATACTGTGCAAGCTCAGGTACAAGTATCTTATACGTCATTCTGGTTGCCTGAACTATATCAACTATATATTTCTTTATCGCCGGATCTATATAAATCCTCTTGCACAGCTTCTGAAGATACACCACATCGTCAACGCTGGCAACGGATTTCACGTCTGAAAAAACTCCTGCCTCCACTCTGTTGAGTATCTCCATCTCATCCCTTGCGCTTGGATATGTCACAGTCTCCTTGAGAAGGAATCTGTCAAGCTGTGCCTCTGACAGCACATACGTACCCTCAGATTCGATTGGATTCTGGGTCGCTATTACCACGAACACCTCCGGCAGCTTATATGTCTTTCCTCCTATACTGACCTCTCGCTCCTGCATCGCCTCCAGCATGGCACTCTGTGTCTTCGCACTGGACCTGTTTATCTCATCGAGTAGTACAAAGTTCGAATAAACCGGACCTATCTTATCCTCAAATGTATTGGTCGCCATGTTGTACATCTGGGTTCCAATTATGTCGCTCGGTATAAGATCCGGTGTACACTGGATCCTTGAAAATGATCCATTAACCGCCTCTGTCATAACCCTGGCAGCAGTGGTCTTGGCAAGTCCCGGAACGGATTCCAGAAGCACATGACCGTTTGTCATCATTGCAACCAGAAGTGAATATCCCAGATAAGGCTGTCCCACAACCTTACTGTTATAGTAACTCAGCAAATTATTGATTATCTCCGAAGCCTTCTGGACTTCTTCATTTGTTATCTCTCTGTTATCCTGCATAACTACTCTCTTTCCTTTATTTATTATGATGTCTATCTCCCCAGCATCTATGGTATATAGAATATACCTTTACATGTGATTGCACAAGTTAACAAATATAAAGTGACCATGCTATATTTTGTCCATATAAACAAAAAAGTGACCAGGGGGTACCTGGTCACCATAATGAGGGGAGAGAGGATTCAAATAAATGAAAACTCTACTCTCACATATTAACTTATGTTCCATCATAAGTCAACTATTTTTTTCGATAAATATACCTTTTATTTGCAATTTAATCTGCCTACTCCGCATCCGCTACTCTAGTATTCGCATTCACATAACTTGCAGGATTCCTGCGCTTGATGACCCTGAGTACAAATACCAGAAGAACCATCATTGCTATGAATATCGGAAGCATGATAAACCACTTAACATGCAGATGATATGTAATCGGTCCAACTATAGCATATGACACGAATGACATGATAGCCGCTGTTATCGCATATGGAAGCTGTGTTGCCACATGATTTACATGGTTACACTGCGCTCCTGCTGATGCCATGATAGTGGTATCTGATATAGGTGAGCAGTGATCTCCACACACAGCTCCAGCCATACATGCTGATATCGCTATGATCATAAGCTCATTATTCTTACCCTCAAATACTGCACACACAATAGGGATAAGTATTCCAAATGTTCCCCATGATGTTCCTGTTGCAAACGCCATGAGACATCCAACTATAAATATAACCGCAGGAAGGAAACTGAACAGACTTCCCGATGCAGATGTCATTGCTGTCTGTACAAAATCCTTTGCACCCATCATATCGGTAGTTCCCTTGAGCGTCCATGCGAATGTAAGGATCAGTATAGCCGGTACCATTGCCTTAAAGCCCTCTGGTATAGCCTCCATACATTTACCAAAATCCAGGACTCCTCTTATCACATACAGAAGAATTGTAATAAGCAGTCCGAACAAGCTTCCAATTGCAAGTCCAACAGATGCATCACTGTTTGAGAATGCCTCTACAAAGCTTACACCGCTGAAGAATCCACCTGTGTAGATCATTCCTATAATGCAGCAGATAACAAGACATATGATAGGTATTATAAGATCAACTACCTTGCCGTTGCTGTTGACCACATCAGTCTCCTCTGCTGTGACAGTCTTCTTGCCATCTCCCATTGAGAGAAGATCTCCCTTCAGGGCATTGAGCTCATGCTTCTCCATGGAACCAAACTCAACCTTCATAACGATCATTGCGATCATCATCGCAAGTGTGAGGAATGAATAATAGTTATATGGTATGGCCTTTATAAACAGGCCAAAGCCATCCTCACCCTTTACAAATCCACTGACGGCCGCAGCCCATGATGATACAGGGGCTATGATACATATAGGTGCCGCTGTTGCATCTATAACATATGCAAACTTCGCCCTTGATATCCTGTGTTTATCAGTTACAGGCTTCATAACGCTACCGACTGTGAGACAGTTAAAATAGTCATCGATAAATATCAGAACTCCCAGAAGAACTGTGCAGAGCTGCGCGCCCTGTCTGGTCTTGATATGGGTAGCTGCCCAGTCACCAAATGCCTTGGATCCACCTGCCTTGTTCATAAGTGCAACTATGGTTCCAAGAATGACAAGGAATATCAGTATACCTACATTATATGAATCTGAAAGCTGTGCGATCAGTCCATCCTGCAGTACATTCGATATACTGCCCGTAAAACTGAATCCGGAGGCAAACACACTTCCTATTACAATTCCTATAAACAGTGAACTGTAAACCTCCTTCGTTATAAGTGCCAGCGTGATAGCGACAACCGATGGTACAAGTGCCCAGAATGTCGCATATGTCGATGGCGATGGAATCTTATCTACATATATAGACAGAATTCCGAGAACCGCAATAATGAGAATTACCACGGCGATGGCAATAAGATTTTTCTTGCTGCTCTTCATCTTGATCCTCCCTGATCTTTTTTCGTATGCATATTATCTGTGATAATTCATCTGTGAAATAATGTATTATCACGTCATATAAGTAAAGTTATATCACATAAGCATGCCATTTGAATAGTGCAAATGTCTGATTTTTTTCCTTTTCAGTCAAAAACAGTCAAAATTTATTATGAATATGTGAATATGACGGAAAACAATCAAATGCTATTGCATAAATAACATTTATGTCATATTATCAGCTTGTAAGCAAGAGATACAAGAACAGCAGAAACATCTTCAGCTTACACTGGAATTTGACAATTTACTATTTTTTGTTTTTACTCCCTTTTTTCGTAGTCAGAAACGACTACACCCCCCAATCCCTTAATTGACGCAGCCGTCAAGCGGCTGCGTCCCTCCCTTAAAGGCGAGTAACCAAAGGTTATGATATATTCAATATCAGCTCACAAAAAATCTTATATAAATAAAAAGAGCAGAAGCATGATCGTCTAATCGTGATTCTGCTCTTTTATTATTATATATCTCTTCTGTATTGCGCAACTTGACTGTGTGCAACTTGCGCAATATCATTGCGTTATGTAACATCAGATGATTTTTTACGATTATACATGCAAAAGCAGTCAAA
>ERZ834722.1499-NODE-1499-length-21762-cov-2.972267_pt1 | contig 21762 bp, 15 predicted proteins | sample MGYA00519576_ERZ834722 | MGnify/ENA primary metagenome ERZ834722 (study PRJEB31850, sample SAMEA3708759) | human gut metagenome | biome: human gut; feature: human-associated habitat; material: faeces | place: China | collected 2014 ...
GAAGGCACATCATATCACCGCCGCCCGCACCTCCCACTATCCGAACGATCCGCGTTTTTACGAACTGTGTGATATCTACGGCCTGTTTGTGATGGCGGAAACCGACGTCGAATCGCACGGCTTTGCTAACGTCGGCGATATCAGTCGTATTACCGACGATCCGCAGTGGGAAAAAGTCTACGTCGAGCGCATTGTTCGCCATATCCACGCGCAGAAAAACCATCCGTCGATCGTCATCTGGTCGCTGGGTAACGAATCCGGCTATGGCTGCAATATCCGCGCCATGTACCACGCCACCAAAGCGCTGGATGATACCCGGCTGGTGCACTACGAAGAGGACCGCGACGCAGAGGTGGTGGATATCATCTCCACCATGTACACCCGCGTGCCGCTGATGAACGAATTTGGCGAGCATCCGCATGAAAAACCGCGCATTATCTGCGAATACGCCCATGCGATGGGCAACGGTCCCGGCGGATTAACCGAATACCAGAACGTCTTCTACCAGCATGACTGCATCCAGGGCCACTACGTGTGGGAATGGTGCGATCACGGTATTCAGGCCAGCGACGAAAACGGCGCGGTGTGGTACAAGTTCGGCGGCGATTATGGCGACTACCCGAACAACTACAACTTCTGCCTCGATGGCCTGATTTTCTCCGACCAGACGCCGGGGCCGGGCCTGCGCGAATACAAACAGGTCATCGCCCCGGTGAAAGTACAGGCGCGGGATATCTGCCGCGGCGAACTGAGGGTGGAAAACAAACTGTGGTTCTCCACTCTCGATGACTACACCCTGCGCGTTGAAGTGCGCGCCGAAGGCGAAACGCTCTCCAGTCAGTTGCTGAAAGTGAAAGACCTGGCGCCGAACAGCGGCCGCGACCTGCAAATCGCCCTGCCGCAGCTCGACGAACGTGAAGCTTTCGTCAACATCATGGTGACCAAAGATTCGCGCACCCCGTATAGCGAAGCCAATCACGATATCGCCGTCTATCAGTTCCCACTTAAAGCGCGAACCGCCGCGCGAACCCCGCTTTTAAACGCCAGCGCCACGCCGCTGCAGATTGTCGATGAACGCCTCAGCTACACCATCTGCGGCCATAACTTCCGCGTGGTGTTCAGCAAGGTTAGCGGCAAACTGAGCGAATGGCAGGTCAACGGCGTCGACCAGATAACCCGCGAGCCGAAGATTAACTTCTTCAAACCAATGATTGATAACCATAAACAGGAATACGAAGGACTGTGGCAGCCTGCCCACCTGCAGATAATGCAGGAGCATCTGCGCGAATTCAGCGCTGAAATAGAGGGCGAAACGGTGGTGATCACCACCCGCAGCGTGATTGCGCCGCCGGTGTTCGACTTCGGTATGCGCTGTACCTATCGCTGGCAGATTACCCCGCAGGGCCACATCAACGTTGAGCTGGCCGGCGAGCGCTACGGCGACTATCCGCACATCGTCCCGTGCATCGGCTTTATGCTGGGCATTAACGGTGAGTTCGACCAGGTGAACTACTATGGCCGCGGGCCGGGCGAGAACTACGCCGACAGCCAGCAAAGCAACATTATTGATATCTGGCATACCACCGTCGACGATATGTTCGTCAATTATCCATTCCCGCAGAACAACGGTAATCGTCAGCACGTGCGCTGGGCATCGTTCAGCGACCGCCACGGCAGCGGTCTGCTGGTCGTTCCGCGTAATCCGCTCAACGTCAGCGCGTGGCACTTTACGGCAGAAAACCTGCACGCCGCCCAGCACTGCAACGAACTGCAGCGCAGCGATGACATTACCCTGAATATCGATGCGCAACTGCTCGGTCTCGGCTCCAACTCCTGGGGCAGCGAAGTTCTGGATAGCTGGCGCGTCTGGCTCAACACCTTCAACTATGGCTTTACGCTGCTGCCGCTGGAGGGCGGATGCGGCACCTCGCAGGTACTGGCGAACCATAGCTTCGGCGCCGGTTTCTTTTCCCCCGTTGCACACAGCGAGGCTGAACAATGAGAATTCTCGATAATTTAGAACAGTTTAAACAGGTTTATCATAGCGGCCGCAAATGGCAGCGCTGCGTGGAAGCCATCAATAACATCGACAACATCCGCCCGGGCGTGGCGCATTCCATTGGCGATTCGCTCTCCTATCGGGTTGAAACCGATAGTACGACCGATGCGCTATTTGTCGGTAACCGCCGCTACTTTGAGGTGCACTATTACCTGCAGGGGCAGCAGAAAATCGAGTTTGCCGCCAAAGAAAATCTGCAAACCGTCGCCTGCTACCGCGACGAAACCGATCGCGAATACCTGAAAGGGATCGGTGAAACGGTGAAGGTTCATGAAGGGCAGATGGTGATTTGCGATATCGACGAAGCCTACCGCTTTATCTGCGATGCGCCGGTAAAAAAAGTGGTGCTGCGAGTCACGGTTGAAGACGGATACTTCCTCAATAAGTAAACCCACGTTAAGCGACAAGGGAGGTCAACGGGTACGCCCGTTGGCCTTTCGGTTCCAGCCCGCTGCGGCGGGTAGATGAATGATTGGAGGACGTATGTCCGAGTCTGTACGTGCCAAAATCGGCAAGTTCGCGCTGCTATCGATGGCCTTTGCCGCCGTCTTTAACGTGCGAAACATCGTCAATAATAACATTGAGTTAGGTCTCAGTTCCGCGCCTATCTTCTTATTCGCCACTATCGTTTACTTTATCCCGTTCGTGTTTATCATCGCCGAATTCGTCTCGGCCAATAAACACTCTGAATCCGGGATGTACGCGTGGCTGAAGCAACCGCTGGGCACCCGCGCCGCCTATCTTGGTTCCTTCCTCTACTGGTTTGTGAACCTGTTCTTTTTCCTCTCGCTGTTGCCGAACGTGGTGGCCTACGCCTCATACGCGATCACCGGTTACGCGATCCCCTTCTCGCCGATGGTGACCTCGCTTATCTCCATCGTGCTGTTCGCCATGGCCACCCATATATCCACCAAGGGGGCGACCTGGCTGGGTAAAATTTCCGAATGCGTGGCCTACGGCGTGTTCGCTTTGTTCGCGATTTACGTCGTCGGCGCGCTGACCGCGCTGGGTTCCGGTCACGTCCCGGCGCAGCCGATTACCCTGGCGGCGATGGAGCCGACCATCAACTGGGCGACGCTCGGTATCATGTGCTGGATTTTCCAGGCCGCGGGCGGCGCGGAAACCGTTGCCGCTTACCTCAACGACACCAAGGGCGGGCAGAAATCCTTTATTAAAGTCATCATCACCGCCGGGGTGCTGATTGGCGGTATGTATGCCTTAGGTTCGCTGCTGGTTAACGTCTTTGTCGCCCGAGAGAACCTGACCTACGCCGGCGGAATGGTGGAAATCTTTACCGGTCTCGGCGCCTACTTCCACATTTCTGAAGCGCTGATGGGCCGCTTCGTTGGCATCATTCTGTTTATCGCCATCTTCGGCAGCATGATGATGTGGACCGCCGCGCCGGTCAAAATCCACTTCTCGGAAATCCCGAAGGGTATCTACGGCCAGAAAACCACCGAGCTGAACGCCCACGGCGTGCCGGTACGCGCCGCCTGGTGGCAGTTCCTGTTCGTCTTTCTGATGTTGATTGTTAACGGCTTCGGTTCCGCCAGCGTGCAGCAGATGATGAACACCGCCATTAATCTCACAGCCGGTACCGCCATGCTGCCGCCGCTGTTCATCATGGCCGCCTACTTCGTCTTCCGCTGGAAACACGATGACACGCCGCGCGACTTCCGTATGGGCTCGAGGAAAGTGGGCATGAGCGTGGTATCGATGCTGATAGTGATTTTCGTGGTTAGCATGACCGCCTCCGCCTTCCCGCCGGGCGTCGATCTGGTTAACGCTTTCTTTATCAACGTCTTTATGACCGCGGTCTTCTCCGGCCTGGCGTGGTGGTGGATCACCCGCTTTGAAAAAAAGCAGCAACGTCTGCGCGCCGCGGCGCCGGTTAACGCTGCCGCCGCCGGTAAATAACGTTCCTGTCGTCCCGTCAGCCCCTCATCGGCTGGCGGGATTTTTTTATCCCTCGCCTGATTACGTATTACTCAACCTTTTTCGTGATCGAGTTAAAGCTATTCGGTTTCTTTACTTCTATTTACTAAAACTTTTACTAAAATCGACATTAATTCTTAACTACCTCTACCCTACAAACAACACAACCCCCTTCAGCGACCCTCTGAAGGACAATGTGTGGAGATGTGTTATGTCTGATACTAAACGTAATACCATCGGCAAGTTTGGCCTGTTATCGCTGACCTTTGCCGCCGTTTACAGTTTCAATAACGTCATCAACAACAATATCGAACTGGGGCTGGCGTCGGCGCCGATGTTCTTCCTCGCTACCCTGTTCTACTTCATTCCGTTTTGCCTGATTATCGCCGAGTTCGTGTCGCTGAATAAAAACTCCGAGGCCGGGGTTTACGCCTGGGTGAAGAGTTCGCTCGGCGGCCGTTGGGCGTTTATCACCGCCTATACCTACTGGTTCGTAAACCTGTTTTTCTTCACCTCGCTGCTGCCGCGCGTGATCGCCTATGCCTCTTACGCCTTCCTCGGCTACGAATACATTCTGACGCCGTTCGCCACCACCGTGTTGAGCATGGCGCTGTTCGCTTTCTCCACCTGGATCTCCACCAACGGCGCGAAAATGCTGGGGCCTATCACCTCCGTTACCTCATCGCTGATGCTGCTGCTGACGCTCTCCTATATTTTGCTGGCCGGTACCGCGCTGGTGGGCGGCGTGCAGCCAGCGGATCCGATCACCGTCGAGGCGATGATCCCTAATTTCAACTGGGCGTTCCTTGGTATTACCACGTGGATCTTTATGGCGGCGGGCGGCGCGGAATCGGTGGCGGTATACGTCAACGATGTGAAAGGCGGCTCGAAATCCTTCGTCAAAGTGATCATCCTCGCCGGGATCTTCATCGGCGTGCTGTACTCGATCTCCTCCGTGCTGATCAACGTCTTCGTCAGCAGTAAAGAGCTGAAGTTTACCGGCGGATCGGTGCAGGTGTTCCACGGCCTGGCGGCTTACTTTGGCCTGCCGGAAATTCTGATGAACCGCTTCGTCGGCCTCGTTTCGTTTACCGCGATGTTTGGCTCGCTGCTGATGTGGACCGCCACCCCGGTTAAAATTTTCTTCTCGGAAATCCCCTCCGGCATCTTTGGTAAGAAAACCGTCGAGCTCAATGAGAACGGCGTCCCGGCGCGCGCGGCCTGGATCCAGTATCTGATCGTCATTCCGCTAATGATTATCCCGACGCTGGGATCCAACACCGTGCAGGATCTGATGAACACCATCATCAACATGACCGCCGCCGCTTCCATGCTGCCGCCGCTGTTCATCATGCTGGCCTACCTCAACCTGCGCCGCAAGCTCGACCATCTGCCGCGCGATTTCCGCATGGGCTCGCGTACTACCGGCATCGTGGTGGTATCCATGCTGATTATGATTTTCGCCATCGGTTTCGTCGCCTCAACCTTCCCAACCGGCGGCAACATCCTGACCATTATTTTCTACAACGTTGGCGGGATTGTGATTTTCCTTGGCTTCGCGTGGTGGAAATACAGCAGATACGTCAAAGGATTAACCCAGGAACAACAACAAATAGAAGCGGCTCCGGCTTCCCATACCTCTTAAATACCTTAAAAAAATGAAAACTAACTCTTACTTATACGGGGCACTCGTTGCCCTGGCTGTTTGCGCCCCTGCGGCGGCCGCTGAGACTGTCCATCCGGCCGAGCACGACGATACCAAAACGCCGGAATTAACCACCACCTCCTATCGCTTTTACGGCGAGTTGGGGGTTGGCGGATACATGGATTTAGAAGGCGAGGACAAACATAAATACAGCGATGGCACCTATATCGAGGGCGGGCTGGAGGTCAAAAACGGCCACTGGTTCGGGCTGATTTACGGCGAAGCCTGGACGGTACAGGCCGATAGCCAGGGCAATGCCTGGACGCCAGGCCACAGCTGGGGCGGCGTGGAAGGCGGCCTTAACCGCCTCTATGGCGGCTATAAAACCGATAACAACACCGAGATCATGCTCAGCCTGCGCCAGGACTCGTCGCTGGACGACCTGCAGTGGTGGGGGGACTTTACCCCCGATCTGGGTTACGTGATCCCCAATACCCGCGACATCATGTACGCGCTGAAGGTACAAAACCGCAGCGGCGATTTCCGCTATAGCGTCACCGCCACGCCGGCCGGTCATCACGATGAAAGCAAGGCCTGGCTGCACTTCGGCAAATACGATCGCTATGACGATAAGTACACCTACCCGGCAATGGTCAACGGCTACGTGCAGTACGACATCGTCAAAGATGTCACCTGGATGAACGGCCTTGAAGTGACCGACGGCACCGGGCAGCTATTCCTGACCGGCGTTCTGTCGCCTAATCTGGCCTTCCGCGCCTGGCACCATACCGGCCGCGCCAAAGGGCTGGATGTCCCCGGCAGCGAAACCGGCTTTATGGCCAGCGCCATGTATGAAGCATTAAGCGGGCTCTACTTCTCCACCGCATACAGCTACGCCAAACACCGCCCGGACCACGCCGCTGATGAAACCACCGCGTTTATGCAATTTGGCATCTGGTACGAATACGGCGGCGGGCGTTTCGCCACCAGCCGTTTCTATACCAGCAACGCCAGCGGCGACCCGAGCGACAAAATTTTCCTGATGCAATACTTCTACTGGTAACAAGGAGCCGAGATACCATGAACTTCACCACTACGCTGACGCCGCTGGCCTGCGCGCTGATGCTGAGTTTTTCCGCCCATGCCGTCACCGCGCAGGCGTTTAAAAACGTCATCGACCGCAGCGGCGCGCCGCAGTATATGCAGGATTTCGACGCCGACGACCACCAGCGTTTCAACCCCTTTTTCGACCTCGGGGCGTGGCACGGCCACCTGCTGCCCGACGGCCCAGCGACCATGGGCGGCTTCCCCGGCCCGGCGCTACTGACCGAAGAGTACATCAACTTTATGGCCACCAACTTCGATCGCCTGACGGTGTATCAGAACGGCAAAAAAGTCGATTTCACCCTGCAGGCCTGGAGCCTGCCGGGCGCGCTGAAACAAACCCTCACCGCCCCCGGCGTGAAGGTGGAGATGACGCTGCGCTTCGCCAGCGCCCACACTTCACTGCTGGAGACCAAAATCACCAGCAACACTCCGCTGAAGCTGGTGTGGGATGGCGAACTGCTGGAAAAACTGGCCGCCAAAGAGGGTAAAGCGCTATCGGACAAAACCATCGATGAAGCTTTCCCGGACTATCAGCGCCGTTTGAGCGCCACGCCCGACGGCCTGACGGTCAGCTTTGGCAAGGTTCGCGCCGCCTCCGACCTGATGACCTCCGGCGAATCGCAGTATCAGATCCACCGTTCGCTGGTAACCGAGACCCGTATCGACGGCCACCGCTTTACCAGCAGCGCGGAGATCCGCGGCTCCACCACCCTCTACACCACCTATTCGCACCTACTCACCGCGGAACAAGCGCGGCGGGAAAAAGCGCAGATCCGCGATATTCTGGCGCGTCCGGCGTTTTATCTCACCGCCTCGCAGCAACGCTGGGAAGAATACCTGAAGAAAGGGTTAACCAATCCGGATGCGACGCCGGAACAGACGCGCGTGATCACCGCGACCTGGGAGCAGCTGCCGGACACGGTGCAGTATTCCGAGGCTGCCGCCGCCGCACTGGCCCTGCGCGCCTGCCGCGCCGCACTGCTGGCCGAGTTCCCGGATGCGGTCATCGAGGCAGAGCAGCGCGAAATTTCCGCGCAGGAAGGCACAGAAACGGCAGCTGTGACCTATATTTTCACCGCCAACATCGCCGCACCGCCGTGATTCGACATATTTTGCTTAGGATGACGAAATGGCTGATAAAATTTTGTGCAATATTCATAGTTTCTTTTGCGAAAAACTGTGATATAATCTAAATGTATAGCTATGTGCTACACCATGGAACCGGGAGGATGAAAATTTGGCAGAACGATCTTTGGAACTGGACAGCATTGAACTGGCAGCAGCCATCTTTGGCAGCGGCGACCAGAACATCCACCTGCTGGAAAAGGAATTCCGCGTCACGGCGGTCTGCCGCGGCTCGGTGCTGCGCTTTACCGGTGAGCAGAAGGATGTGGACGCCGCCGCCCGCGCCGTGGACGGCATGGTCACCCTGATGGAAAACCACACCCCGCTTGAGGAGCAGACCGTGCGCTACTGCATCAGCCTGGCCCACGGGGGTGAGGAAAAGCGCCTGCGGGAGCTGACCGACGATTTCGTCGCAGTCACGGCCAAGGGCCGACCCATCCACCCCAAGACGCTGGGCCAAAAGGAATATCTCGCCGCCATCCGCAAAAATGCCATCACGTTCGGTGTCGGGCCTGCGGGCACCGGCAAGACGTATCTGGCTGTGGCAATGGCGGTCAAGGCGTTCAAGTCCAAGGATGTCAGCCGCATCATCCTGACCCGCCCCGCCGTCGAGGCAGGCGAGAAGCTGGGCTTTTTGCCGGGGGATCTCCAGAGTAAGGTGGATCCTTATCTGCGGCCATTATATGATGCGCTTCATCAGATCATGGGAGTGGACAGCTATCTGAGAAATGTCGAGAAGGGACTGATCGAGGTGGCACCTCTAGCGTATATGAGAGGCCGTACTCTGGACAATTCCTTTATTATTCTGGATGAGGCACAAAATACCACGCCGGCGCAGATGAAGATGTTTCTTACACGAATCGGATTTGGTTCCAAGGTCGTTGTGACCGGAGATCAGACACAGAAGGATCTGCCGTCGGGAACCGCTTCGGGACTGGATCAGGCAATCAATGTACTGAAAAATGTAGATGATATCGGGTTTTCCTTTTTAGATAATAAGGACGTAGTTCGTCATCCGCTGGTACAGCAGATCGTCAGTGCATATGACGATTATGAAAAGAAACAGGCTCGCCGCGAGGCAAGAAAAAAGGAGCAGGGGGCACGTCATGGAAAGGATAAATGAAAAAAGACTGTTCTCGATCGTGATGTATCTGTCGCTGATACTGGGAGCATTGATATGTGCCGGTATAAATCGTATGACCATTGCCGGTATGCTGGTGCAGGTTTGTTATTCTCTGATCATTGGTGTGGTATTTATGACACTGCTTCATACAAGAGAGGACATGCTGTGGGCACAGATTCCGGAGAAGTTAGTTTATCTGTTTTCTTTTTCCGTTTCCCTGTGTCTGATCGGCGCCGCATCCCGCTACCACATTGGGCTGTTCTGGCTTCTGCCGCTGGCAGTTGTGGGATATCTTGAGTCGGTCGAGATCAAGGCAGTGACCTTTGGCGTTCTGATGTTGGATTATCTGTGCAATGCGGCACTGGTCCATAAGGATATCAATCTGCTGGTGGGGTATTTTATCATGGCAGCAGCGATCGTAATGATCTTATCTATGCTGCGTGACAGAAAGGAAATGCCATATGCAGGAGTGATTCTTGTGGCATTGTGTATTGCCCTGTTTGTAATCCGCTGTGGATTTCAGAGCAGTGAGATATTCCGGCAGAGATATTTCCTGATCTTGGAGATTTCCAGTCTGGTATTTGTGGCGGTCTTCAGTGGTATTTTGCAGATTGTCTGCGGGACAGCCGGAGCTGACAGTGCGTCAGATGTGCCGGAGATGTCACCTGACGTGGAAGCCGGTATCGGTCCGGAGCCGGAGGAAAATCAAAGACAGGAGCCGGAAGCTTCTGTGGAATCGTTTGATATGATGGCATATCTGCAGGATGATTATCCGTTAATCCTTCAGTTGAAGGAGGAGGATACTCTTTATCAGCATTCTTATGAGATCAGCCGGTTATCCGGGCTGGCGGCCAGAGAGCTGGGCTGCAATGAGGCACTGGCAGCTGTGGGAGGAATGTTCCACGAGGCAGGAAGAATGCTTTCCCCGGACAATTATATGGAGGGCAATGCTGTTCTGGCAGAACAATACGGCTTTCCGGAGGATCTTGCAGCAGTGATCCGCCAGCATAATACCGGCAGCGAGATACCGAAAAGTCCGGAGGCGGCCGTTGTGATGCTGAGCGATTGTATTGTTTCCACTAGTGAATATCTTCGCAAAAACGGCAAAAGAGGTGCGATTTCCGATGACCAGCTTGTGATGAGTATATTTACAAATCGTATCAATAAGGGCGGTTTGGATGAAGCTGGACTGACCGATGCACAGTTAGATACATTAAAAGCATTTTATGTAGCACATGCATTTGAGATATAAGGGAGGATTATCATTTACCATGACAATTTGTTTTGAAAATGAAACAGATCAGAAACTGGATTTTGATTACGAAACGATCTTGGAAAAAGTCATTTGCCAGGCAGCGGATCAGGAAAAATGTCCCTATGAATTTGAGGTAAATGTAACGTTTACCGACAATGATTCCATCCGTGAAATTAACAGGGAGTTCCGGGAACTGGATGTCCCCACGGATGTCCTTTCTTTTCCGATGGTAGATTATCCGGCACCTGCGGATTTTTCTGTGCTGGAGGATGAGGATAATGCAGCAGAGTATTTTCATCCGGAGACGGGAGAGCTCATACTGGGGGATATTGTAATCTCTGTGGAGCGCGCCAAAATGCAGGCGGAAGAATACGGTCATTCCCTGAAACGGGAGATTTGTTTTCTGACGGCGCACAGTATGCTTCATCTGTTTGGTTATGATCATATGGAGGACGAGGAACGGATTGAGATGGAACGGCGTCAGGAGCAGATTCTGCAGGATCTGGGTATTATACGGGAATAAATTATAAGATACAGGAAATATAAGCCTGCGGTTTCTGTCATGCAGGCGTGGGAAAGGCATGGGTAACAGAATGGAAACAACAAACAAGAAATTAACTGCTGCCAGCGGTTTTTTGAAGCAGGGAAGTATTTTGGCGGTGGCATCGATCCTGGTACGGATGATCGGTCTTTTGTACCGGATACCGATGGCCAATATTATTGGCTCCGAGGGAAACGGAATCTATTCTTCTGCTTACGAGATATACAATATATTGCTGATCATTTCATCCTATGGTATGCCGATGGCGGTATCCAAGATGGTATCGGCCAAATGTGTTGAAAAACGATATAAAGAGGCATATCATATTTTCCGGTGTTCTATGATCTTTTCCATCTGTACCGGTGGTGCGGCAGCATTATTTGTCTTTTTTGGAGCAGACTGGCTGGAAAAAAATTTCTTTAAGAGCTTTTACGGAATTTCCATTCCACTGCGTATTCTGGCACCAACTATTTTTGTGGTAGCAATTATGGGAACGCTGCGAGGTCTTTTCCAGGGCAGAAAAACTATGATGCCAACGGCGATCTCCCAGATCTTTGAGCAGATCGTCAATGCGATCGTGAGTGTATCTGCAGCATTTTTTATGATGCGTGCCCACAGTGCATCGGCAAAGTTTTCCGCATGGGGAGCTGCCGGTGGTACCCTTGGTACCAGTATGGGTGCGTTGATGGCATTGATCTTTCTGGTGTTGATCTATCTGCTGTATCGTCCGGTGATGAAGAAGCAGCAGAGAAAGGACCGTGCCTCCGAGGAGATGTCTCTGGGAGAGACTTATAAGCTGATCCTGTGGACAGCAATTCCCATCATTCTGAGCCAGACAGTATATCAGCTCAGCGGTATTATTGATGTGTCACTGATCAACTGGGTATTGCTGGGAAAGGGAATCAGCGGTACACAGATCAGCACATGGCAGGGCATTTACAGTACACAATATCGTACACTGGTGAGTGTGCCGATCGCTGTCTCTACGGCAATCGCATCCTCTATGGTGCCGAGTCTTGTGGCATCTTATATTGGAAAAGATAAGCATGCAGTACACCGCAAGGTAAATCTGGCAGTCAAGTTTAATATGATCATTGCATTTCCATCTGCCGTGGGAATGGCAGTGCTGGCAGTGCCGATCATTCATTCCATCTATCCTTCTATGGAGTATCAGACAGGCTCCATGATGATGATGATTGGTTCCAGCTGTATTATATTTTATGCGTTATCTACCGTGACAAGCGGCGTGCTGCAGAGTATTGACCAGATGCGTCTGCCGGTGATCCATTCATTGATCTCTCTGATCGTGCATATTGTACTGGTGTGGGGATTGATGCGTTTCACCGGACTTGGAGTATATGCTCTGGTGATCGGTAATGTCACATATCCATTGCTTGTTTGTGTATTGAACGGATATTCCGTCAGTGCGCATCTGGGCTTTAAGCAGGAGATCACCAAATGCTTCTGTGTACCGTTTTTGTCCTCTGTGATCATGGGCATTGTGACATTTGTCGTGTTCCGGTTGTTCCATGTATTGACAAAGAGCAATGTAATTTCTCTGTTGCCGGCTCTTGTGGCAGCGGTATGCGTATATTTTGTTCTTGTCCTGAAATTGAAGGGATTGACCAGAGAGGAATTATATGAATTTCCGTTTGGAAGGAAAATGTCGATTGTGGCAGATAAGCTTCATCTGCTGGAAGAGGAATTTGAAGCGTAATAAATAAAGTATCCGCAAAAGTCATTTGTTGAATAGAAAAGAGGTTTCGTGCATGCAAAGAATCACACGGGAGGCAATCCGCCGTATGGCGTCCTCGGAGACGGTATATTATCGGGGAATGCGTTATTATGCAGCTCACGCTGTCAGTGATGTGACATGGAATGAAAACGCCGGTCAGTATCGCAGTGTGGTACATGGGGGTAACCAGTATGTGGTCACGATACAGGTTTCCGAAGAGGGAGAATGGCTTTATACCTGTAACTGCCCTTCTCATGTAAAGCAGAAGGGAGCCTGCAAGCATGTGGTGGCAACGTTGCTATTTATTGCTGATTACCAGCAGAGGGAAAATGTGCGGGAGAACCTTGACAAAAAGGATAAGACAGCATACCAGATCATTGAATATTTTCAGAAAAGGGAATTTCGCCGTCTGAGTCCTACTTATTATCATCTGGGACTGCGGATCACGATACCGTCACTGCTCAAAAAGCAGAATGCCAAGGCATATCTCAGCCTGTATGCGGGTTCTGAGAAAATGTATAAGGTAACCAATACCAAAAAGTTTATTGCAGATTATTATGAGGAAAGGGATATCCGTCTGGGAAAGCAGTTTTATTTTATTCCCGGAGAATGTGCTTTTGATGAGGCGTCCGCCAGTGTGATGTCATATCTTACGGAGATTTACGAGATTCAGGAGACATTGGGAAAGACCTATTATTCTAATCTGTTTAGTCGTCAGGAGATGGTTCTGTCTCAGAATATGCTGGTTAAGCTGCTGCATCTGGCAAAGGGACTGGACTGCCAGCTTAATCTGTTTGGAAAAGAAATGGGAACGGCACAGATCGTTGAAGGCCGGCCGGAGCTTTCTCTTGATATGCAGATGGAAGGGGACGAACTGAGGCTTGCCCAGGAGGGCGGGGAGCCTTTGCATGCGTTGTCACAGGACGGTTCTATTTTATATTATAAAAACGATATTTATCTACCGGAGAGGGACTATATCTGTAACCTGCTTCCGTTTTATTCCAGTCTGTTTCAGTCTCAGGAACGGCAGATTGAATTTCGCGGAGAAAATAAAAAGCGTTTTATTGAGAAGGTGCTGCCGGTCATTAAAAAGTCTATGCAGGTGCAGGTGCCGGAGGAGGTTCGGGAAAGTTATATCGTGGAGGCGTTACAGCCGGAGCTTTATCTGGATGTCAGTCAGATGCGTAAGAAATATTATGTTTCTGCCAGACTGGAGTTTTGCTATGGCAGGTACCGTGTGAATCCTCTGCGGGAGGAGTTCCCGGAGGGAGATATTATACTGGTCCGGGACAAGGAAGAGGAGGAGCGGCTGCTCAGCATTCTCTATGGCCTGAACTTTCAGGTGCAGGGGGATACGTTTCTGCTGAAAAATGAGAATGATATTTTTGAACTGATGACGGAACGGATCACAGAGCTGACGGATCATTTTAAGGTGTTTTATTCCAAGGAGTATAAGAGCCATGGCATCCGTAAAATGGGAACCATGTCCGCTAATATACGATTAGATACGGATATTAATCTGCTGGAAATTGATCTGGGTTATGCACAGATACCGAGAGAGGAGCTGGAGGCCTTTTTCCGTTCGGTGCAGCTCAAACGGAAATATTTCCGTTTAAAGGATGGTTCCTTTATTGATCTGACCAGAGAGGATTCCCAGCTTCATTCTCTTCGCTGGATGTTGGAGAATGATCAGGAATTCCATGGAAGTAAAATGACATTTCATAAGAGTACCGCTATGTTTTTGGAACGGATGCTGCCGAGGGGAAGCCGGCTGCAGAGGCAGGAGTCTTATGAGATGCTGCTACAGGATCTCAAGCATCCGGAACAGATGAAATGGGAGATCCCGGATATTGTTACGGCGTCCCTAAGACCTTATCAGGTGGTAGGATTCCAGTGGCTCAAAACATTGGCTCATTATGGAATGGGTGGTATTCTGGCGGATGATATGGGTCTTGGAAAAACCTTACAGGCGATCGTTTATATCTGTTCTTTTCCGGGACAGAAAACATTGATCGTGTGTCCTACCTCACTGGCCTACAACTGGCAGGATGAGTTTCAGAAGTTTGCACCGTCGATCCGGACCTGTATCGTACAGGGAACACCGGAGGAGCGGGAGGCACTGATCTCCGGGCAGGATGGAGAATATGATGTGTGGATCACCACATATCCTCTGATTCGGAAGGACACGGAAAGCTACCAGAAACAGAAATATGACCACATATTTCTGGATGAAGCTCAGTTTATTAAAAATCCGTCCTCTTTGGGGGCGAAGGCAGTCAAGAGTATTCCGGCAGATCACCGGTTTGCCCTGACAGGTACGCCGATTGAAAATGCCCTGTCAGAGCTGTGGTCGATCTTTGACTTTATCATGCCGGGATTTTTTATGAAATATTCCCGTTTTGCGGACGCATATGAGAAGCCGATCTTAAAGGAGCATGACCAGAATAAAATGAAAGAGCTGCGGACAAGGATACAGCCTTTTGTTCTGCGGCGGATGAAAAAGGAAGTGCTGAAAGAGCTTCCGGATAAGATTGAGACAAAACGCATGGCGGAGATGACAGCCAAGCAAAAAAAGATTTATCTGTCTTATTTGTCCCGGATTCAGGAGGAGATGAAGGGAGCGGAAGGCCTGGAGGCGGCCGGCGGCCGTATGCAGGTGCTGGCGGCACTTACCAGACTGCGCCAGATCTGCTGCCATCCGGGAACCTTTATCGAGAATTATCATGGTGGCAGTGGCAAGCTGGATCTTTTGATGGAGCAGCTGCCGGGGATTCTGGATGGAGGACACAGTGTGATCATTTTTTCGCAGTTTACCTCTATGCTTAATATTATTGCCGGAGAACTGGAGGCGCAGGGGATTGATTATCATTATCTGGCAGGCGCTACGAAGCCGGAGCAGCGCAAGGAATATGTAAAAAGCTTCAATCAGGGAAGGGTAAAGGTATTTCTGATCTCTTTAAAGGCAGGAGGAACCGGACTGAATCTGACCGGGGCGGATACTGTGATCCACTTTGATCCATGGTGGAATCCGGCTGTGGAGGAGCAGGCGACGGACCGTGCTTACCGTATTGGCCAGAAAAAGAAGGTGCAGGTGATTAAGCTGATCATGAAGGATTCCATCGAGGAAAAGATCGATGCTCTTCAGACCCGCAAAAAGCTTTTGTCTGAGAATGTGATCGAAGCCGGTGAGGTCTTTGTAAATCAGTTGTCTATGGAAGAGCTGGTGGAGCTGTTTCAGGCGGAATAAGAAAGTTACAAACTTTTTTGAATTTAGGGCTTGTATTGGCGGGGTTCTTATGATATGATAGTGTGGTTGTGAGTAGAGATATTCCTCTGTTACAGTTGCGGAAAGCACATAAGTATTAAGAATGTCGAAAATATAAGGAGGTCACATCATGAACGATATTATTAAGGCAATTGAAGATGCACAGTTAAAAGAAGTTGCAGATTTCCGTGTTGGAGATACTGTAAAGGTTTATGCAAAGGTTATCGAGGGTAGCCGTGAGCGTATCCAGGTGTATGAGGGAACCGTACTGAAGAGACAGAACGGTGGCGCAAGAGAGACATTCACAGTTAGAAAGTTCTCTAACGGCGTTGGTGTTGAGAAGACCTGGCCGCTTCATTCTCCGATCATTGATAAGATTGAGGTTGTGCGTAGAGGTAAAGCTAGACGTGCGAAACTGTTCTATCTTCGTGACAGAGTAGGTAAAGCTGCAAAGGTGAAAGAACTGGTTAAATAATTATCATTATTTCAGTAAGTTTGCAGTAGAAAGGAGTTTCCAAAGGATGGAGGCTCCTTTTTTCTTTTAGAAATATAGAAATGGGGATTCATATGTATTCATTTGAAAGCAGAATAAGGTATAGTGAATTGGCAGAAAATGGCAGGCTGAGTCTGGATGGAATCGTGAATTATCTGCAGGACTGCACCTGCTTCGAGTCGGAAAAGCTGGGAGTAGGGATGGAGACCACTTACGGCAGGGAGCGGATGTGGGTTTTAAATTTCTGGCAGATCGTGGTTGACCGCTATCCGAAGCTGGGAGAGCAGATCCGGATCACCACACAGGCATGCGGCAGCGAGAAGATGTTTGGTTATCGTAATTTTATGATCCACGATGAAGCGGGGGATATGGTAGTGAAGGCATATTCCATATGGAGTCTTCTGGATATGAAAAAGGGCAGACCCTGTATGGTGCAGCCGGAGGATATTGAGCTTTACGGGATCGAGGAGCCTCTTCCTATGGAAAAGGTTTCCCGTAAGATTGCGGTTCCCAAGGAAGGGGGACAGCAGCAAAAAGGTTTTCAGGTACAGGAGTATCATCTGGACACAAATCATCATGTAAATAATGGCCAGTATGTCCGCATGGCAACGGCATATCTGCCGGATAATTTTCCGGTCAGGGAGATGCGGGCAGAGTACCGTCGTCAGGCAAAGCTGGGGGATATGATCCAGCCAATGCGTTATGAGATGGAGGACGGGTATCTGGTGGTATTGCAGGATCCGGAGGGCCAGGTCTATTGCGTGGTACGGTTTATCCGGTGAGGGATGTGAAGACTTTGTGAAAGAATGCCGGAAAACTTGAGTTTTGATATGGTGTATGCTACCATAGAAAAGATGAAATATGTATATAAATACATAGAATAATAAGAGGAGGACGTAATTATGTGGTGTCCAAAATGTAAGACAGAATACAGAGATGGGATCACCGTCTGTGCAGACTGTGGAACTCCGTTGGTAGAAGGAACGGCAGAGGAGTTTGAGACGGTTGATATCTGCAATCTGAAGGATGAGAAGATGGCAGACCGTTTTGTTGGTTATCTGGAGTATTCCAAGGTGAAAGGTGCCGTCAAGCAGTACGATGAGGAGACAGAGAGCTATAAAGTGACAGTTCCGGAAAAGATGGCAAAGAAAGCAGAACGCCTTTTTGAGGGATTTCTGACTGCAGCCGAGGAGGATCTGGAGCAGGAAAAGGAAAGAAAACGTCTGGAAGCAGAAGCGGCAGAGCAGGAAGCCTCCGAGGACGAGGAAAATGATACAGAGGATCCGGAAAATGTATCCGGCGAGGATGAGGAGAGTCCGAAGGAAGAGTCATCAGAAGAAGTATCTGATGAAGCAGAGGAGTATGACTGGGATGCCGAGGAGGATTCGGCAGATCCAAATTATAATCCATTTGCCGAGGATCATGGTGATGTTGATCTGGGAGACGCTGATGCTGAGGACGATACGGCCAGAGATATTTTGTACGAGTCTGCCAAAGAGTATGTGAAGAAGGAAGATGCGTACAAGGATATGTTGTTTTCCGGTCTTACATTTATTATATTCGGTATCATTGGAGAGGCATATCTGCTGTTATGCAAATTAGATGTGATTCCGATCAATTATAATATTGTTGTACTGAGCGGTCTGGCAATTATGTTCCTGTTGTTCCTGATCGGCGGTGTGGTATCCGTTGTGAAGTCAGCAAGGATCAAGACAGAAATTCCGGTGGAGCAGGAAAAGACCCGCAGGATCAAGGAGTGGATGGCAGAGAACCTGACACAGGAGATCGTGCAGAAATGGGAGAATCCAGAGGTATCCCAGGCGGAGAATGATCTGGTGATCATGGCACATATCCGCAGTGATCTGATGAAACAGTATCCGGAGGAGGATGCTGCCTATCTGGAAATGATCGCAGAGGAGTATTTTACCGAGCATATCCAGACAGACGAGGATGCAACGGAAGAATAGAACGGGCATAGGGTGTATGTTTAATAAAATTATATTTTGTGATGCTTGAGAAAGAGAACATGAATTTCTGATCAGTGAAATATCAGGATTCATGTTCTTTTTTTGGGGAGGGGTCTGGTGAAAAAGATAAGAAAGACATTTTATTATTTTATTTGGATTGTGTATCCGTTATTGTTACTGGACATGTTTCGTTTGACAATACTCCGGGAAAGACACAATGGAGTCGTTTACGACGAAAAAATAATGAACGGAGTAAAGATATTTGGCTGGTGCATTCGAAATGCTGCTTCGAATCCTTTCGTACTGGCACTGGCGATTTCATTAGGAGTTATATGCTTCATAGATATTCTTTTACTTGTTCTGGGGATTGCAGATGCGGTTGCTTTATGGAAATCTGACAAAAGTCGTAAATATACAGGATGTATCCGGGGATGGGGAGCCGTTTTCTATTTTTTGATGATCGCGGTATCGACCCGGTGCCTTCGTCACATATATTCCGGCGGCGGAGATATATTTACATATTATCCGGGGGAATGGTATGGAGTTGCGGTACTTTCCGGTATCTTACTTCTTGCATTATATACGCTTGCTTGTTCTGCCGGCAATAATCAGAGGGTAACCGGAGGAACGACAGGCTTTTTGAAAATCCGGTTATTTTGCGGCATTTTGTTGGTTGCGGTAGTATTGTGGTTTTATGTGGGATGGATCAAGGGCAGTGGACAGGATGACGGTTATATGCTGCAGTATATGTTTGGAGGATACAAATTAACCGAATATTCTATCTGGAGTGTTATCTTGAAATATATGCTATCTTTGGTATTTTCCTGAAATGTGCAGCTCCTTTTTCTTGTAAAAATATAAGTTACAGAAAATTATCGCGGAAGGATATTTTTTATTTTTATTCCCAACTTTATTCCCAACATGTTATAATTAGTTCAGTTGGGAATAAAAGTTGGGTAAAGGAGCATACTAATGGATATTAAACAAATTGTTTTAGATTTATGTGCCTTAAGTGATGAACAGGAATGGTTTGAATTTAAGGAAAACTGGTTTCAGCCTGAGGCATTAGGCGAATATGTATCTGCCCTGTCAAATGCAGCAGCATTTCATTATAAAAAAAATGCCTTTTTCATTTGGGGTGTAAATGATGTCACTCATGAAATTGTAGGAACAACTTTTAATCAGTATTGTGATTATAATAAGGAACCGTATCAGAATTATCTTGCAAGAAACTTATCTCCGAGTATCAATTTCAAATTTAAAGAAACTGAAATTTCTAGAAAGAGAGTTGTAGTTTTAGTAATTCCGGCGGCTACTGAGATTCCTACAGCGTTTAAAGAAAAGAGGTTTTTAAGAATCGGATCGTCAAAATGTAATATCAAGGATTACCCTAAGAGAGAAATTGAACTTTTCAAAATACTGGATGGAAGAACCGAAACGATAGAAACAGTACCGGCAAAATACCAGGAACTTACATTTCAAAAAATATTTGGATATTACGGTTCCAAAGGTATTGTTCTAAATCAAAAGACATTCATTAAGAATCTAGGGCTAAAAACAGAAGAAGGCGAGTTTAATATGTTAGCGCAGCTTCTGTCGGATAATTCTCATTTTCCGCTTCGTGTATCCATTTTTGATGGAGAAACAAAAGGCTCTAATCTTTTTTCTGTACGTGAATTTGGTAATGACTGCTTATTATACAGTTTAGATGAGCTATTGCGTTATGGAGATGTATTGAACCTGATTCAGGTGGATGAGACAGACAGGGTCGTTGAGCGAAAAGAGGTTCCGTTATTTGATAACAAGGCATTTCGTGAGGCTATCATAAATGCTGTCCTGCACAATAAATGGGTGGAAGGAAATGAACCAATGATTTCGGTATTTTCCGACAGGATAGAGATACTATCAAGGGGAACACTTGCTCCGGCACAGACCATGGAGGGATTTTTCTTAGGAGAATCAATCCCTGTAAATGAAAAGTTGTCCGAGATATTTCTTCAACTGCATATAAGTGAGAAATCTGGACGAGGAGTTCCTAAGATTACGGAAATGTACGGGAAAGATGCATTTTCATTTAGAGAGAATTCGATTGTTGTAACGATTCCATTTGAGAGAATAAATAAGGTTGGGAATAAAGTTGGGAAAAAGGTTGGGGATAAAAGGCCATTAAATTCAAGAAGGCAAAAAATTATTTCAGAAATGAGGGACAACCCGAATATTACAACTGCAGAACTTCATAACATATTAGGTGTGAGTGAGACCGCAGTGGAAAAGAATATATCATTTTTAAGAGACAATGGTTATATAGAGAGAGTTGGTTCAAAAAAGACAGGGTACTGGAAAGTATTGTAGGTGCTGTGAAATAATAAAACGAAGATAAGTTGTAATTGGATGACAAAAGAAAATTTGAGGTTCATTTGTTTCATCCAACCGGGAATCCGGGGATGGCAGATATGATATTCAGTTGAAACCGGAGAGAAAAGATTTGCCGGGAATTTTGATTGAACTAAAGGCATCAAAGGGCTGTAGTCAGGAACAGCTTAAGAAGCAGTGGAAAAAAAGTCGAGATATCTGTTGAGTGAATGATGCAAAATCAGGTTTGTATGGAATTGTTCTAAAAAAATCTGGAAAAATGGCACAATATACGTTATACTAAAATAGTAATAAAATTAACAGTATTTTAATTTTAATGCTAATCTCAAATGCGTGATGTAACGTAATAATAAGGAGGGAAAATATGAAGTGGAAAAGATTGAAAGGGAAAATTGTATCATTTATGTATGCTGATTTTTGCTCTGCTCATAACAGGAGCAAATCTGCCGGCAGGCAGTGCGGATGCTCAGACGGCAGATACGACATCTGATGTGGAAAAGCTTGTATTTGAATTTACAGCAGCCGGGGAGAATGATGGTCATGATGGAGATACTAATGAGGGAATCGTGACAAAGCTCAACGGCGAGGTTGTTGATTTTTATGGTCATGATGGTGATGAAGCGGTGGATGAGAATAACACCAGCACCAGTAGCAGAACCTTTTTCCCAATGAAAATTGCTAATCAGATTGCTAAAATGAAAAGACCTGTATATAAGGTGACATCTCTTACGGAAGGTGCTACATTGAAGTTTTGGGATTTCCGTTGGGATGGCTTGATTGTAGATGGGGATACAGAGGGGGCTATCAATGGTGCTACCCTAAAGGATGGTATATTTACTTATTACAATATTAAAGGTACTGACGTAAATAAAAAGGATTATATTCTTGGCGAGACAGAGATCGGTATTGATCTTTCCGCTGAGTATGAGGATGGAGAGACACCGGAGCCACCAGCATGGAATGGAAATACCTTTTTAGGATTTGGTCTTGATTTCGGTGCAAGTGCCACCATTGAGATTTATGATGCAGGAGAAGACATAGAAGCCAGTCAATTTCCTGAGACTACAGCATCAGTCACGAAGGCTCCAGGCTATATTCCGGACGGGGAAAAGCTTGTATTTGAATTTACGGCGGCCGGG
>ERZ834722.1503-NODE-1503-length-21743-cov-5.433235_pt1 | contig 21743 bp, 17 predicted proteins | sample MGYA00519576_ERZ834722 | MGnify/ENA primary metagenome ERZ834722 (study PRJEB31850, sample SAMEA3708759) | human gut metagenome | biome: human gut; feature: human-associated habitat; material: faeces | place: China | collected 2014 ...
GGCGAGCCGAGACCGCCGCATGACCTAATAGGAGCATGGAGCGATACCGCGGACCCGAACAACCGCATTCTATCGCGCCCCGTCAGTGTGCCGTCTGCCCGGTCCAGGCGAGCACGGAAAGAACGGAGCGAGACATGAGAACCGAATCGACACCCGGCGCCCGCGGGCCGGTCTTCTGCGGGGTCGACACCCACGCCGACTCGCACTGGCTGTGCGTCCTCGACTGGAGGGGCCGCAGGGTCCTGTCCCGCCGGTTCCCCGCCGACGCGGCGGGCTACGAGGCGCTCGCCGGGGCGATCGCGGCGGCCGGGGAGCCGGCCTGCGTCGCGATGGAGGAGACGTCGTCCTACGGGGCGGGCCTCACCAGGCACCTCGCGTCGCTGGGGATGCCCGTGCGCGAGGCGCTCTCCCCGGCGAGGATGCAGAGGAGGCGCCCGGGGCAGGGAAAGTGCGACGAGGCGGACGCGGAGAGGGCCGCCCGCGCGGCGATGTCCGGCTCGAAGCTCGGGACCCCCAAGAGCCAGGACGGGTGGGTCGACGGGGTGCGCTGCATGCTCGCGGCGCGCTCCGGGGCGGTGAAGGCGCGGACCTCGGCGATAAACACCGCGAGGTCGCTGCTCACCACCGCGCCGGAGGGCTCAGGTCGAGGTTCCGCGGCATGGGAGGGCCTAGGCTGATGGAGGAGCTCCCCTCCGTGCGCGCCGAGGGCGCGCTGGGCGCCGCGCTCGGCGCGCTGGCGGACCTGTGGGCGGCGGCGCGCGACGCGGCGCTCGACATGGAGCGCGCGATCGAGGCGTCCCTGGAGGAGAACTGCCCCGCGCTGCTGGCGATGTACGGGTGCGGGCCCGTGAGCGCGGCCAAGCTCGCGGTCGCGGCCGGGGACAACCCGGGCAGGCTGCGCTCCGAGGCGTCGTTCGCGGCGATATGCGGGGCCTGCCCCATCCCCGCCTCGAGCGGCAAGACCGTGAGGCACAGGCTCAACAGGGGCGGCGACCGGCAGGCGAACAGCGCGCTGCACGAGATCGCGAGGCAGAGGGTCATGCGCGACCCCGAGACCGCCGAGTACGCCGAGAGGGCCAGGGGGCGGGGGAAGAGCGACAGGGAGGTCATGAGGTGCCTCAAGCGCTACGTGGCCCGGGAGGCGTACCGGGCCCCGCACGAGATCAGGAGGCCCGAGGACGCCTCGGAGCTCGTGGCGGCCAGGCGTGCGGCGAGGGTCAGCCAGGTGAGGGCGGCGTCCATATTGGGAACCAGCGAGAAGTACATCTCGATGCTGGAGAGGGGCCAAAGGGAGCTCAAGCCCATAAGGAGGGCCTACGAGGCATGGGTCGAGGCCGGACTTCCGCTCGATTGGGACAGGCGGGCCTTCGAGGCCGAGCGCAAAATGGATTCTAAAAAACACCTTGCCAAATAGGAGCGTCAGGACGCAAGAAGCCCTCGCCGCACGAAGTGCGCAGCGAGGGCTTCTTGCATGTCCGAGGACGTTTTGGGAGGTAGCCCAAACAGCCCCGGCGATCCTGCAGGAGTTAAACCCCTTTAGAACTTGTTGTGGAAGGTACGCGAAATGACCTCGTCCTGCTGCTCCTTGGTGAGCGTGTGGAAATTCACGGCATAGCCGGAAACGCGGATGGTCAGCTGCGGGTACTTCTCGGGGTGAGCCTGAGCATCGAGCAACGTCTCACGGTTGAAGACGTTGATGTTCAGGTGGTGGCCACCCTTCTCGGCGTAAGCGTCGAGCATGTGGACCAGGTTATCGGCCTGAGTCTCGGAAACTTCAGAAACCTTCATAATGTGTCTCCTTCGATCGATAGGCGCCGGCCGAAACCGGCGCACTAATCAGTAATCGTTATTGTTAGTATAGCACTAACAATAGTTACTCGCCCAGCTGATCAAGGTCGATATCACCAAAGAACACCTGGTCCTCCTTGCCGAGCGCACCCGGGATGATGGAGAAGGTGTTGGAGATGCCGTCCTGAGCATCGCGGAACGGGAGCTTGGAAACCGAAGACAGCGAAGCGATGGCGCCGTGGCTATCGCGCTTGTGCATGGGGTTAGCACCCGGGGCGAACGGCTGGCCAGCCTTGCGGCCGTCGGGCGTGGAGCCGGTCTTCTTACCGTACACGACGTTGGAGGTAATGGTCAGAACCGAGGTCGTGGGCACGGAGTTGCGGTAGGTGTCGTTCATGCGGATGTACTCCATGAACTGGTGCACAACGTCGTGAGCGATCTGGTCGACGCGGTCGTCGTCGTTACCGTACTTGGGGAACTCGCCCTCGGTCTCGAAGTCGACGATGATGCCGTTCTCGTCACGGACGGGGTGGACCTTGGCGTACTTGATGGCGGACAGGGAGTCAGCCACGACGGAAAGGCCAGCGATGCCCGTAGCGAACCAACGATGCACGTGCTTGTCGTGCAGAGCCATCTGGATGCGCTCGTAGCAATACTTGTCGTGCATGTAGTGAATGATGTTCAGCGAGTTGACGTACACGCCAGCGAGCCACTTCATCATGTCGTTGTACTTGGCCACAACGTCGTCGTAATCGAGCGTATCGCCCTCGACGGCGCGGTACTTGGGGCCGACCTGCTTCTTGGAGACCTCGTCAACACCGCCGTTGAGCGCGTAGAGCAGGCACTTGGCCAGGTTGGCACGGGCGCCGAAGAACTGCATCTCCTTACCAATGCGCATGGAGGACACGCAGCAGGCGATGCCGTAGTCGTCGCCGTGGTAAACGCGCATGAGGTCGTCGTTCTCGTACTGAATCGAGGAGCTGGCGACAGAAGTCTTGGCGCAGAACTTCTTGAAGTTCTCGGGCAGACGGGTCGACCACAGAACGGTCATGTTGGGCTCGGGGCTGGTGCCCATGTTCTCGAGCGTGTGCAGGTAGCGGTAGCTCATCTTGGTAACGAGCGTACGGCCGTCAACACCCATGCCGCCGATGGACTCGGTGACCCACTGCGGATCGCCGGTAAACAGGGCCTGGTACTCGGGGGTACGGGCAAACTTGACCATACGGAGCTTCATGATGAAGTGATCCACGAACTCCTGGATCTGCTCCTCGGTGAAGGTACCGTTGGCAAGGTCGCGCTCAGCGTAGATGTCGATGAACGTGGAGGTACGGCCGATGGACATAGCGGCGCCGTTCTGCTCCTTGACGGAAGCGAGGTAGGCGAAGTACATCCACTGGATGGCCTCCTGCGTGTTGGTAGCAGGGTTGGAAATGTCGAAACCATAGGTCTCGGCCATCATCTTGAGCTCGCCGAGGGCGCGGATCTGCTCCTGCAGCTCCTCACGATCGCGGATGTTGTCGGCGGTCATGACCGTCGGGGTGGAAGCCTTCTGGGCCTCCTTGTCCTTGATCAGGTAGTCGACACCGTACAGGGCGACACGACGGTAGTCGCCGATGATGCGGCCGCGGCCATAGCCATCGGGCAGACCGGTGATGATGTGGGCCGAACGACAGGCGCGCATCTCGGGGGTGTAGACATCGAAGACGCCGGCGTTGTGGGTCTTGCGCTCGAAGGTGTAGCGCTCGACAACGTTCTCGTCGATCTTGTAGCCGTGCTGGCTGGCAGCCTGGCAAGCGATGCGGATACCACCGTTGACGTGCAGCGCGCGCTTGAGCGGCTTGTCGGTCTGGAGGCCGACGATGGTCTCCTTGTCGCGATGGGCGTTATCGATGTAGCCAGCGGGGTGGCTCACGATACCCGTGACGGTCTTGGTGTCCATATCGAGGACGCCGCCCTGCTCGCGCTCCTTGAGCAGCAGGTCGAGAACCTCGCCCCACAGCTCCTTGGTACGCTCGGTCGGGCCGGCGAGGAACGACTCGTCGCCCTCGTAGGGGGTGTAGTTCTTCTGGATGAAGTCTCGGACGTCAACCTCTCCCGTCCAGATGCCTTCCTTGAAGCCTTCCCATGCCTCCTGCATTGTGTAACCACGCTCCTAGTTACGTGTAATGCGGCGCTCTCTCACACCGCTGCTTATTGAATTCTTGAATGTTAGACCTGCATGACCGGCTTCATTCGCTTTCCGTCGCGCGTTAGCGCAGGGAAAAACGTTTATTCACCTTGGTCTTGCAACCCTAAACCCAAGATTTCACCCGTTAGTGAAGGATAACATAGCCACCCCCTTCATCAGGGCTGTTATATGTTCCTTTTTTTGTGTCATTAGAGCGTTTTCAACAAATCCGCAGGAAACGCGCCCGCCATCAGCTACCGTTCACCGAATTATTTGATATTTCCCCTTGCCTTTATACGTCCTTCACTCTAGCTGTTATGCCAGCTTTAGCAGGGTAAAGTGCCTCTGAGTAGGCTTTAGGACATGTCTAACGATCTGCCCCCAACTTTGCTGGTACCGACGGTGTACGGAGAGTTTTCTAGGCATGTCCCAAAATCTACCGCATAAGGTGTGCATACAGGGGTATCATCTTTCACCGAAAATAGTTTCTAGTGTTAGGGGTTTTCGGTGGAAGATACCGATTTCCATGAGCTTGGGCGTCAGCTCTTAACTGAGTTTGGCAGCATGCATCAGCGCATTTCGCGCTTTGCGGACAAAGCTCTCGGCGGCGAGATGGCTGTCATGCGCGCTCTCATGCTCGCCGGCGGTTCGCTCACGCCGAGCGAACTCGCTGATCGCGCCTGGGTTTCGAGCGCCCGCATCGCCAACATCCTACGCGCCCTCGAAACCAAGGGCTGGGTCGAGCGCGAGCACTCAAAGACCGACCGTCGTCGCGTACACGTCACGGTGACCGACAAAGGCCGACAAGATCTCGAAATCAAACGTCGGGAATTCGAGAAACGCACCGCGGCCTTCCTCGAGCAGCTCGGCGAAACAGATACCCAAGAGATGGTGCGCCTTCTAAGGCGTGCCAACGAAATTATCGACCGCAACCAAGAAAGGAGAGATGCCGAGTGAGGATTCTCAAGCTCTTTAAAAAACATGTCCTGGCACTGTTCGCAGCTATCGTACTTATCGTAATCAGCTGCAACGCCGATCTGGCGCTGCCTACCTATATGAGCGACATCGTCGACGTGGGCGTGCAGCAAGGCGGCATCGCCTCGCCCGTACCCGACACCATTCGTGCCGAATCGCTCGACGACCTCGAACTCTTTACGAGCACCAAGGACGCCAAAGCCGTGGAGGCCGTGTTTAGCAAGGCTGACAAAAACGGCATTCGAACGTACAAGGGCACCGAGGAAGAGCGTGCCGACGGCGGCAAGATTGCCGACATTATGAGCCTGCCCGAGACCGTCGTCCTTTCGCTCAATCAGGGCATCGACGCCAGTTCCATGGGCGACATGATGGGCACGTCCAGCGAAAAAGACAACAGCGCCGCCCAGGCCATGCCCGCCCCCGAGCAGATGGCAGCGATGACGCCCGAGCAGCTCGCCGATATGCAGCAGAAGGCCGCAGCGGCGCAGAGCATGCAAAAGCAGATTGATGCCGACGGCGGCAAGATCACCATGAAGAGTCTGCGCCTAGGTGTCGAGGGCGGTCTGGTAGACCAAAGCAAGCTCGTCGAGGGCGCCAATGAAATGGCGGACAAAATGGGCTCCATGTCGGGTTCCATCGTGACCCAACGCGCCGTGAGCTATGTGCAAGACGAGTACAAGGCGCAGGGTATCGACCCCGCCGACGTGCAGAACGCCTACCTGGGCCGCATGGCGACCACGATGTTTGGTCTGTGCCTGATCTCACTGGTCGCCACCATCCTAACCGGCGCCGTGGCCTCGCGCACCGCCTGTTCCATCGCACGCGACCTGCGCCGCGAGACCTTCAACAAGGTCATGCACTTCTCGCCAGCCGAGGTGGGCAAGTTTAGCCAGGCCTCGCTCATCACTCGCTGCACCAACGACATTCAGCAGATTCAGATGGCCGCAACCCTGTTTATCCGCATGTGCCTCATGGCGCCCGTCATGGGCATCGTCGCCGTCATGCGCGTCCTGGCCAACCACACCGGCCTGGAGTGGACCATCGCCGTGGCCATCATCGCGGTCTCGGCCGTCGTCGGCGTGCTTATGGGCCTCACCATGCCCAAGTTCAAAAAGATGCAGAGCTTTGTGGACCGTGTGAACCTTACCGCCCGCGAGCTGCTCGACGGCCTTATGCCCATCCGCTCGTTTAACCGCGAGGAGCATGAGCTCGAGCGCTTTGACCAGGCGTCCCTCGACCTGATGACCACGCAGCTCTACACCAACCGAGCCATGAGCTTTATGATGCCGCTCATGATGCTCGTCATGAACTGCATCACCGTGCTTATCGTCTGGTTTGGTGCGCAGGGCGTGTCCGACGGCGTGATGCAGGTCGGCAACATGATGGCGTTTATCTCCTACACCATGCAGATCGTCATGGCGTTTATGATCCTCACCATGGTTTCGGTCATCCTGCCCCGCGCCGAGGTCGCAGCCGAGCGCGTGGAAGAGGTCATCACCTGTCCCACGAGCATCAACGACCCCGTCTCGCCCAAACTGCCCGCGGCCAACGCGCCGCGCGGTGAGCTCGCCTTCCACGACGTGAGCTTCCAGTATCCCGATGCCCGCGCCGATGTCATCAGCGGCGTGAACTTCACCACACATGCCGGCCAGATGCTCGGCATCATTGGCTCAACGGGTTCGGGCAAGTCCACGCTCGTGCAGCTGATTCCGCGCCTGTACGACGTCACGGGCGGCAGCATTTCGCTCGACGGCATCGACGTGCGCGACATGACCCTTTCCGAGCTGCGCCACCGCATTGGTTACATCCCGCAGCAGGGTCGCCTGTTCTCGGGCACCGTCGAGAGCAACCTCAAGTTTGCCGGCGACATGGTGAGCGATGATGATATGCGCCAGGCGGCACGCATCGCCCAGGCCGAGGACTTTATCGCCGAGCGCGAGGGCGGCTACGACTCCCCCATCAGCCAGGGCGGCTCCAATGTTTCGGGTGGTCAGCGCCAACGCCTGGCCATTGCCCGCGCGTTGGCCAAAAAGCCCGAGGTCGTGGTGTTCGATGACTCGTTTAGCGCCCTCGACTACAAGACCGACGCGCGCCTGCGCGAGGAGCTGGCCAAAAACGTCACCGACGCCGCACTCGTGGTCGTGGCCCAGCGCATCGCGACCATCATGCACGCCGACCAGATCATCGTGCTCGACGACGGTCACGTAGTGGGCACCGGCACGCACGAGGAGCTGCTGCACGGCTGCCCGGCGTACCTGGAGATTGCACAGTCGCAGCTTTCCGCCGAGGAGCTGGGGCTTACCCAAGAAGAAATTGCAGCCGTCATGGAAGGAGGCAAGCGCTAATGGCAGACGAGACCAAGACTCAGATTCCCAAGCCCACCCGCCAGCGTGGTCCCATGGGCCGCATGGGTGGCATGCGCCGTGGCGAAAAGGCCAAGGACTTTAAGGGCACCATGAGGCAGCTGCTCGGCTATATCGGCCAGCACAAGATTGCCGTGTTTGCCGCCGTCGCCTTTGCCGTGTGCTCGGTCATCTTTAACATTGTGGGGCCCAAGGTGCTCGGCCAGGTTACGACTAAGCTGTTCGAGGGCTTGGTTGCCAAGGTCAACGGCACCGGCGATGTCGACTTTGGCTGGATTGCCAAGACGCTCGGCTTTTTGCTCTGTCTGTATCTGGCGAGCTCTGCCTGCAGCCTGATCCAAGGCTGGCTCATGACCGGCGTCACGCAAAAGATTTGTTATCGCATGCGCAAGGAGATCGCCGCCAAGATCGCCGTCGTTCCGATGAGTTACTTCAACGGCCACAGCAAGGGCGACGTACTCAGTCGCATCACCAACGACGTCGATACGCTCGGCCAGTCGCTCAACCAGAGCGTGACGCAGCTCATCACGTCTGTCACACAGATTATCGGCGTGCTCGTCATGATGCTGTCGATCAGTCTGCCGCTCACCGGCGTCACCGTGCTCACGCTGCCGGCTGCCGCGATTATCCTGACCGTGATGATTCACTTCTCGCAGCCGTACTTCCGCGAGCAACAGCAAGTCCTGGGCGCCGTCAACGGCATTATCGAGGAGGACTTTGCCGGCCAGAACGTTATTCAGGTGTTCGACCGCGCCGAGGCCTCGATCGAGGAGTTCGACCGTCAAAACGACCGACTGTTTGTGAGCGGTTGGCGCTCGCAGTTCCTGTCGGGCCTGATGATGCCGCTTATGAGCTTGGTGGGCAACATGGGCTACGTGGGCGTTGTCGTGGTGGGCGCACAGCTCGCGCTGACCGGCAATGCCACGCCCGGCGACATCCAGAGCTTTATCCAGTACGTGCGCAACTTTACGCAGCCGGTGCAGCAGCTGGGCAACGTGAGCAACACGATGCAGTCGATGGCCGCTGCCACCGAGCGCGTCTTTGAGTTCCTCGCCGCGCCCGAGGAGGAGCAGAAGGCCGACGCCCAGATTCCCGAGAAGCGCCCCGGCCACGTTGAGTTCGGCCACGTTGAGTTCGACCACGTCAAGTTTGGCTACACGCCCGACAAGACCATCATCCACGACTTTAGCTGCGAGGCGCAGCCCGGTCAGACCATCGCCATCGTCGGCCCCACCGGCGCCGGCAAGACCACGCTCATTAAGCTGCTGCAGCGTTTCTACGACGTGGACGGCGGTTCGCTGCGCGTCGAAGGCGTCGACGTGCGCGACTGGGACCGCGCGGCACTGCGCGGCGAGTTTGCCATGGTGCTGCAGGATACCTGGCTGTTTAACGGCACCATCCGCGAGAACATCCGCTACGGACGTCCCGATGCGACTGACGCCGAGGTCGAGGCCGCCGCGCGCGCCGCACGCTGCGACCACTTTATCCATACGCTCGCCGGCGGCTACGACTTTATGATCAACGAGGAGGGCACTAACCTGTCGCAGGGCCAGCGCCAGCTCGTGACCATCGCCCGCGCCATTTTGGCCGACCGCCCGGCGCTGATTTTGGACGAGGCGACCTCCAACGTCGATACCCGCACCGAGGAGCTCATCCAGCGCGCCATGGATGCGCTGATGCAGGGCCGCACGAGCTTTGTCATCGCGCATCGCCTGTCCACGATCCGCAACGCCGACGTGATCTTGGTGATTCGCGACGGCGACATCGTCGAGAAGGGCACGCACGACGAGCTGCTCGCCCAAGGCGGCTTCTACGCCGACCTGTACAACTCGCAGTTCGACGAAGCAGCGTAAATTCTGTCGCAAGGAACGAATAACGCCCGAGAACGGGGACGCAGGACAATCTGCGTCCCCGTTTTTGTTTTGCAGCCCTCGAACCGCCTCCCCTGGGACCTGATTGACGCCCTCCCTCAAGGCCCCGTGGACAAAAAATGGCAAATATGAGTACTGTCACCTTTTTAGTAACAGCCAAAACTGCCCCAAATGCCGTCCTCACGGCTTACACGCGTCCCTAAATTGATCAAACAGCCCAATAGCGGACTTATATGTGCTTACGTTAATGAACATATTTACTATTATGTCTATTATCTTGTGATGACGATATGGCACTAAGATAGCAACAGTACTCATATTTGCCATTTTTTGCCCACAGGGTGTTTCCCGGGGAACCGGCGACAGTCTTTGGACTCCGCGCGACGCCATTCCCTCCCGGCGAGCACCAACGTTTGCCCAGATAAAACCTACCAAAATAAACCTGTCCCTTTTTGGCAGGTTTCGGGGTGACAAGGGACTTGCACTTTAGCTTGCGACAGCGGATAATGCCGAGCACTCGACAATACGCCTATTGCTCTTTCTATAGATTGAGGAGGCCCCTATGGCCATGGAATTCAAACGCAAGTTGCCGATCCCCATGGAGATCCGCGAGGAAATGCCGCTTTCTGCCGAGCTTTCCGGCAAAAAGCAAGCATTCGATGCCGAGGTCGCCAAAGTCTTTACCGGCGAGGATGCACGCAAGGTGCTCATCATCGGCCCGTGCTCTGCCGACCGCGAGGACTCGGTGCTTGAGTACATGAACCGCCTTGCCAAAACCGCCGAGGAGGTCAAGGACAAGCTCATCATCATTCCGCGCGTCTACACCAACAAGCCGCGCACTAAGGGCACCGGTTACAAGGGTCTGCTGCACAACCCCGATCCCGAGGCACCCGATGACCTGCTCGAAGGCGTCAAGGCCATCCGCCACATGCACCTGCGCGTCATCGAGGAGACGGGCTTCTTCACCGCCGACGAGATGCTCTACCCCTCCAACTATCAGTACCTCGTTGACCTGCTGAGCTATGTTGCCGTGGGCGCACGCTCGGTCGAAAACCAGGAGCATCGCCTGGTGTCGAGCGGCATTTCGGTACCCGTCGGCATGAAGAACCCCACCGCCGGTTCCACCACCGTCATGCTCAACTCTATTTACGCCGCGCAGGCGCACCAGAGCTTCATCTTCCGCAACTGGGAGGTCGAGTGCGACGGCAACCCGCTCGCGCACGCCGTTATGCGTGGCTACATCGGTCTCGACGGTCGTACCTACCCCAATTACCACTACGAGCACCTGGAGCGCCTGGCCGAGCGCTACACCGAGCATGCCGGTTACGCCAACCCGGCGGCGGTCATCGACTGCAACCACGACAACTCGGGCAAGCGCCCGCTGGAGCAGTACCGCATTTGCAAGGAGGTGCTCGACAGCTGCCGCCGCAACGAGTCTATCTCCAAGCTGGTCAAGGGCTTTATGATCGAGTCCTACCTTGAGGACGGCAACCAGCCGGTTGACGGCGGCGTCTTTGGCAAGTCGATCACCGACCCATGCCTGGGCTGGGAAAAGACCGACTATCTGATCCACGAGATCGCAGAGCGTATTTAGTTACGCGAGCCGCATTTGGACAATCTGACGTTCAACTTCAAGGGCGCGACCAGAAGGTCAGCGCCCTTTCGTTTCGCGTCACCTTGCCATACCAGGGCCCCTCTCGCTCATATGACCCAATCCACTGTCAAGGGCCACAATGGCCCCGCCGACCGCTTGCAATCGGTCGGCGGGGCCTGCCGTTAAACCCGTCCCGGTCCGCCCCCGGCATGTCATCGACGCCTTCGGCTCAGTCTCATATCCGCGGATACCGCTCCGGCGGCCCGCAATCCTCTCCTTCGGCGGGGTTCCCCAAGTCTGTCGACGCGAATGCGGCGGCCGCCGCGCGCACAGCGAGAACGGGGGTGTCCCCGAAGGCTGCCCGGCTCGCCGGGACGGGGGCTTATGTCTATTCCGCGCCCTCCCGGCACATCGTGCCGAGGGCCCACAGCCACCTCACGAGCTCGGCGGCGGTGGCGGCGTTCGCCTTCGCCTGGGGCATGCCCCTCTCGAGCATCCCCTCGCGTCGCCGGAGCAGGCGCTCGGACCCCTTCCTCCCGTGCATCCTTATCTCGAGCGGGACTCCGGAGCCCTTGGGCATCAGCTTGGGCTGGTGCCCGGCCTGGGCATAGCACCAGGACCCCTCGACAGCCAGCTTCCTGACGAGCGCGTTGCCGGCCCCGCTGATTCCGCCGAGGCGCACGGAGTCCGCGCTCGACCTCTGCTTCGGGGCGAGGCCGAAGTAGGACGTCACCTGCCTGCCGGAGCGGAACCTCGAGAAGTCGCCGACCTCGGACGCGAAGGCGGCGGCGAGCGCGAACCCGCACCCCTTGATCGACTGGAGCGCCTCGACCTCGGCCGAGAGGGGGCCCGCCGCGACGGCGGCCCTGTATTCGGCGAGGAGGGCCTCCCTCGTCTCGTCGGCCGCCTCGACCTCGTTCCTCAGCGCCGCAAGCGCCCGGATGCCGCCGTCGTCGGCGGGGTGTATGCCGTCGAGCCACCTGAGGAAGCCGTACGTCCAGTACTTCCGGGGGTTGCCGGCCGGCGTCGTGCCGCCGTAGACATAGCCGCGGCGGGCTAGGAACGCCAGGAGCCGCTGCTTCGCCGCCGCGAGCCTCGCGGTCGCGGCGTCGTGGGCGGCGGCGAGGTCCCTGAGCCCCTCGATCTCGGGGGACGGCACCCATACCGGGGTGACGTCGTGCGACAGTATCGCCTTGGCCATCCTGGCCGCGTCGTTGCGGTCGTTCTTGGACGAGAGGTCGGCAGCCGACCTCGGGACCTTGGAGACGGCCGCGACGACGCAGTCGACGCCGAGCCCGGAGAGCTCCCTTTGCGGGGCGAAGCCGAGGTAGCCGCTCTCGTAGGCGGCGAGCGACGGGCCGGGGAAGCCCGACATCCACTCCGCGACCTCGCCCCAGGGGTTGCCGCGGAACCTCCTCGTCACGGCCTCGCCCGTCTCCGCGTCGAGCGCGCAGACGGTGGTGGACCTGAGGTGTACGTCCATTCCGAAGGCGGTAGAATATCTAGGCACGGGAGCCTCCCAACCTCGTTGCGGCGCGGCTGCGCCTCTGGCACTTCAACAACATTGTCGCAGCCCCGACCCGCGGTCACGAGCGGGGGCTCCTGTCGTTTCCGTGCCCCTGGATTGGGTCATAGTGTCTGTCTGTCCTCTACCTGCGGCGTTATCTTGCTCCGGGGTAGTCGTTGGGGACGCTCTTGTTTGACTAGTCGTTTAAGAACGTCCCCAAATGACTATCCTCGTGATCCCTTTTCCTCCGTCCCCGAGGGATCGGGGCTCGCCTGCCGAATGATTGATGCGGCCGCCCTGCGTCCATGTCACACTCAGAGGTGGCCTGACCCAACTTGGAAGGAGCCTTCATGAGCCTTGACAACGTAACCCTGCGCGCCGCCACGCTCGACGACCTGACCGGCATCGCTGCCATCTACAACCAGCTGTGGTGCAACACGCTGCGCAACCGCGGCGACGTCGAAGCTGCCGATTTCTGCGCGCGCTTTAACATCGCTATGCAGCTGCAACGCTCACCTATCGCGCTTGTCGCCGAGGCCGAGGGCCGCATTATCGCCGCCTGCTGCATCGGCATCTTCGAGGACGGCAAGCCGCGCACCAACCCCACGTGGGAGTCCTGCTACAACGAGATGCTCGCCCAGGCAACCGAAATGGCAAAGGCTGCCGACGCCAAGCTCGAGGGCTCGCTCTTCGGCGACAGTCGCGAAAAGGCCACGGCGGATCGCTTTGCCGCCACAGGCAACGAGTATGCCCAGGGCCAGCTCAACCTGATCATCATCGTGCCCGAGTGGCAGGGCAAGGGACTCGGCCGCGAGCTCATCGACCTTGCGCGCGCCGAACTCGCCAAAGCCGGGTGCACCAAGTTCTTCCTGATGAGCGACTGCAACTCTGACTGGCAGTTCTACGAGCACCTCAACATGAAGCGCATCCTAGAGGATCACAGCCAAGACACCGGCGACGGCTTTATCGTCTACATGTACGGAGGCGACACGCAGGATTAGCCTGAGTGCCGCCTCATGGGCTTTCTCCAAAACAGCCCAAACCAATCAGCCACGCCAAAAGGGACATGCCAAAAAGGGACAGGTTTATTTTGGCAGGTTTTATCTGGGCAAACGCCAACCGCCGTGAGGAGAGCTGCTTGCCCTTGCGGCGGCCTTCTCGCCGAAAAACCAAGTGAGTAGACCTTTTGCAGGAGGCCGAGCACACTCCAAAACGCCACAGCTCTGACCTGCGGTTTTATTTAGCGTTTGTCGCGGTGTGCTCGACAGATCCAAAAAAGCCTACTCACTTGCATCTGAGGCGCACCGGATCGGCAAAAAACCGCCGCGAAAGGGGTCCGATCCTCTTCGCGGCAGTTGTTAATACGCCGAACTTGTTATCGCAAAAGCCAATCACGCGCCGAGACCACGCTACAGTCTTTCGACTCATACGTTGAATCCACGCGGGCCACAACATAGCGCGCATCTTTTGCAATGTCGATCTCATCGCATACAGCCTGTAAATGGCGGGCGTACTTATCGTGATACGTTCTGGATGATTTTATTTCGATAGCCTTGGGACTCCCTGAGTTTGTGCAGTCGAGCAAATCGATTTCTCGCTTGCCGTCGTCCCTATAGAAATACAACTCGGGATTCTCGCCCACGTTGAGATGGCTCTTCGCCGTTTCGGAAACGATGAGGTTTTCGAAAACTGCCCCCAGATAAGGGCTCTCCAAAAGTTGCTCCAGTGATCCAATTTTGAGCAAGTAGCAGAGCAGCCCCGTGTCGTAAAAATAAAGCTTGGGCGTTTTAGTCAAACGTTTCCTGGCATTTGCATAATAGGGCTGCAGTGAAAACGTCAGGTAGCTCTGCTCCAGAATAGACAACCAGCTTTTAATGGTCGATACGTTCACACCCGTATCTCGAGAAAGCGAAGATATATTAATGAGAGCACCGGCGCTCTGGGCAATTATGGACAGAAACTTATGAAACTCCGCTTTATTGCGCACGTCAAGCAAGCCCACAACATCGCGCTCAACATAGGTATCAATATAGCTGGGGAAATAAACCGAGGACGGCATTCCGGCGGAACGCAGGCGAGGGTATCCCCCTTCGAGCGCAAACAAATCCACTTCCAACTGCCCCTGCTGGCCCCTCTCCGCTTCTCGAAACGAAAATGGCAGCAATTTTAAGATCCCGACTCGCCCGGCAAGAGACTGGCCGATGCTTTTCATCATCAAAAAGTTTTGCGATCCCGTAAGGATGTATTGACCGGCGTCTCCCCGCTCATCCGAAACAACCTGGATCATCGAGAACAAATCCGGGGCGTATTGCGCCTCATCGATGATGAGTCCGCCCTTTCGGTTGCGGATAAAACTCACCGGATCCTCCAAGGCCGCGCGCCTCGTTTGGGGGTCCTCAAGCGTGACATAGGAATAGTCGGGAAAGGCATGCCTAACCAGCGTAGACTTACCGCTCTGCCTAGGCCCCGTCAACGACACAACAGGAAACCAACCCGCCATGCGAATGAGCAACTCATGCAAATCCCTGATAATGTACTCGGCCATATCAACGCCCCTTATAACGCTGTTACCATAATCGTATAGTATCATTTGCCATAATCTTGCAGTAGCGTTTTCCATAATCTTGTAGTAGTGTTTTCCACAATCTTATAGTAGCCCAGTTCAAAAACGTTATTTATAGAGCCGAAATCTCAGACCCTAAATAACAATAGCCACCACAATGGGAACTGTCCCCATTGTGGTGGCTTGCAGGCGAGTTGACTTATTCGACTATCGCGGGCCGGCCGTGTCCGAGTCTAGAGCGTGGCAAGTCGCTTGGATTCGCGGACGGCGAGGGCGATGGAGATAAGACCAGTGATGGCGTCAGCCGCCACCAAGGCAAACCAGACACCCTGAACGCCCATCATGTTGCCAAGCAGGTACATAAGCGGCACGGAGCAGATCACGTAGCGGAGCAGACCGGTGAACGTGGCGATACCCACCTTCTCAACCGCCTGGAAGTACATCGACATGGTCATGGCAAGATAGCCCAGAGCCACGGCCAGGATAACGATGCGCGTGGCGTTGGCGGCAACCTCGACGAGCGCCGGGTCGCTACCAGCAAAAAAGGCGCAGACCGGCGTTGCGGCCACCCATAGCACAGCAGACACCGCAGCAAGCGTCACGACCTGGTACTTAAGCGTGCAGGAGAGTGTTTCCTTGAGGCGCGCCCACGCCTTGGCGCCGGCGTTGAAGGCGGCAATGGGCTGCAGGCCGTACGAGAAGCACTGGGCGACCATCATGGTAATGTAGAGGATGTAGCCGTTGATCACACCAAAGGCCGCGATGTAGAGCGAACCCATGTCGCCGCCGAGCTGGCCAAGCAACGAGTTGGCAACGGTGTTGAAGATGAACGTGGCAGCTTGCACCAAAAAGAACGGGAAACCAATCTTGATGATCTGGCCGCAGATGGCCATGTCGAGTTTGAGGTCGGCGGCGCTGATCTGGAGCTGCGACTTCTTACCGCCGATGAACCAGAAGATACCGATGGCCCAGATACCGATGGAAAGACCGTAGTACACGCCAGCTCCCATAACGCCAAGCTTGAGCACAAACGTGGAAAGCGCAAGCCAGCAGATAGCGACGATGGCAGACACGGTCATGAGGTTGGCCTGGATCTGAACCTTCTCGTCCACACGCATGACGGCGGTGACCATCTGACCAATGACCGTGAGCGGTAGCAGCACGGAGAAGGTGCGCACGCCGGCAACGGTATCGGCCATGATGTCGGGCGTGGCGCCGAAGAATGCGCAGATGGGCTCGGTAAACACAGCCATCACCACAGCAAGCAGCACACTCACAATCGTGGTAAGCCAAAAACCCTGGCTAAACGCCTTGCTGGCGCCCTTAATGTCGCCGGCACCCAAAAGGTTGCCCACCACGGCGGGCACGCCGGTGCCAAACAGGTTGCCAAAGGCCAGGTTAATGTACTCGACCGACATGATGATCGAGACACAGGCCAGGCCGTGTGCGCCCAGGCCCCAACCCATCACGAGGCCCTCAAGGACCACCATGATAATCTGGGCGAGCATACCCTGGCCGGTGATGATGGTGTACTTGCGCACCAGGCCGGGAATCGGCTGCGAGGCAAGCTCACGCTCCTCCTCAACAGCGGCGGTTGCTTCTTCTGCCATTGTTCTCCCCTTTCCATGAGAGATTGATGAATGGATGAATGAATGGATGGGCGGCACGCACGGGCTGTGGCACCGCCCGGCGATGCAGCAGCCCCGCTAGGCCTCGTAGACCACCTTGCCGGCAATCATCGTGAGAGACGCCGTGGCCTCGAGGACCTCAGCCGGTTCGCAGTCAAAGAGGTTGCGGTCGAGCACACAGATATCAGCCTGTTTGCCGCATGCGAGCGTACCGATGCGATCCTCGGCATGCATGGCGTAGGCGCTGCCGTAGGTGTAGGCGCGCAAGGCCTCGGCCATGGTGATGCGCTCCTGCGGGAACCACCCTTCTGGGTTGGAACCGTCCTCGAGCATGCGGAAGGCTGCGCCGTACACCTCCTCCATGGGCTCCAAGCCCACAACGGGGAAGTCGCTGCCCAAGTGCACCACGGCACCGCTGGCAAGCAGGCTGTGCAGGGGCCACGAAAGCGCTGCACGCTCGGGGCCCACGGCATCGTCCTTGGCAAGGTCAGCCATATCGAGCAGCATGTGCCACGGTTGCATGCCGGGGCATATACCAAGCTCTGCGTAGCGCGGCAGATCCTCGGGCTGAACCGTCTCGTTGTGCTCCATGGAGTGGCGGCAACCCCGCTTACCATGCAAGCGCTCGCCCTCCTCAAAGCAATCGAGCACAAAACGCACCGAGCGATCGCCGATCGTATGGACGCGCGTGTCAACGCCCCATTCCTGCGCCCTGACAATGGCGGCACGGATGCGCTCTGGATCCTCCGCGGGCTCACCGCAGGTATCGGGCGCGTTGGAATAGGGTTCAAGCATCCAAGCGGTGTGGTCGGAGCACACGCCATCAAGAAACTGCTTAAAGCCGTGCCACTCGACCTGCGTGCCAGGGAAGTTGTACTTGGCCTTGATTTGATCGAGCGTCATGCTCTCGTTCTCAAACAGATCGGTGTACAAAAAGACGCGCAGCGGCAATTCGTCCTTGGCATTAAGATCCGCAAGCACTGCATACGGGTTTTCCATGCTCACAAACGTAGGATTGACCATGCCGACAGTGGTGATGCCAAAGCTGTTAGCGCGCTTTGCCGTCTTGGTAAACGAAGCTTCCGCAACGTCCATCGCGGGGTCGTAGACCTCATCCATAAAGAAGGAGCCGGCATTGTTGGAAAACACGCCCGTCAGGTTGCCGTCGGCATCCTTAAGGATCTTGCCGCCTGCGGGATCGGGCGTCTGCGAAGTCACTCCCACCTTGTTGATGGCACAGGTATTGGCGCTAAAGGTATGCAGGTCAACCTGCTGCAGGAAGACCGGGCGGTCGGAGATGTATTCATCGATCATCGCGGCCGTGGGCATCTCGGGGATATCCCACTGGAACTGAATGATTTGGCAGCCCAGAATCCACTCATTATCGGGATGGGCGTTCGCAAACGCTACAACACGCTCCATCGCCATCTCAAAACTGGTGCAATCGATAAGGTTGACGGCAAAATCGGGGTCGGTCATAAACGCACCCTGAGCAAAATGCGTGTGCGAGTCAATCAGGCCAGGCATAACGAGCTGGTCGCCAAAGTCGCGCACCTCAGTATCGGGGCCGATAAACGGCGCCAAGTGGGCATCGTCACCGCAGGCAACGATCTTATCGCCACGCACGGCAACGCCGCCCTTAAACGGTTCGATCCCATCGCCGGTAAAAACGGCATTGCTCTTGATTACTACATCAGCCTTCTCCATGTGAGCCTCCTCAGACGTTTTAGGATGTAACGCGGGTACACCGCCCGCGCTGGCTTTCGGTCGGGAGCAAAGCACTCCCGCATCGGCGCGTGCCTGTAAGCCGTACTCAGATGTCTGTCTCACGTCCGCGGCTTCGCGCTATATCCATTGATACACAGGGGCAAACCCATGCCAAGGTCAGGGGCCGCAAACGGTCAGTTTAAGCCGGTTTACACTTTTTACCTGCGGGTTTATTGTCTGAGATTAATGCCGCTTCATTACGCCCAACGGCGCCCGCCTTATCGGCAAGGCTCGCATTCAAGGAAAAATAGGGCTAGGAACGCCAAAAGGCATCTATGAGGTCATCTCGGTTGGAGACACCGCTTTTAACGTAGATGCGATGCAAGTGCGCCTTGACAGTGCCAGGGCTGATGACCAACTCGCTGGCGATGTTTTGGGCGTCGTTGCCCTTCAGCACCAGCGTGAGCACCTCCTGCTCGCGCCGCGACAGCTTATGGGCATCGGCATAGATCACAACGCGTGATGCTAGATCGTCCCCAGAGCGTGCGCTCTCGGCCGCCACGTCCTCATCGGCACGCGGATGACGGGCATACACGCGCAGGATATGGCTAAACTGGCAAAAGAGTTGGACCGCGCATACCACGAGCAGCACGTTTTCGGAGATATTGCGCTCGGACAGATACCACAAAAAGAGGCTGATGACGGGGTTTTGAGAGTCGGGGCGGCAGAGCAAAATCATGTAGGTGTCCTCGGCGATTACGCAAAACGCAAGAACGAGTGCCACCTTCCAAAAGAGCTTTGAGCGGTCGAGGTCGAGTTTCTCAACACGCGTGGCCCTGTGCCGGTAATGCCAGGCGGCATAGGCAAGACATCCTACATTGCCCAGGTCACGCGTGAGCCAAAAGAGATACTGCTGCACCTCTCCGGCAGCACCGCTGCGAGGCACCAGCACCAATTGCAAGATTGAAAACGGCACGATAGCAAGTCCGAGCATGCGCGACGTCGGTCTTTTGCGCAAGCGCGCAAACATCCACAGTACCACGCAGGCATAGATGGCAATACCGAGCACGCAGCGCAGCAAGGGGTGCTGCAACGGCTCGCTAAAGGTAACAGCGTATTCGTATTTGAGCCGATTGTACTCGTCAAAAAAAATGACCGACATATCGAGCATGTAGAGCAAAAAGCCCGCCGCGGCCACCAGGCTGTCGCGACGGCGCGTCATGAGCCAAACCACCAATGCCACGGCACTGGTCACCAGAGCCACACCCATGATAATCGTGGTGTAGATATAGAACGCGAAACTCATGCCCGCCTCCCCTGTCTAGATGCCGTGAGGATGTTGACAGATTCTTTGCCGCAAGATTAGACTCACCGATTAAACGTACTGTATCGTTTAGATAAACAAGCTGTGTCTCACCGATGAAAGGAGATGCCATGGCGCCTATCGCACCGCTCAAAATACTCGTTGCCCCTGCCGCCAAGGCCATCGTCCACCTGTGCGACTCACTTACCTACAATGACGTCCCCTGTGTCGTCGAAGAGCGTTCGGACAGCTGCCCCTATCTGGGCCACGTCCCCTACTTTGCGCCTAAGCTCGTTTCCGATCCCGAGCACCGCGAACAGTAATCCAAGATGCACCAAGCGCTGCGTAACTCGCGGCGCTTACTGTTTTGGTGCAAAGTAACCTGACCCCCGTGCACCAACGCCGGGATTGTCGACGCTTCGGCCGCGGCGCGATATGAGGCGCGAAACCTCGCCCAATAACAGGCCAATCACTACGCCCGCGAGAATCGGCAACTTTGCCATCTCGGCAGGTGAGCTGTTGAGCGGCACAATCGTAGCAACAATCGAAAGCACGAGCTCCACCACGGGAATCGCAAGCGCCACCGCGAGCACCTTGCCCTCGAAAGGCGCACGGAACACACGCGAGCGATTATCGTGCTTGCGCAGACGCCAAAACGCTGGGAACATGGGAATATAGCTCATGAGCAGAAAGACGACGTTCATCGAGAAGAAGACCCAAAAGACGTCGGAACCCTCACCCAGCGGAATCTGGAGCAGCAGCACCAGACTGGCAAAACAGCCGTTAATGAGCGCCGAGCCGTTGGGCATGCCGGTCTTTTTGGACACCAGCGCAAAGGGGCGCGGCATGTTGCCGTGACGTGCGGCATAGCTCGCTACGTTGTTGACGCCAAAGCTCCAGCAGATCATATTGGCGAACAGCGTCACCAAAAAGGCCACGCCCACGACCATCGTCAGCGGGTGGGTGCGCCCCACCATAGCGGCGACTGCGTCCACAATGCCCGAATCGAGTGAAAGCTGCTCGGTGGGAACCGCGGCTCCAATGCCAATGCCACAGATGATGTAGATCGCCGCAATGGCCACGCCACCGGCAATAACCGCCTTGGGGATATCACGCGACGGGTTCTTCATCGTGCTGGCAAAGGTCGCGACCACTTCGAAGCCCATAAAGTTGAACAGGATAATCGATAGGTACGTCAACGAATTGGTGTCGCCCAGATCTGGAATGAAGGTCTTAAACGACATGTCGTTGGCAAAGCCGTTATTGCAGGCAAACCAAATGCCGACGATTCCCACCGCAGCGGTAATGAGCACCTTGATGACGGCGCCGCCGTCCATAACCCAATCGGCCTCCGCCACCGGCTGCATTGCCATGACCGTGACGCCCCACACAAAGGCAATCTCGATGGCAATTCGGATCCCGAGTGAAAACTCGATACCCCACACCGCATTAATGACACTGGGGAACATGCAGGCGATACTTGCCACCCACAGCGGAAAGTTAACCCAGTAGCACCAAGAGCAACGGGCGCCCCAACGGTCGCCCAGGCCCAAGCGAACCCAATCGTACAGGCCGCCCTCGGAATCAAACGCCGTACCCAGCTCGGCCACCACCAGACCATAGGGAAGCAAAAACGTAATGATAAGGAAAATCCACCAGAAGAACTGTACGTTACCCATGGCAGATGCCGGAGCCGCCGCCTCGATGGTAAACACGACGCAGATAACCGAAAGGATGACCTCGATCAGGGAGAACTTTTTACCTGCCATGGCGCGCGCCCCCTACAGCAAAAAGGATGGCATCTGTACCGAAGGCGCAGCCCAAGGTAGGGTTGCAGGCCGCGTCACCGGTGCAGGTGCCATCCCAGAGAGAGGAGAGGATGCATTTGTTGGACCAACGCTCGCGGAACAGGCGCGTGTAGATAACGATACGCTGGTACATAGATACTCCGATCAAAACGGCCGCGTTCACGACCGATAACTTTCGGCAATTGAAAACGCGTCTGACCTGGGAAATTCAAGCGAACAATTGGCCTAACCCGCAAAAAATCCCAGGCCAGACGCGTACTCAATCAAAGAAAAGGGCACTCCGAAGTGGAGGCAACGGAGTGCCCAAAGAAAACCCAACCGACCAAGACATCGGGCAAGCCGACCATCAATGCCCCAAGATGGTTCGATTCGCCGATTGTCCGATTGATCGGCTGGGTTTTCGAGGTGCCCCAGGTCGCCGCGAAAGAGGAGCGAAGCGTACTTCGGTACGCGAGCGACGGTTTGAGCG
>ERZ834722.1515-NODE-1515-length-21605-cov-8.232436_pt1 | contig 21605 bp, 25 predicted proteins | sample MGYA00519576_ERZ834722 | MGnify/ENA primary metagenome ERZ834722 (study PRJEB31850, sample SAMEA3708759) | human gut metagenome | biome: human gut; feature: human-associated habitat; material: faeces | place: China | collected 2014 ...
TTATGCTTTTTACAGCGGCAGCGAGTCCTTGCCAGCCTGATGGATCATCTCCTCACGACAGCGCAGCACAATGCCGTCCACCTGCTCGAGATGGTGCAGGATGTTATGTTCAAACTCCTTAAGCGGCAGCAGAACGCCCAGTTCATCGTGGCTTTTCTGCAACTTGTAGCCGGTGTCCTGACCGTAGAATACCATCGCGGTCGGACACCTCTGCTGGATTTCATTGAATGCGTCCCAGACGATGTTGTACGCCTGTGCTTCGATCAGACCCTGCTCGACCGTATCCGGCAGCGCGTACAACGTCAGCACACCGCGGCGGGACGGCGAATACATCTCCCGCACCTGCATGTCCTTGCTGTACTTGTGGCGCAGATGACTGCCATCGGCCAGGTAGAGCGCCGCACGCGGTACAGACAGGTGCTGACGGTAAATATCGTGGAACTTGCGCAGCTCTCGTGCCGAGACGGCATTGCGGTATTCCTCGCGCACCTCACCGTTCGCATCGGTCAGCAGTCTGGGATTCCCGCCGTTTTTGCCATGAAAGCGATACGGAATAAGATAGGCTGTGCGCAGCAGATCGAACATCGTGTTATTGCATAGCGCAATCGTCAGCGCGGAAATATCGCGGTTCTCGTAAGCCTGCAAAAGCGCCTTCGCAAAGCTGCACTCTGCACCGCCGCCATCCTCAAACGATGCATTCTCCTGTTCCATGCAGAAGGTTTCGTACAACTGCTGCTCTGCACCCGGATTGCTCAGAATTCTGTGGAACAGTGCTTCGGCGTGTTCCTCTCTTGGAAAAAGTGATGCCATGATAATTCCTCCTTATGCACTGTCAAGAGCTTGCTTTTTCGCAATACAAGCATAGCCCTGTTTATCTCGTATGTCAATCGTATTTTTCAAATTATAACGTAACCGTCAAACCTCCCGCATCTCCTGTGGCCAACTATTAGGATAGCATTCACAAAAGAGTCTACGAATATGAACCGTCGTTTTTACTGAGAAATTACTGCCTTTCTCGGAAAGCACGCTTTCAATGTCCACTTTTTCATTCTCAATATCCACTTTTAAATCTCCAATATCCTCTTTTTCTTCGTTCAAAAGTCCACTTATATGAAGATTTCGATTATGAAGCTCATTTTTCTCATTCAAGAGCAGATTTCTGAGAAACGCTTCCAGATACTCTGTTGTTTCGTGAATGCCTTTTTGCAGATTCGTATAATTTGCACGGACAAGTGCATTTCTAAAATACCACGCATTTTCTGCGAAAATATCATTGGCTGCTGTGAAACCAAGCGTTCTGAGATATTTGATAAAGAACACTGCCGTTGTTCTCGTATTGCCTTCTCCGAAGATATGAATTTGCCACAACCTTGAAACAAATACCGCAAGATGATGGATAATTTCATCCATTGAAAGTCCTTTATAACTAAAATCTTTCTCCTGCGAAAAATCATATTCAAGTGTGGCTCTCAGTTCTGAAGCACTGCCGTACATTACAGTTGCTCCATCAAGCACCCATTCTTTCTTTGTGATGTTGTAATCTCGAATCTTTCCGGCGTGTTTATAAATCCCCAAAAAGAGTTTGCGGTGGATAGAGATATACTCATTCGGAGAAAATGAGAACGCTGTTTCGGAAAGAATTTCTGCAATACGGGACGAAACTTTATCTGCTTCTTCGGTACGCTCATCATCAGATAAATGAACGGGTCTTTCCTCATAATAGCTGTCGATAAGACTCTGTGCTTCTTTCATCGTGATTTTGCCTTCAATATTCTGAATGGCGGTATCAATCAGATATTTAGATGGTTTGAGTCCATCCACTGCCTGAAGTCCGATTGCTGTACTCCAAGCATATCCCTTATGCGCTTTATCCGGTTCAGACTCCCTCAAATATTCCTTAAACGGGTCTTTTTCCATATCCACTACCTCGCTTCATAGTCTTATAATTCAAATCTGCATTATTCGCTTTCCTGCATACCCTCATCGGCTTGTGCAATCATCTGTCATACAATCTTATAAAATGTCACATCTGCGCTCTCATCCACGATCGGAATATTGATACGGTCCGGATATCCGTCATTGCGATTCAGAAAATAATCCGTTGTAAAACATGGCAAAGTTGAAGCATTCACCAGTTCATCAAAAACGGAATCATCCGTCTGCGCCAGAAACTTCGAGGCAGGCATCCTACTCCTGCATCATGCATTTCCATGGTCTTGGGATTTCACAAGCATCTATCCTGTTACATTTCATTTTATGAAAGTGAATTTCGATATTGATAGTGTACTTCCTACTGAAATCAATGCAAAATAGGAAACAGGAAAAGATGCGTATTGTACGCAATCGAGGTCGGATACCGCAGCATCGATATCGGCGAGGGTGTTTTCATCTTGCCACTTTATTTCTCGTAATTACAGATAGCCTACCACAATTCCGGCATATTCTTGATCGAATCTTTCTCAGTAATCTCACGGATTACTTTACACGGATTACCGGCAGCCAATGAATTTGCCGGAATATCTCTTGTCACGACGCTTCCCGCTCCGATCACGCATCCTTCCCCGATCGTAACTCCTCCGGTAATCACAACGTTGCTGGCGATCCAGCAGTTGGAACCGATCGTGACCGGTTTTCCGTATTCATCATCGTACGCCGTACCGTCTTCTTTATATTTCATATTGCGCTCCTGCCAACGGAACGGGTGCATCGGTGTTGCGATCGTACAATTCGGCCCGAAAAATACATTATCGCCGATGGTCACCGGACAGGTATCAAGCACGGTAAAATTAAAGTTCGCGAAGCACTTACTCCCTATCGTTGTAAACACACCGTAATCAAAACAAATCGGTCCCTGCAAATACGTGTCTTGCCCACAGTTCGGAATCAGTTCCGCCATAATCTCCCTGCGTTTCTCCGCATCGGTATCATAAGTATTGTTGTACATCTGTGATAATTTGTGTGCCTTTACTCGTAATTCATCTAACGTTTTATCGCTCGGATCGTAAATCTTTCCGGCAAGCATCTTCTCTTTTTCTGTCATATTATCTCTTATCCTTTCTTCTCTGAATTTAGGCATTAAAAAGCCCTCGGACTATGTTTATTATAGCCCGAGGGATGTGCTTTTTGCAATCATCCGATTAAGTGGATGAAAAAATCTTGCCAGAGTAATTAAATTCCATATCACGGTTCTCCTTCGTTTACTGAAAGATATTTTGCTCCCGCATATATCTCTTTAGCAAAAATGCACAAAAATACGGAAAAGTAATAATGTCTTCATTGATTCCAACATTACCCGCCATTAGTTTTATTCCATGCTTGATATCTGCATACGCATCACTTTTTATTAATTGCCGTAAAGACTTCGAACGATTAGCATTTGCTTTCACTTCTACCGGAACAAGTTCATTTGCACTCCGAATAAAAAAATCCTCCTCCAAGGTGGAATTGTCTTTTGAGTAATAGTAAAGCCCATACCCTTGTTTTACCAATGCCTCCGCTGCGAAATTTTCATAGAGTGCACCTTTGTAAATGCCAAGATTTTTATTTGCTCGCAAATCCATTTGTGATTCATCATCCAAACTCGCTACCAGCAACCCTGTATCAGAAATATAGACTTTATATTTACTTTCATCCACATTCCCTTTTAATGGCAACTCCGGGAATTGCAAACATTCGCATACATTAATAAGGCCGGCATCTTTCAGCCATTCTACACACCCCATATAATCCTTGGATCTTCCGCCTTTAGAAACTTTTGAATATTGAAATTTCTTGTTTTCTTTCGCAAGCTGTGCAGGAATTGATCGATATACACTCAGAATTTTTGCCTTATCCAGTCCTTGTGCATATTTAACAATATCATTTTCATAATCCAGCAATAATTGATGCTGCAAAGCCAATGATCCCTCAAACGTGCCTCTTTCAATATAACTTGATACAATTGCCGGCATTCCCCCTAAAATGCAATACTCCAGAAAAAGATTTGATAAAATCGTATGCTCCGCTTCGGAAAAAGCAATCCCTTCCAACATATGCCCAAGCATATCCAATACCATCTCTTCCGAATATCCTTTTGCCCACAAAAATTCTTCAAAATCCATAGAGTACATCTGATAATCGGTCTTGTACCCTACACTGATGCTCGCAATCCGTTGATACTGCACACCAAGTAATGAGCCTGAACATATAACATCATACTTGGCATTTTCCTTGAAAAATTTGAGCGCCGTCGCAATTTCCGGAAAATCCTGAATCTCATCAAAAAAAATCAATGTCTCATTTTCCACAAAATGTTTTGTAGGATCAATCCTGCTGATCAGCTTGATAATGTGATCCGTTGAAAACCCTTCATCGATAATTGATTTATACGCTGGTTCCGTAATAAAATTAATCTCGACTACATTTTTGTAGTTTTCCCGGGCAAAGGTTCGAATTGTCTCTGTTTTTCCCACTTGCCGCGCACCCTTAATAATCAGTGGATTTCGATCCGGATTCTGTTTCCATTCCCTCAAGAAAGCATCCGCTTTTCGAACTAGATACCCCATATCATGCACCTCCAAATTTTAAGTATACCCATTATACACCTAATTGGCACCTTTTTGGGGTGTATATTTTATCAAAATTACATTTTTATGAGCTATTTTTTCTTTGATTTAACATTTTTATGATGGAATTATATTGTGATTGGCACATTTTTATGAGTGAATCTAACCATAAGGCAAATAGAGGGGTAAATAGCAAATTTAACTTCCGTTTTGCAAAAGTAACTTCTGTTTGAATTATTTTTGCACTCAGGTCAATGCCGAAAACCTGCGATGCGCCCTGCTCCTGCGCATATTTGCAATGCCAACCGTATCCACATCCCAGATCAAGCACTTTTTGTCCTGAAGCGACGGGAACAACGGCTTTAACTGATGCCATTCCCCTGCCGCGGATAATCCCTCTTTGCTGCACGGCATCTGTGCATACTCTGCAAAGAATTTTTCATCTTCAAATTCACTATAACTTGCCATACATTCTCCCTCGTTACATTTTCATATATAAAAGCGGGTATGGATTCCCTTCTTCGTCATGATCCGTTCGCTTGTACGTCACAAATCCCAGATGCTCATAGAAGCCGACTGCCTGCGGATTCTGCTCATTGACCGTCACTTCGGTCACACCATACTGCTCAATTCCCATCTGAAGCAGGCTTTTGCCAAGTCCGTGACCATAAATGTTTTTCCTATTTCCTGATTCATAAGCAAATCCGCCAGAGCCTCCACATCCTTTACCTCATATGGTTTTAGTGTAAGCCTCTCTGTCTGAATCAATGCTTTTTTCCTAATTGGCAATTTCATATTTTCACTTTCTCTAACATTATTTTTCTAAAATCTGCTTAATCTCATCCAAATTATCCACGAAATAGATTCCCGCCTGTCGTTCCGGCGTGGACAGTCCCATCTCAATCATGTGATGCAACAGTTCCTTCAAACTATCATAATACCCATTTAAGTTGTAAAGAATACACGGCGCCGAAATTTGATTCAGCGAAACCTTCGACATGATCTCCGAGATCTCCTCGAGCGTTCCGGTTCCTCCCGGAAATGCGATAAACGCGTCACCCAACTCGATCATCTTCGCTTTGCGCTCCGTCATATCCTTTGTGACGATCAGCTCCGTCAGCCCCTCATGCTGAAGTACCTGCTCCACAAAAAACTGCGGCTCGACACCGGTCACTTTGCCGCCCGTCTGCAGGACACTTTCCGCGATCTCGCCCATCAATCCGGACTTTGAACCGCCGTAAACCAACGCATTTCCGCTTTGTCCGATCCATGTGCCGAGTTCCCATACCGCCTTTTTCAACGCCGGATCATTTCCCTCAAACGCACCAAGATATACCGTAATGTTCATAAAATTCTCCCCAGATATTTATTCGTCTTCTTCATCCGCGTCGTTTTCATTGTAATAACCGGTATTATTGTTCCCATTATGGCTTCCGATCACTCTTTCCCCCTTCGGTGAAAGCAACATTCCAAGCAGTGTTCCGCCAAGCAGCAGACACACGCCGAGCAGAAAATACTCGCGTCCGCTAAAATTCATATCCTCGATTTTCGCAATCAATTTCTTCATGATATTACCCTCCATAAAATCCAATTTCTTCCATACAAAATTCTAATCTAACCCACATAACAAGTCAAATTATTTGTATGCAAACACCCAGACGCGTTTATCTCTTTTTGCACTTTAGCCACACAACATCAAAAACAACACAGAACACAACGTAAATGAGCAAACAAGGTCCGATTCCTAAAGCAGCACTCCCATTTTGCGAAAACCTAGGACTCCACCACAATCGGTCGATGATACGATACAGCAACAGGTATATGCACACGCACGGAATAGGACTCAGCAGCCATACATTGATTGTTCCAAAAATCCGAGAGGAAGCTCTCCTATTCGTACCTATGTACTGTCCGACTCCAAAACTCAGGCACCCCATCGCCATGATAATGAGTCCGACCGCAACAGATCCCAAAGTCTGTTCCTCCACCCAAATCATAATCGCAACAACCAGACCAATAAAATTGATTGCTGTTCCTGCCAAAGCAAAGATTCTCGCATCGGGCTTCGACTTCGTTTCCTCCGCTACCGGTTTAATTCCTTTTAATAAGAAATCGGTCGTAACTCCAAAGAACTCACTGAGTAAAATAATTTTTTCAATATCCGGTGCGCTTTGCCCGCTCTCCCACTTGGAAACAGCCTGGCGCGAAACGCCAATCTTGTCCGCCAATTCCTCCTGTGAAATCCCTTTACTTTTTCTTAACGTCTGAATTCTGTCCGCTATACTCATTACAGTTCCCGCCTTTCTTTATTTGTTAAGCCGATTCTACCAAAATTGGCGGTTGCATTACCACCAGGAAATCCGTATATATTGTCAACCAGCAGTTGCAAACGCCTGAAAATACTACAAAAGCTGCAACTCCATAAGTTCTTCCTTATGAAATCGCAGCTTTTCATTATACAGCCTTCGTAAAAAGCCGAAATGCATTCTCACGCGCAGTCTCTTCCACAACATTCGGATCAATGCCCTTAATCTGTGCAATCTTCTCGATCACATACGGAATGTTACGCGAATCGTTACGCGTTCCGCGGTGCGGTTCCGGTGCCATATACGGACAGTCCGTTTCCAGTAGAATCCGCTCCATCGGGATTTCTTCGACCGTGCGGACAAGCTTCTTTGCATTTTTAAACGTCACAACGCCGCCGACACCGATGTAATAGCCCATCTTGATGAATTCATGCGCCATCTCCGGCGAGTAGGAATAACAGTGGATCACTCCCGGATTATTCAGACCTTGCTTATGAAGTTCCTGCAAAATATCCATCGTATCTTCCGCCGCATCCCTCGAATGGATAATGACCGGAAGCATTTCCCTTCGGGCAAGCTCCAGCTGGCGCCTAAACCAGTAGCGTTGCTGCTTCTGCACATCCGCTTCCTTATCCCAATAATAATCCAGTCCGATCTCGCCGATCGCAACCGTCTTTTGGTGCTTCGTCTGTTCCGCAAGCCATGCGAAGGTTTCCTCATTCAATCCGTCAATATCACTCGGATGCACACCGACTGCTGCATAGACGAAATCATGACTCTCGGCGATCTCTAAGGTGGTCTTAGTTGATTCTATGGATGCTCCGACATTGATAACCGGGCGGATGCCCCGCTTCGGCAGATCGGCAAGAACCTCTTCCCTGTCCTCTGTGAATTTTTCATCGTCATAATGTGCATGGGTTTCAAATATCATGAACGCTCCTTCATTGTTCAGAATCAAATGTCTCTGTTTGTACGCCAATTCTGAATTCTTTCTCGTAATCTGTTTCAATCTTCGAAATGCGTTTCGATCATATCAAGCTCTTCGATATCAATGCAATTCGGAATCGTATTCTCTGTTACCGCTTTGCGAACAGCCTGATACTCCATCCACATAACGCTTTCAATCTCTTCCCTCTGCACAACGAATTCCTTCGCCGGACGATCCATCCACATCAGATAGACATTGCACACCTGACGATCCACATACGGATGCTCGTGAAATTCATTCTTCACAGTTACACGCTTTAATCCGCATGGAATCAGATCCTCTGCCTGTGCTGTCACACCAAGCTCCTCGCGAAGCTCCCTGAGTGCCGACGGAACATAATCCATGCCCGCCGGAATGTGTCCGGCACTTGAGATGTCGTAACATCCCGGAAACGAATCCTTTTCCATGCAACGCTTTTGCAGGAGCAACTCAATCTGTCCGTCCCGTCTGCGCGCGATCCACAGATGTGCCGTCCGGTGCTGGATGCCCTCGCGGTGCGCAGTCACACGATCCACCGTCTTGCCGGTCGGTATTCCATTGTCATCTACAATATCCAGGATTTCCATACTTCCCCTCCTGTTTTGTCTGTTATCCCTCGTATTTATCAATTCCCATGACCCAAATCTGGCTTTTGTCATTTTAGGTCATGGCGTTATGGCTAATCTCTTGACCTAGTTTCACTCTTTTCACTTCTAGGTCAAGCAATTTCACTTATTCTCTTGACCTGATTTTGCTTTTTCGTTTTCAGGTCAATAAGCTTCTTGAGATTTCTTGATCTGATTGTATTTTTTTTCATTCAGGTCATGAAACATCGCCAATTTTCTCAAATTTGTTCTAGAAAATAATGAACTTTGAAGTAAATTACTTTCAAGTTAATTATTAACAGATCTCTGCGCCGCTCGGCATCTTTTTCTCCGGTGTCATGAGCGAAAGATTGCCGTCTGCATCCTCTGCGCACAGAAGCATTCCCTCTGATAGAACGCCTGCAAGTTTCGCCGGCTTTAAGTTCACGAGAACCATAACCTTCTTGCCGACCATCTCCTCCGGTGAGTAATCCTTGCGGATTCCGGATACGATCTGCTTTACCTGGCTTCCGATCTTCACCTGGGAACAAAGCAGCTTCTTGGACTTCGCAACGGCCTCGCAGGAAAGGATCTCACCAACCTGAAACTGCATCTTCATGAAATCGTCAAATGTGATCTCTTCCTTTGGCTCGATATCGATCGAAGCCTCTTCCTCTGTGGCTTCCTCGCCGTTTAACTTCTTCTGCTCTGCTTCATACTCTGCCTTCTGCTTTGCCTGAAGTTCCTCAACCTTCGGCATGATTTCCTTCGGATCAAGTCTTGCGAACAGAATCTCCGGTGTCTCAGTCACCTTGGTTCCGTTTGGATATAAACCAAACTTGTCAAGATCATCGAAATCACGAAGAGAAGTTGACAACTGTGCTACGATCTTCTCGGCGGTCTCCGGCAGGAAGGAATGTAACAGGCTTGCACCGATCGTGATGGACTCGGTCAGGTTGTAGAGAACCTCTGCCAGACGATCCTGCTGCGCCTCATCCTTTGCAAGTACCCAAGGCGTAGTCTCATCGATATATTTGTTGCAGCGACGGAACAAAGCGAAGACTTCGGAGATGGCATCTGCCACACGAAGCTTCTCCATCTTCTGTGCCACGCGGTCACGGGTTCCGGTAACAACAGCCTTGAGATCCTCATCGACCTCTGCAGTCACGCCGGTAGACTTCACGATTCCGCCGAAATATTTATTGCTCATGGAAACGGTACGGTTTACGAGGTTTCCGAGAATGTTTGCAAGATCCGAATTGAAACGCTCGATCACGAGATCCCATGTGATCACACCGTCGTTCTCGTAAGGCATCTCATGCAATACGAAGTAACGTGTTGCGTCCACACCGAACAGATCCACCATGTCATCCGCATAGATGACATTGCCTTTGGACTTACTCATCTTGTCGCCACCCTGGAGCAGCCACGGATGTCCGAATACCTGCTTCGGCAGCGGCAGATCGAGTGCCATCAGGAAAATCGGCCAATAGATCGTATGGAAACGAACGATATCTTTACCGATCAGATGCAGATCTGCAGGCCAGTTCTTATTGAAAAGCTCGCTTGATCCGTCCGGATCGTAGCCAATCTTTGTGATATAGTTTGTCAAAGCATCAAGCCATACATACACAACATGCTTTGGATCGAAATCAACCGGAATTCCCCAGCTGAAAGAAGTTCTCGATACACACAGATCCTGAAGTCCCGGAAGCAGGAAGTTGTTCATCATCTCGTTCTTTCTAGATACCGGCTGGATAAACTCCGGATGTGTGTTGATGTAATCGATCAGACGATCTGCGTACTTGCTCATCTTGAAGAAGTAAGCCTCCTCCTTCGCTGGCTTTACCTCACGTCCGCAGTCCGGGCACTTGCCGTCCACAAGCTGTGACTCCGTCCAAAAAGACTCACAAGGTGTACAGTACAGTCCCTCGTAAGAGCCCTTGTAGATATCGCCCTGATCGTATAATTTCTTGAAAATCTTCTTAACACACTTCTCGTGATCCTCGTCGGTTGTACGGACAAAATTATCATAAGAAGAGTTTACAAGATCCCAGATTCTCTTGACCTCACCGGATACCTGGTCAACATACTCCTTCGGGGAGATGCCGGCTGCTTCTGCCTTCTCCTGAATCTTCTGACCGTGCTCATCGGTTCCTGTCTGGAAATAGACATCGTATCCTTCTGCACGCTTGTATCTTGCGATCGCATCTGCAAGAATAATCTCGTAAGTATTTCCGATATGCGGCTTGCCTGATGTATAGGCAATCGCTGTTGTCATATAATATTTCCCTTTGTTCGCCATCTTATTGGGCCTCCTTTGATAAAATAAAAAATCTCGTCTTCCTATTCCTAAGAAGACGAGAATATCATCCCGTGTTACCACTTCCATTCACCGGCACCTCGCGATCCCGACCTCTGTAAATGCATGCACATTCTCCGCTATAACAGGCGGTCCCGTCAGAGCCTGTCCGCATGCGCGGTTCGCCCCTGCCACTCCAAAGCCATCTTCCATCTGCGCTCCCCGATCTCCTCTCAGCCTTCCGAGATCTCTCTGTAAGGTTCCTGCCGGATGTACTCTCTTTTTCCCAGTGTTTACCTAATGATAGTGTTTGTTATTACGCCATTTATCATACTTACTTGATCAGATTCTGTCAAGTAAATATTATTCCGATTCGTTCTCCACGAAACACGCCTCTCACGCGCATGCACTATAATACACTATAATTGCTCGCTGCTTGTTGCAGTCTCCGCATCTGAAGTCGTTTCGCTTGTTGCAGCCTCTTCTGCACTTGCGGTCTCATGCATCTGCGCACCGCAGCTCTCACAGAATGTATGACCGGCCGGCTGCTTCTTGCCACAACTTGGGCAGACTTCCGCGCCTTTCAACGTCATTAACTGTTCCTGCAGTCTCGCGATCTCTGCTTCTGCCTCTGCGATCGGTCTGAAAAATTCCTTCTCCGGAATATTCTCCTCATTCTTATGTGCAAGGTAGTAAGCGCGACCAAGTTCCGTGAACTGCTTCTCCATGTAACTTTCCTTATTGTGAATATCAAGCTTTACCTTTGCGACCGCGGATGCATCGCTCACCTTGTCGCCAACATCCTTCCCCATTGATACGATATCGCTTTTCAACTTGTTAAAATCAAATGCCATATTTATACCCTCCGTTTCTTTCATATAATATAAGCTGATTATACACCTAATATTACGATCTGTACATCAAACAGAATTTCTTAACGACATAATTTAATTGCCAGAAGTAACAAGTTTTCCATCCGACAAATGCATGATCTTCTTACAGCGGTCCGCCACAGATTGGTCATGTGTAATAACCATAATACTAATCCCCATTTCTTCATTCAGCATCTTTAAAATATCCATAACTTCGTCTCCTGTTTTCTTGTCCAGATTTCCGGTTGGTTCGTCACAAAACAGAATTTCAGGATCATTTATCATCGCTCTGGCAATTGCCACCCTCTGCTGCTGACCTCCTGATAATTGATCAGGCATAAAATTTTTTCGATCAATTAAGCCCAGTTGTTCCAGTAAATGATCCACCTTTTGCATATTGTCTTTTCTTTTTGCAATCTTAATTGGTAATACAACATTCTCATACACCGACAGTTCAGGTATCAAATTATATGCCTGAAAAACTGTTCCCATATGACGCAATCTCATATCCGCTAATTCATCATCGTTCATTTCATAAATATTCTTACCATCATACAGTACTTCACCACTTGTCGGGCGATCAAGTCCATTAACCAGATTCAAAATTGTTGTTTTTCCACTTCCGGATGGTCCCATAACTGCCACAAAATCTCCATCTTTCATTTCAAACGAAACATGATTTACAGCAATTACTTTGCTTTCTTCTCCTTTATTCTGATACTCTTTGTATAAATCTCTGACTTCAATCATGATCCGCTCCCCCTTAAAAGATTTCTTTTCTCATACCATCTGTTATGCTCAACCGGTTCATGTCCCTCATGGAAATTTCCAATGAAGCCAGATTCAGAATGAGCAAAATGCCAGCCGAAATCAGCATAACAATAATAACCGGCTGCTTCCACATTTCAATGTACCACGGAAATAATGCCTGCCAACAGATATACATGGCACCATTACTTTTCATTTCCCAGCCATTATGTCCAAGGTCAAATGCATAATGATAGGCATAGTCTTTGATCTTATCAAAAATAAAAACAGGAATAACCGATGTTGAAATCGCAATCAGCGGCCAAAAAACCATTTTCCTAAGCAATCGGAACCGTATTTCTTTCTGTCGCATCCCTATTGCACGCAGGATACAGATCGTTTTTGTGTTTTTCTTAATAGCATAAGTGTAGGAATTAATCATTCCAAGAATTCCCACAATAACAATCAGAATAATGACAGAGATAAAAATTACCACGTTCGACCATTTTGCCTGTATGATTTCTTCCTTTGCTCCCTGACGTGATACCGGTTTTAAAAGAGTACTTTTTCCAGCGATTTCATAAAATAACTTTTCAAATACATCGGAATGAAATGAACTGTCTGTTTTAATATACACATCGGTGTAACCAGTATCTAATCGATTCATTTCAGGCAATGCATCTTTGCTGCAAAGAATGTTAAATTCTGGATGAACATACTCATCCGTTCCTGATTTATACACATAACTATCCGTATATAATAATTTCTTCCATTCCTTATTCTTGATCACCATAATGCCTGAAATAGTGACTTCGTTATCGACTCTCTTTCCAAAAGAATAACCCTTCAAATTCTCCATGGAACCATCATCATACGAATACACAAAAGATGGTTTTCTGTCTTTTGGCATCGTGTTTCTGGAAAAATCATATTGTTCATATTCATTATCCTCAATACAGGTGTCTGTCATCTTAACCTTATCACCCACTTGAAATGGAATATCTTCCACGTTTTCATACGCAATCAGAATCACCGATTTTCCCTGTGAAAAAGAGTTATCCATCTTACCACTGACTAAATTGGATTTTAACTCCTGTACAAAATCGTTATCTACCGCAAGTGCCGGAACATTGTATAATACATCGTCTGATTCATACCCCTGGTCCTCTAAACTAAGGCGATTCAGTTCTTCAAGATTTGAATGAACAATATTTTGATGAATATCTAATTCACTTAACGAGTCTTCTATATTCTTTGGAATATCTCCTTTTTTATATAGCAATTTATTTCCAGGTATCCTCAATATGCCTTTCGCATCCGTGACCCCTTTGAAAGACTGCAGACATTCAAAATCTTTTTGTGATACCACATCCGAATGTCGGTTAAACTGGACATTTCCGATCATGGTATCATAAATATCTTTGGAAATAGAATAATCACTATCCACGGCAGAAACTTCCTGTAGATTGGCGACAATCTCCGAACTATCTGCATCTGCCTTTGCAAGCATAAATGTTGCTCCAAACACCATAGTCCACCCGGTAATCATAATCGTAACAATCACATACTTGTTTTTATTCATCCCGGATGCACCACCGCGTTCCGCATGAAGCATTTCAAGTGGTGTCCTTCTCAGATTATGCCAAATTGCAGCTCCAACTGCTGCCAAAGCAATTACAAGGCATATGGCAGCCGGATACACAAACGGATTGAGACTGACTGCCTGTGTAATCGGGTGTACCGCAAATGCATCATATATTGTAATGTCTCTCCATTCCGTCAATACTTTTATATAAACCTTATACAATACAATGCCCAGAATGTAACCAATGCCGATTCCACAAATTGACTGTAGCATACTTTCAAAAAATAAATAAAAAGCGCATTTTCTCTGGGACATTCCAATGCATTCAAGTAATCCCAGGTTCTTTCTTCGATCTGTCAGATTGCACGATATCATTCCGTATATTGAACAAAAAGACAATATAAAAATAATCATCACGCTTGCAGGAACCATATAGGAAGCATAAAAATCGTTATGTGCAAATTTGGCATTCCGATATAGATCATTTTGTGTTTTAAACGATACCACTGCAATGGACGCTAATCCGGTTAACCGACTTCCCATACATACTGACAGACCATCTGCCTTTAATTTCTTTTCCACATCATATGGTGCAGTATCCGCATCACACAACGCCATTCCCGTCATCGTATTTCCATTTGGTATATCTTTCTCGTAAAAAAATAATTCTGGAAAATCTGTTTTATTCTCATCATAATCAAGATAATTTTTCATGGTACGGATCTTTGATTGTCCGTTCTTATAATCGTCGATCACCCCACTGATGGTATAGTCTCCTTCCGAGACTTTTCTACTCTTGGCATCATAGAATTGCAGGTGAATTTTATTTCCAACAACCGCTGCAACACCCATTGCATGAAAAGAACTCTCATATCCTGCAATTTCGCCTGATTTTTGCGGATAATGACCTCCCTTTTCGACCGGATAATGAAACATATCAACCGCCTTTTTCGACAAAAATGCACCATATGGAATCATCGTTTCGTTCTTTGTACAACAAACACCCCCATTTTGAACGATTCCATATTCTGCAATTTGATCATCACTCGCAAGGATGTCCAATTGACTTTTGGTTAAGTCCTGTACCACAATATCGTAGTTTCCGTTTACATTTAACACATCCTGCACAGACTTCTCTGTCGAGGATCTTGCAAGCAAAAAAGCGATCATAAGTGCTGCTGAGCTTAAGATCATTGCAAAAAGAACCTTGACCAGCTTTTTCCAATGCACCCTCCAATAACGTAACGATAGTTTAAACATAACCGAATCCCCCTCTCAAGCCCACAAATATCGTTTATCTGATTAGTTGTAATATATCCCTCCTATATTTATTTGTCAATATATTTAGTATAACTAATTATTTACTTTCCTAACATAATATGATAAATTAAAAATATAAAAGGAGTGCCATATGGATCGTCGCGACAATTTTAAAAAAGGCTCTATTGAAATGCTAGCCTTGAAACTGCTATCGGAAAAAGACTGTTACGGATATGAACTCTGTCAACAAATGCAGGAACGTTCTGACAACATTATTAACGTTCCCGAAGGTTCTCTGTATCCAGCTCTATATAAGCTTGCAGACAAAAACTATATTTCTTCCTATGAGATAAAAGTAGGGGTTCGGCGAAAACGAACTTATTATCATATTGAATCAGAGGGACTTATCTATCTAAACGAGTTGATAGAAGCATATACCGAGATAGCAAACGGTATCACATCAGTATTAAATTGGAGGAATTAACATATGAAAAGCAAGAACTGTTCGCGCTATATGAGAGATTTAAAGCATTTATTTCCAGTCTATGGGAAAAAACAGAAAGCATATTTACATACGATCAAATCTTCTATCGAGGATTATTATGCTTCGTCTCCAAATCCCTCATACGAGGATTTAATAAACCACTTCGGGTCACCACAAGAAATCATCGGTGATTATATACGTGAACAGAACACACAGGATCTTCTTAGGCAAATAAACCAAAAACGGTATTTGCGTGGGATTGTGTACATTCTATTTATCAGTGCTCTAATCTGTAGTCTTTCCTATGGAATAAATTGTTACCGCGCATACCGGCACTGTATTCAAAGTGAACCAGCATATTATTATGAAGAAATAACAACCGATAGTTCATCTACCAACTAAAAGGAGACTTCTATTACACAGGTTCTTCAAGTAAATGTTCGGCGGCCTCTGTAAATTCTGCAATCTACAATTCCGATTGGAAAATTATAAATTCGTCCGCATCACACAGTGGTAATACAACCTCAGCAACTGCCATGGCACAGAAATACTATTTATCCTCTATAATTGCAACCAAAACTTTATCTGTGAACCTTTCATGTGACAAAAACGGCAATTTATACTAACCAAACCCTTCTCCTTCAAAAACAAAGCTCCCACTATCCAAAGTGAGAGCTTTTATTTTATAGTTAATTTTCTATCTCATGCAGATATACACTACATATAACGAATACGACTCTGATACCATCTTACCACAACAGATGTATCAGGGTATTGCGATCCTTTTTAGCTCGTCTTATTTATTTTATTTGATATTGTTCATACAAGTTGCGAATCTGCTCACAATAATCGTCCTTACACTTATAATTTTTGCCTCCAATTGTTATATCTAAGGACGCTACTACAATCGTGGTTTCTTCTCCATTGTGATCATACAACTCAATCGAAAAGGCAAAACCGTCTTTCGTGTTTGGGGAAGTTTCCCGCAACTGCATCGATGTTAAAATATCAACCATCTTTTGCATGTCATCCTTTTGATCTAAAGTTACGCTCACATCGGCATTGTAAATTACGATTTTGTCCAGATCATCGACATTCAGATCTTGTAACACTTTCGTATATTTTCCTTTTCCGCTGAATACAAATACAATTGCTAAAACAGCGATACAGATACATAAAACGAAAATCTTTTTCATAAACAATTCTCCTCTCAATATTATGATTTAATCCCCTAAAATTATCACATAATATCCCCCCTCTTTCTATCATATAATCATTATAACGATACAGAGACGCATTTTTGGACACTTCAAATAATTTTATTTTTCGACAATATTTTCTGCAATTTTGATTAGGACGTCTTCATCATAATCTCCAGATATCGAGAACAAAACAGTTCGCGACTTATTCATCCAGACAAGATTACTTGTTACGCTTTCATTATGGGAAATATACAACGTTCCTTCGCCACCATTGATCATAACCTCCTTTTGCTCCGCATCCACGCCATCCATATACAACTTACCTGTATTTGATTGCGAAATGTAGGTAAACTGAACCAACGAATCGCGCGGTGTAGAATAGATATACACCTTTCCACTCAGAGTGTCATATGAAGTTTCAAACTTACAGTCTTCCGGTAGCCACTTCGGATAATAAACCACATTTTCCGGATTTTCAACTTCACCTTCAAAAAAATATTCATACATCGACTGATACCGCACTCTCATCCAGCCAAACACAATCTCCCTCGCCTCAGTACTCACAGTCAGAATTGAACCAAATCCTATCATGAATACCAGTAATACACTCGCAACCATCCGTAGGCTTCGATATAGAATCGGATGATTTGCTCGCCTTGTAAGCCGCTTCAATTTTTTCTCAAATTTGGGAGAAAATTGATAAACGCATTCTTTGGGATCCGGCAAGCTTTCATTTATTGCAATCGCCAATTCTTCTGCCGCTTGTTTCAACATTGCATCATTTATCACAATACCCCCTCCTCCCTGCATATTTGAAGCAATTTATTCTTGGCTCGCTGATCCAGCTTTATCGCATTTGCCTCCGTAATATCTAGTTGCTTTGCTATCTCTTTGCAACTAAAACCGTGATAGTACTTCAGCAAGATAATTTGACGATATCGAGGCGTTAGTTTTGCCATACAAGCCGCCAGACCATGAACACGAGTTGCCTCTACCTCAATTCCGGAAATTTCGTCTAAATATAAACTGCTGTTTTTTCTTTTGTTTGCTCTATAGAGATCAATTGCCTTATTCTCAACTATAGTAACGACATAGTTTTGTGTTTTTTGACACACGGGGACATCAATTTTTTGTATATTTTCTACAATCTTTACAAAGGCAGAATGAACGACATCCTCTGCATCATGCTCATTATTCAAAATTTTATAAGCCACATGATACATTAACCCTTTATATGTAAGATAAACCTTTTCAAATTTCGACTGATCCTCCTGAGAATCTATCATCATCAAATATACAAACATCGTTCTTCTCCTTTGTTTTATCCCCCAGTTTGATTATATCATACAACGAATCAAAAAACCTCGGAGCCATACGCTCCGAGGATAAATATCAAACAATATTTTTATTTATTACCATCTATATAATTGCCACAATGCGGACAGTAGAAATTTTGAAATCCAACCTTAAGAAATTCCCCGCAATAAGGACATCTGCGGAATAAGATTGTAAATATGATCACTCCGACAAGTATTACCACTCCCGTCAGCCATAGCACTAATCCTGTTGTTGTGCCCAAACAAATGCCTATGATCACAAGCAGAAGCCCTAAAACAGAAAATATGACTGATATTTTTTTGACAACCTTAAGCGGAATATGCTTCATATCAACTACCTCCTCATCGACGCAATCTATCTTATACAAATATACACCACGTACAACGCATAAAGCAATACCATGATCAATCCTTCGCTGCGCTTGATCTCCTTCTTGGTAAATGCAAAAAGCCATACGAGCAGACTGAACGCAAGCAGGATAATGATATCGATAATATTCTCCGTCAGGAATGCCATCGGACTGATTGCGCCGGCAATTCCGAGTACAAACAGGATGTTAAATATGTTCGAACCGATCGCATTGCCGAGCGCCATATCCACTTCATCCTTGCGGGCTGCAACGATCGATGTCACAAGCTCCGGAAGCGACGTTCCGATGGATACGATGGTCAGTCCGATGAGTGTCTGGCTCATTCCGAACTTTGCTGCGATATTGCTGGCGCTATTGACAACCACATCGCCACCGATCATGATCGCAGCTCCGCCACCTACAATATAAAGAAGGCTTTTCCACATTGGAAGAATCTGGATCCCCTCAGCAGCTTCAATCTCCTCACTCGCAAGCGCATTTCCTTCTTTGCTCGCCTTCAACGCACTCTTGATCATTAAGGCGATAAATCCGGCAAAGATCACAAGGAAGATCACGCCATCGATATGTCCGAGCGACATCGGTCCAATGATGCCAAGCACGAGCAACAGGATCGCACAGATCACGGAAAACGGGAAATCACGCTTGATGGTAACCGCTTGTACCGCTACCGGCGTCATGATCGCGCACACACCGATGACGACCATCAGGTTAAAAATATTCGATCCGATGACATTGCTGACTGCAAGCGCATTCTTATTTGCAATCGACGCAGTCACAGACACGGCAGCTTCCGGAAGCGAGGTTCCCATCGCAACGATCGTAAGTCCAATGATAATGGACGGGACCTTGAATTTCTTGGCAATGCTTGAGCTTCCCTCAACGAAGAAGTCTGCGCCTTTTACCAGAAGTACGAAGCCGATCACAAGAAATACGATTGCAAGCGGCAGGGAACAATTTGTAATAAATTCTGTCATAGTAACCTCCTAATTTTTGTTTGAGCTGTAGTCTCAATATATCAGAAATGAATCAACCATCATCTTAGAATGCCAATATTCCAAGATGCTCAAGTAATATCTTGACACCAATTGCCACAAGAATGATACCTCCGACGATCTCCGCTTTCTTCTTGTAACGGGTCCCGAAGAAATTGCCGACAACCACGCCTAAAATGGACAGGAAGAATGTGGTCAGACCGATGATCGTGATTGCCTCAATGATCGGTGTATCAAGGAATGCAAACGTGATGCCGACTGCCAGCGCATCGATGCTGGTTGCAACCGCCAGAAGAAACATCTCCTTATGATCAAGCGGCGGATCCTTCTTACCAATTTCTTCCACATCCGGATCACGAACCGCCTCAACGATCATCTTTCCACCGATAAATACGAGCAGCACGAACGCGATCCAGTGATCGATCGAGGTAATGTACTGCTGGAACCGGATGCCTAAGAACCATCCGATCAGCGGCATTAACGCCTGAAAGCCTCCGAAGTACAGACCGATGACAAAAGCCTGCTTTTTGTTGACTTTCTCCATTCCTAATCCCTTGCAGATTGATACGGCAAATGCGTCCATCGAAAGTCCGACGCCGATCAAAAATAATTCAATAAATAGTGCCATGCGTAATCTCCTTTTCTCTCCTAGTGTTCTCCGAAGTCACGCACATCATGCTTTGTGCTTATCCTTTCCCTCTCAAAATACAAAAAAACCCATGCATACAAAACCGAAATCCGAAGATCCGATTGTTGTATACATGAGTCTCATTCTTTAAGATTTGCCAGGTCTTGCGACCGGGACTGTTGACAAACCACACAGTGTGCGAACTACTCCCTCACATGGTGTTCTATGAAATTGTAGGTCAATCTCATGACTTTTATCAAGTCTAGCAGATGTATAAACTGTTAGTCAACACAAACCTTTGTCGGTTTCTGCAATATTCTGCAAAAAGCATTATTTTGCGACAACTTTCGCAAATTTCTTCTTACCGCGTTTTACAACTTTGCCCTCTCCGGCAAAATCGTCGAATGCGTAGCTTGCGCTGATGTCTGTCACTTTCTCGCCCTCTACACTGACGCCTCCCTGTTGTACGGCACGGCGTGCATCAGAACGGCTGTCGCACAGACCTGCCTTAACGAGAACAGCCATAATATCCATATTACCTGCTGCGAAATCCTCTGCGGATACCTCGATGGTTGGCATATGCTCGGAAGCACCTGCTCCGGAGAACAATGCATGAGAAGCATCTTTCGCCTTCTGTGCTTCTTCCTCCCCGTGTACCATCTTGGTCAGCTCGAATGCAAGGATCTCCTTTGCCTCGTTGAGCTGCGCGCCTTCCCACTTATCCATCTCGTCGATCTGCTCAAGTGGCAGGAATGTCAGCATACGCAGGCATTTTAACACGTCTGCATCCGATACGTTTCTCCAGTACTGGAAGAAATCGAACGGAGTTGTCTTGTTCGGATCAAGCCATACGGCACCGGACTGTGTCTTACCCATCTTCTTGCCCTCAGAATTGAGAAGCAGATTGATGGTCATCGCGTAAGCATCCTTGCCAAGCTTGCGACGGATCAGCTCGGTACCGCCGAGCATATTGCTCCACTGATCATCTCCACCGAACTCCATGTTACATCCGTACTTCTGGAATAAGGTGTAGAAGTCATAGCTCTGCATAATCATGTAGTTGAACTCTAAGAAGCTTAAGCCTTTTTCCATACGCTGCTTGTAGCATTCTGCGGTAAGCATGCGGTTTACGGAAAAGTGTGCGCCGACCTCTCGAAGCACGTCTACATAATTTAAATCCATCAGCCAATCGGCATTATTGACCAGCATCGCCTTGTCCTCACCGAACTCGATGAAGCGGCTCATCTGTTTCTTGAAGCACTCAACGTTATGGTTGATCGTCTCTCTTGTCATCATCTGGCGCATGTCGGTACGTCCGGATGGATCTCCGATCATGGCGGTTCCGCCACCGATCAAAGCGATAGGCTTGTTTCCTGCCATCTGAAGTCTCTTCATCAGGCAGAGTGCCATAAAGTGTCCTACGT
>ERZ834722.1524-NODE-1524-length-21532-cov-16.597989_pt1 | contig 21532 bp, 14 predicted proteins | sample MGYA00519576_ERZ834722 | MGnify/ENA primary metagenome ERZ834722 (study PRJEB31850, sample SAMEA3708759) | human gut metagenome | biome: human gut; feature: human-associated habitat; material: faeces | place: China | collected 2014 ...
GACGATACCGTGCTGAAGGTCGGCGACTGCATCGTCATCGACATGGGCTGTAAAAAGGCCCGCTACTGCTCCGATATGACCCGAACCTACTTCTGCAAGGAGGCCCCGGCGGAGTATGCCGCCATTCACGATCTGGTTCGCTCCGCCAACGAGCTGGCGGAGTCCATGATCCGCCCCGGCGTGCCCCTGTGCGATCTGGACAAGGCTGCCCGGGATCACATCGCCGCCGCTGGCTATGGGGAATACTTCACCCACCGGCTGGGCCACTTCATCGGTCAGAACGATCACGAAAAAGGCGATGTCAGCTCCGCCAACCACAACCTGGCAAAGCCCGGCATGATCTTTTCTATCGAGCCCGGTGTATATTTGCCCGGCAAATTCGGCGTCCGGGTGGAGGATCTTGTACTGGTCACGGAAGATGGCTGTGAAGTTCTGAATCGGGTCGATAAACACTGGAAAACTGTGGGCTGACGAAGTTGGTTTGCTTTGGCACGATTTTCCTGCGTAATGTAAAAGCAATCGACAGACAAAACACGGCGTGTCAAAAATGACGGTTCTCCCTGTAAGCTGCTGCTTCTGCGCGGCAAGGGTGGTTTCCTTGGCGTTGAGGACACGGCGCTCCCGTCCGTCTGCATCCTCAATGGTATCGTAGATACGAATGTCGCGGAGATTCAGCGCATCCTCCAGCAGCCGGTAGGCGCTGGCACGGTCTGTGCCGTAGGTGGTGAAAGCCGCCACGTCGTTGTAGCGCACCATGCTCTTGCGGGAAACCTGCCATTCTGCGGTGTACGGGACATAGCTGATCTCGATCTGTCCGCGCAGATAGCGAGGCGTTTCAAAGGTTTCGTACATGAATTGCTCGATGTACTTCTTGTCAAGCCACGTTGCACCCAGCCGCACCTCAATTTCACTGGCCTCCAAGTCCTTCGGCTGTGCGGCGATCAGGGCATCCACATTCCCGGCAAAGAATGGGTCGCGCGCTGCTACACGCTGCGCGGTGCGGAGCTTCTGCCGGACGTTGCCGGAGAGATATTCGTCCGCCGTCTGCCAGCCCTTCGCCCAATGCTCGCCGCCGTCCTGCAAGTCAAATGGGCCGCTGTTGGGTTCCTTGTAAATGACGCCCTTCAAATCCTCAACGATCTGCGGGATTTTCTCACTGCCGCCCATGAGGGAGGCCATAAAGTCGAGATCGACGCAGGCTTTTTCTCCGATGCAGACAGCAAGGGCTTCGCTGGCGGTATCCACAGAATCTACGCTGCGCATCTGCTTGATGGTGCGCTTGTGGAACATATCCGCCTTGCGCTCCAGCTTTCCGTCGTCATCCAGCACTTCCAGCGAACACAGGAGGTAGTAAGAGGAATCGTCAGAGAACGCAAGACGGTTCGCACGGTCATTGATTAGGCCATGTTTTGCGGAGAACGCATCATAGAGGCGGTTTAGCTCGGCCTGCGCTTCCTGAATCCGGCTTTCTGCGCTGTACTCGTCCATTTGCAGGGCAATCAGCTCATTCGCGCAATCCCGCAGCGCGACCATGCCCTTGACACGCTCGGCGGCGGTGGCGTTCAGCTCCGGTTTGACCATGCGGCTGTTTTCCCGGTAGTACACCTCGCCGTCCACCACGGTGTAGGAGTAGTTTTTCACATTGGGGTCTGCGGGGATGGACGTGTCGATCTGTTCGCCCTCGCCCAGCTCTGGCAGTTCCGCCTCCTGATAGGTGCCGCGAATGTTTTTCACGGCATCATGGAGCTGATCTGCAAGTGCCAGCCCCTCAATGGGGACAACGGTAAAGTCCTGCTTGCCGTATTGGGTGCTTTCGGAGGTCTGCCTGCCTAAAATCATCTCCGGGTGGTCAACAAAATAGCGGTTGATGGCAAAGCCATCCTCGTTCTGGCCGAGGTGTACCCAATCCGGTTCAATCTCAATGGGACGGTCACGCTTTTGGAGAAAGAGAATGTCCGAAACCACATCCGTACCGGCGTTGGCGCGGAACGCATTGTTGGGCAGACGAATGGCACCCAGCAGCTCCGCCCGCTGCGCGATGTACCTGCGGACTTCGGGTGATTGCTTGTCCATCGTGTAGCGGGAGGTCACAAACGCGATCACGCCGCCCGGACGCACTTGGTCGAGGGTTTTGGCGAAGAAGTAGTCGTGAATGGAAAAACCGAGCTTGTTATAAGCCCGGTCATCTACCTGATATTGTCCGAACGGGACGTTGCCCACGGCGAGGTCATAGAAGTCTTTTCTGTCCGTTGTCTCAAAGCCTGCGATGGTAATGTCCGCCTTGGGATAAAGCTGCTTGGCAATACGTCCGGTGATGCTGTCCAGCTCCACGCCGTAGAGCTTGCTGCCCTGCATCTGCTCCGGCAGCAGGCCAAAAAAGTTGCCGACGCCCATAGACGGCTCCAGAATGTTACCGCTCTGGAAGCCCATATTGCCGACCGCTTCATAGATCGCCTTGATGACGGTGGGGCTGGTGTAGTGGGCGTTCAGCGTGGACGCTCTGGCCGCAGCGTATTCCTCCGGGGAGAGTGTGGCGTACAGCTCTGCAAACTCGTCCGACCAGTTTGGCTTATTCTCGTCGAAGGCATCCGCAAGACCGCCCCAGCCCACATAGCGGGAGAGGATTTCCTGCTGCTCCGGGCTGGCCTGTAAGCCCTCAAACTCCAGCTCTTGCAGGAGGCGGATCGCCGCCATATTTGCCCGAAACTTTGCTTTTGCGCCGCCGACGCCGAGGGCATCATCGGTGATGTGGAAATTCTGCGCATCGCGGTGGCTTGCCGCCTTGAAGTCAGCGTAAGCGGCCTGCTCCGCAGCGGCAACGCTGGGAAAGCCCTGCCACTCGCCGTCAACGGGGATAGATACCGCAGGACGGTGTGCGGGAGGCTCGTCGATCTCGGCCTGTGAGATGGCATCATCAAAATCAGGCACGAACTCGCCCATTTCCGAAAGTGCCGCGCGCCCTTCCTGCTCCAGAATCAGAGCTTCTTCCTCGCTCATGGCAGGCGGTTCAGGCTTGGCGGGTTCCGCAGAGGGCGGGTCATGCTCCGGTTCCGGGATGTGCAGCGTTTGGATTTCTATGTCGTAGGGCAAGTGCGTTTTCTCGGCAGGATAGAACGCGACGGGTTTGGTGACAGGCTGCGGCTGCTCCCGTTCCTGCTCTTCAACAAACGAGCGTATAAACGCAATGTGTTCAGCGCGGAAGATGGGAAAGCCCTGCCTGTTTTGAAAAGTCACATCGCGCAGAGATACTTCATCCGTGCCGAAATTTACGCTGTCAATGACAAACTTCCGTCCGTCAATCTCCAGCTCCATGCCAATGGGGATATACTCCTTGGCATCGGCCTCGTTGATAACATCATAGCCGTCGGTTTCATTTGGCTGCGCAAACACGAAGCTGTGTCCATGCTCCAGCAGCCGCTTTGCGGCGCTTGCCCATTGTCCAAAATCATAGCCGGTCACAGCGGTTTCGCCCATACCGGGAATATCGCGTTGCAGCAGGCGGCGATTCAAAGCGCTGGCGGCTCGTTCTGCATCCGCGCCATAAAAAAGCAGCCGTTCTCCGACACGGACACCGATGAGCTTTTCGGGATGCTCTGCACGAAGCGCCTGATATGCCGAAATATTCGGCGCAAGCTCACGACCCTGATCTGCAATTCGTGTGAGGACAGCAGAAACCGGTTCGGTTCTGTGTTCCGGATCGTGATTGCTCTCGCTGGAGGATGAAACGACGCTGAGATGCGCGACAGTTTCATCTGCGGAATCAACATTATAGAGCTTACCATCAATTTCCACGCGCTGCCCCATAAGGGTTTGAACCGCTTGCGGCGTCTCCGGGGTTGGCTGTTCTGTGTGCTGCGCCGCAATGACGCGCTGCGGCTCCGGTTCAGAAACCTCGAAATATCTGGTGTCGAGGTAGCGTTCAAAGGAATTGCGGTCGATGCTGACAGGTTCCTGTCCGGGTACGTTCGGTAACGTGTGCCAGACGTGATCTTCATCTACACGCGCGATAGCGCCGACTGCTGCTATGTGGTCTAACTCTATGGATGAAATACGATCTCCAATATGATAAGTATAGCCAAGCGGTGTTGTAAACGCCGGAGGGGATAGCTCAATTCCCATATCCCGTTTGATGCCATCCAAATAAGCAATGGCGTTATTCTGTTCTGCAAAGCGGAGCGTTTGTTCCCCATCTCCGCAGAACCGTTCCAACACCTCATCCCAAATGCCGGTAATTCCGCCCTCGCCGGGATGCAGACGAATGGAGTATCGGTCAGGTGAAAATAACCGCAGTCGCTCATTCTCATCATAAAATTTATTCTCGCGGATGAGCTGTGCCAACCGCCGCTGTACCTGCGCCCATGTGAGCGTCACCGGCTCGGCGTTTCCTACATGGATATACATGGGAGTTTTGCTATCTTCCCAGCCATATTTTGCAGCCAGCCATGCGGCGGTGCTGCGTTCTCGCCCATGCGCCTGCATATATAGTGCGACTTCCTGCTTGCCCTTTAGGTTGTCGTGCCAATCCAGAAGCGCGTTGTCAATGTCCTCCTGTGTAATCTGATAGGGAGATGGTGCGACCGTCGCTGCCAGCGTGGGATACAGTTCCTCCAAAAGCTCCTGATGCAGCCGGTTATGGAACGCGGGCATATCAAAGTACAGGCGGACAAGCTGGAGATCATCAGATACCGTGACAATACGACGGATAGCGTCCGCACCCTCCAGATAAGCGTTCTGGCGGTCTGAATTGCGGCAGGCATTGACAAAAGCCGTATCTTTGGAAAGCGAGTTGCCGATGGTCAGCTTGTACCCGTCAAACAGCTCTCGCACGGTAGGCTGTGGTGGCAGCTCGGCGGCGGGGTCGCGGAACACCCGCGTCCCATCCGCGCCGAACTCCGCTTCATAGGCATTGATGGCCTGTTCTGCCTCGTGGTCGATGGACGGAAGCGTATATGCCGTGTGTTCATGGCTGGAATCGCCAATGCGCGAAATTGTTACATCATGCTTTTCCCGCAGCTTTTCAACGTATTTCTCCAAATCCTTTGCAGGGAAGCCGCACATGGTAACACGGCCTACTCCCTCCAAATTGCGGCGCGTCAGCTCAAGGCTGAGATCATCTGCAACTGCCCGCGCATCCTCGCCATACAGCTCGAAGAAGTCCCCAACCTGATACAGCACAATTTCATCGGGGTGCGCCGCCTTTACGTCGTTATAGTCGTTATAAACCGCGTTCCGCATGGCGTCCTGCGCCATTTCCTTGTCATGGGCTGCCTGCTCATCCGGCGTAAGGTAGCGGTTCAACCGAACCAGCTCCGAGATGCGCGAAGCGACCTTGTTCCAATTCATCTGAATGTCTGCACAGCCGTTCTTTTTCAGCACAATGCCTTTGCTGCCGTGATCTTCATAGCTGCCGCTTTCTCTGGATACAGCATGGGTGCGTCCTCCGATGCCGTATTCCTTTTTCAGAAAATCAGCGCTCTCTTTTGTCGTGTGCGGAGTCTGGAAAAACTCATGGATGCGGGTCTTTCCACCCTCAAAGCCGCTTCCATTTGCAAGAGAAGCCGCAATTTCATCTTCAGTGATAAACCGGCCCGTCTTCGGAACAGCCGCCATATCGGAGTGATATTCTTTGCGCGGCAATGACAGATCTTCCATACGTGTAAGAAGCGCCTGCGGACGGTGGAAATGGAAACGCAGAAGCTCCCGGTTCTCACGGTATGCGTCAAGAAATACTCTGTGTTCTGCCAGAAGCCTTTCCCGAAACTCCGGATTCAGCAGATCATCCGTCAGGCGCTCCGTTTCCTCTGGAAAGCTGGTGCTATGGATATTACCCAAGCAGGACAGATACCCCAGCGACTTTGCTTCATCCGAGAAATCGTGATAAAGGTTCCAGACATCCACAGCAATACCCAGCCGCTCATAGCGCGGGGCTTCCGTGACCTCAAGATTGGTGGCAAATGCGCCGCCGTCCAGAAGTTCCTCAATACGCTCCGCCGCATCCGCCCAGCCTATCACTTGGGCAGAACGAAGATAGCGAGAGGTATCTCCGGTTGCAATATGGATACCATCGTCCCCGTACCATGCGGAAAACCTGCCGTTATCCGTAATCAGGCCGTTGCCGCCGTGGTAAAGAGCTTTCAGAAATGCCGCGCGATCCTCTAAAGGTTTTTGCTTGGAGAATTCCGCAGCAATTTTCATCCGCGCTGCATCCGCATTACCGCCCGCGCGCAGGATGTGGTCAATATCATTCTGAGAAATGAACATAGAAAAAGCGGAGGGTGTTACACTCTCCGCTTCTGCGATGGATTGAATTTGTTCTGCCTCTGAGGGGAAGAAGGACATCTGCGCCCCAGCAGGGGCATCGAACATGGTTAGCTGAACACCAACTCCGTGAGGATCGTTTCCTCGGCCTGCGCTTTCAGCGTGTTCATCAGCCCTACCCACTTCATCGGGTCGCTGGCTTTCAGCGCTTCCGTCACGCCTGCCGACTTCATCAGCTCCGGCATCATCTGTTCCAGTCGGTTGTTCGCTGCCTCGTCGATCTCCCGCAGATGGGGGTACAGCCTCTCGGACAGCAGCAGGCTGTTCCACAGCACCGGACGATGCTCCTTCAAGTAATCCTTCCGCATCCTGCCGTACTTGCCCAGCGGGGCTTGCGGCTGCTCTGTCAGGCTCAGGTCGGGAATCAGATAATCCCCGCTGCGGGTGTAGGTCAGTTCGCTCATGGCTTTCGCTCCTTTCCGCGATTTTCTCGCGCTCATAATTCTTGATGGTGACTTCGATCTGCCGCAGCACCAGCTCGCTGGACTGGCTGATGGCCGTTCCAAGAGCGGCGACGGTCTGAGGGGTGTTGAAATCAAAGACGTTCAGAAAATCCTCATGCTCGAAGTAATCTCCCGGCTGCATCCCGCAGCGGGACAGCAGCGCATAGGTGGTGCTGACAACGGCGGCGTTCCGAAAAGCGGCTCCGATGTTGAAATCATCATAACCTTCCAGAAAGGAACCGTCAACGATGCCGACAATATCGCGCCAGTTGTCGTGCCAGTATTCATCTACAAGCTGCGCCGCCACACGCTCCATCTGATCGGCAAGTCCGTTTTCACCGGAAACGTCGAAGCGCTGCTCCAGCGCCGCAGATACCACCTCACGATGCTCCTGCCGGTATTCCCAAAGATAAGGGCGGCGAGAGTTCTCGCCGCCGCTGGTATCGGAAACATCGAATACATATCGGAGTTTGGGTTGGTCGCTGCTGGTATCCACAAGGGCGATGCCCTTGCTGCCTCGCCGCACATAGCGGCGCATCTGCTTATTCCAAAGGTCGTATTCCGCGCAGGCCGTGGCTTCCGGGCGCTGGGCGAAAATCATGAGCTGTTCATTGTAGGGGTACTTATACAGCCTTGCGGCGGTGGTCAGAAATGCCGTCCACTTCTGGTAGCTTCCCGTGATCTGCTCCGCCGTGCGGTCTGCCATCTGCGCATAGAGCTGTACTTTACTCGGCATCCATATCCTCCTTTTCAAAATCGGGGAACAGGTCAAGCGCGTCATATTCCGCGTCGCTCATCCTGCGCAGCTTTGCGATGGCGCTGTCCGTCAGCTCCCGCAGCTCCGTTTCATCCGCAGCGAGGTAGCCGCGCATTTCCTCCAGCGCCGCGATCAAGCCCGTGCGGGTGCCGGTGTTGTAGAGGCTCATAAGCTGCTGTTCTTCAAAGGTGATGTTCATATCAAAGCTCCTTTTCCGCGCTCTTTTTGGGCGCTGTTTTATGTGGACATTCTTGGGCCGGTTGGCTTTTGAGCTGCTCCAGCACAGATTTCTTCTTTTCCCGGTGTGCCGCCTCTGCCAAATCCATCAAGGAGATGGACATACCGGCCTTGACCTGTGCTTCAAGGTCGGCGACGGTGGGCTGTTTGGGGCCGTTGTTGATAATGCCGTCGATCATGCCGTAATCGTCCTCCATCGACATTTCGGCGGCTTTCAGGTAATTCTCCGGTTTCTGAAAGGCGGGCAGCTCCTGAAATCCCATACTGTCACAGTAGTGATAGGATACCTTGCCGTCCTGTTTCAGCGCAACGATGTCGCTGACGGAGAGGCTGTGTCCCACAAAATCGCCGGGGCGCTCGTCGTTGAAAATGTAGTAGAAGTTTTCAAGGATTCTGCCGGTATCATCGTCCGGGTACACCTCGCGGGTATAGACAGCTTCATAGTTGGCAGGGTCAGGCGGCGCGGCCAGACTGCCGAGATTGGCAAAACGAAGCTCCACCGGCGCATCCCGGCGCAGTTGGTAGATCGCCATAGCATCGGTGGGACTGTTCAAAAAACGCTGCTCCACATCGCGGGGCGGGATATGGCCTTTGACCGCATCCCAATCCGGTCTTGTGACGCCGAACATTCCGTCGTGCTTGATGATGTCCTCGGCTTCAAAGACCATTTCCTCGGCGTTGTCGGGATAGAGCATATAAACCGTGATGTCATGCTCCAGCAGCTCCACCGCCCGATCCTTGGAAAGTGGGAGCATATCGCTATCCAGATACCCATAGCTGCGCATATCGTCCACCGTCAGCGTGGGGTCAGGCATCGGGACGGCCTGTTCCAGCTCCAGGAGCATATTATCTGCCGCATCGGTGGGAACAGCGACTGCGCCGGTGATCTGTTCGCTGTCCAAGGGCGGCGTAATCTGCGCCTCCTGTAAATCCTCCAGAATTTCCATATCTGCAAAGGTCACCTTGGTTGGTGTCATGCCCTGAATGGCAAATACCTCCGTTCGGACAGCCCCGGCAACAGATGCAACCGGCGAATCTTCAATGGCGCTGCTGTCAATAACACCGCCATCCAGCAGCTTTTTGCTTTCCTTGTCGTAGAGCGAATAGTCCCAACCGCCGTCTGTATGCTGCACATGGAGATATACCGAGCCATCCACAAGATAAAGCGCTTCGTCTGTTTGTGTGGCGCTCACTTCTTCACGATTGATGCCGCGCTCCTTGCAAATCTCCGCAAAGTGCCGGTCAATATCCGTAATCAGCTCGGAGGCAGTCTTATTGATGGTTTCCAGACTGGCGCGAAGCTCTTTCAGCTCCTTGCCCTGTGACCATGTGGCGATATAGCCGAAGCTGTTTTCTCCCGTTTCAATGCCGTAATACTGGCAGACCGCATAGGAGATGCTTTCGGCCTCGACCTCCTCGGTGTTGCGGCTCTTTTCGCCGGGGACAAGGATCGTCTCGCCATCGTCCGCAAGCTCCGTCATGTGTTCATAGTCGTGGAGCTTGGCGTGGGCGATCTCGTGGACGGCGGCGCATACCGTCTGCACCTCGCTCATACCGGCGCGGATGGTGATGCGTTGCTCCTTAATGCTGAAAAATCCGTCTGTGTCATGCGCAACGGGCTTTATCTCTATGGGGACGGGAGAGGCGCGGCGCAGCGCCTCCATGAAAACCTCATACTGCTGCACATTGCCGCTCAGATCGGCGGCAAGCTGGGGCAAGGGCTTTCCCGCAGTCTGCGACACGTCAAAGACGGATACCACCTTGAACATGGGAATACGGATTTCCTTTTCCTCAATGATGGCCTTGCCGTCCGCATCCAGCACCGGCGCGTTGGTTTCCGGGTCGGTCTTGATTTCCTCGACCTTTTTCTTATAGGGAGTAGGAGCGATGATGCGGATACCTTTTTCGCCTTTCAGGACGTTCCTGCCGAACTGATCGCGCCACTTGTTGAAGCCCGCCACATGGGTGGCGTCGGGGCGCTGCATATAGATGAGCATGGTGTTGTTGACCGAGTAGCGGTGAAAGCGGCTCATGGTGGCAAGGTACTTCCGGTACTTATCGCTCTCGAACAGCTCCTTGATGCCATTTTCGATGCTGTCAACGATCTCCCGCATCCGGTCTTTGCTGGTTTGTTTTTCAGCCATGATGATCTCCTTTCAGAAAAAATAGCGCCCCTGCGCAGAAGAAAACACATCCTGCACAGGGGCGATTCTCCGCAGATAGACGTTGTTTTTGCGCTTGCGGATAGAATGACGCAGCCCCTTGTGATTCCGTATGGAAAAAGCCTTGCGACACGGGGCTTTTACGCCCTCTATCTGCGGAGGTTCCAGTATTGTTCACGCTTTCGTTTGGCGTCCTGCTTTCGGCGTTCCTGCTTGGCGCAGGCGGGGCAATATTTGGCGCGATTGGAGGAAGAATAGACCGGCTTACCGCAGACGGCGCAGCGCTTTCCCGGCCTTTCCCGCACCACGTCGGCCAGCAGCTCATGGTCGGCGGGAAGTACCGCGTTTCGGAACCAGTTGCACAGCAGCGAATAGGAAATACCCTGTACGCAGACGCAAGGCTCTCCATCGTCCAGCGCGAGGCAGTTGCCGTGATCGTAATTACAGCAGAGCTTCCGAATGAGCTTCTTGGCGCGGCGGAGCTGCTTATGATCCATACGCGGCGCATCAGCCATTGTCGAACACCAGCTTATAGCCCGTGCGCTGCCCATCGTCCTCCAGAAGAACAACGGCATCATAGGTCTTTCCGGTCTTTTCAGAGTAGCAGCCTTTCAGCGGGGCGCGGCCATTTTTCAAAAGCGCAGCGGCAAGAGATTTCGTCAGCACCTTTTTCTTGGCGGTGAAAAAGCGGCTGTTTTTCCAGAGAACAAAGGAACAGGCACGGTTCTCGCAGAAAAAGCCTTTCGGTGATTCCGTCACCTCGGCTCCGCAGCGGGGACACTTGCCGACCACCTCACGCCCGGAGGGGAACAGGACTTCCGCACCGGGGATGGGCTTGTAGGTCTGCACCAGCTCATGTAGCATGGCGGCGATCCCATCCATGAAGCTGTCCGGGGCGATTTCGCCGCGCTCGATCTCTTTCAGGCGGTGTTCCCATTCAGCGGTGAGCTGCGGAGACTGGAGCTGTTCGGGCAGAACGGTGATAAGCGCCGTGCCGGTGGATGTGGGCAGCAGATTTGTGATTTTCTTGGACTTCCTGCGCTCCACAAAACCGGAGGACACCAGCTTTTCAATGATACCGGAACGGGTCGCCGGGGTGCCAATGCCCTTGCGCTCGGCATCATCTGGCATATCCTCCTTGCCCGCGTTCTCCATCGCAGCCAGCAGCGTATCCTCGGTGAAATGCTTGGGCGGCGTGGTTTTTCCGGTCTTGACCGATGCGGCAGATACGGAAAGCGTCTGTTGCTCCGTCACCACCGGCAGCGCGGGCGCTGCCTCTGCCTGCTCCTGCTCATAGCGCTTCCAGCCGGGAGCAAGGACGGTTTTGCCCTTGGCGGTGAAGCTCTGACCGGCACAGTCCACCGTAATGACCGTTTCTGCATAGCGGTGGGGTTCATCCACCGCACGAAGCAAGCCCCTTGCCGCCAGCTTCAGCACCTCGCGTTCGCCCAGCGGCAGAGAGGCCATATCTACCTTTTCCGCGCTGATGGTGGGAACAATGGCGTGGTGATCGGTGACTTTTTTACTGCTGCATACCTGCTTGGCGCAGATGGTCGGAGGCTTCTCCATGCCGCAGACAGCGGCAGCGGCGGCGACAAGGCCGGGGACGCTGCCCTCCATATCGTCGGTCAGGAAGCGGCTGTCGGTGCGCGGGTAGGTACAGAGCTTCTTTTCATAGAGCGCTTGGAGATAGTCGAGGGTCTGCTGAGAGGTGTAGCCGAGAACGCGGTTGGCGTCGCGCTGGAGGGAGGTCAAATCGTAGAGCGCGGGCGCTTTCTCAGACTTTTCCTTGCGCTCCACGCTTTTGACGGTTACTGCCTTGCCCTTGCAGGCGTTGGCGATGGCGTCGGCGTCCTTCCTGTCCTTCATTCGGCCTGTCGTGGCGGGAAAGCCGCAATCGAGCTGAACGGTGTAGAACGGTTCTGCCGCAAATGCGGAGATCTCCGCCTCACGCTGCACCAGCAGCGCCAGCGTGGGCGACATGACGCGCCCGATGTTCAATGTGCGGCCATACGTCAGGGAGAAATACCGTGTGGCGTTGATACCAACCAGCCAATCAGCCTTGGCGCGGCAGAGGGCAGATTGATGCAGGCCGTCATAGTCACGCCCGGATTTAAGCTGCTGGAAGCCGCTGCGGATGGCATCATCCTCCATTGAAGAAATCCAAAGCCGCAGAATCGGCTTGGAGCATCCCGCAAGGCAGTAAACCGTGCGGAAGATCAGCTCACCCTCGCGCCCAGCGTCGCAGGCGTTGACCACCTCGGTCATATCCCCCCGGCGCATCAGCTCCCGCAGAATGTCAAACTGCTTCTGCTTTTCAGAGCGGACGATGAAGCGGAACGAGGTAGGAATGATGGGCAGCGCCGCCAGCGTCCATTTGGCATCATCGGCATTGTAAACGGCGGCGTCGGCCAGCTCTGCCAGATGCCCAAAGCACCACGACACGATGTACCCGCCGCCCTCCAGATACCCGTCATGCCGTGATTTAGCACCCAGCACGGCGGCGATGCTCTGCGCCACGGAGGGTTTTTCGGCGATCACAAGGCGCATGGTGCAGCCTCCATTCTCTTTACGTCACGGTAGCAGGGGCGGATGCAGCTCTGTCCGAAGCGCTTGCAGCCGTAGCAGAAGTGTTCCTTGGCAGCGTCGGGAGGGCTGTCCTCCCGCGCTGCTTTCGGCTTCTGCATCATCAGGCGTTCCAGCGGATTGTTGGTGAAATATCTCATGCGTTCGTATCCTCCGTAGTATCCTGTTCCGGTTCGTCCTCATACGGCTCAAACTCGTATTCGTCCTCATCCTCACCGTAGTCATAATCGTCCAGATCGGCGCTGCCCTTGGTCTGCGGCTTGGCCTTTTTCTGCTTGAAGATGTAGAACGCTGCACCGCCGCCCAGCGCGACAATCAGCAGGACGACGAGGATGCCGCCCACGCCGCTCTTTTTCTCCGGTTCCTCGGCGGCGGGTTCTGTCGGCTCAGCGGGGACTTCGGGCTTTGCCTCCTTGCCCACGCACTCGGTCATGTTGACCGCGCAGACGGGGCAGGATGTATTGACCGTACCGGCCACGCATTTGGTGGTGCAGGAGCAGACGGAAGGCGTTTCTTCCTCGCCGGTCAGCGCCATCAGGTCAGCCTCATCCACCTGATTTAAGAAGTGGACGGTTTCTTCGCCCTCATCGTCACGGTCAATAATCAGGTAAAATGTATTGCCGTTCTTGCTTTCCAGCGTAATGAACTGTTTTCCTGCCTTGGTGCTGGTGCCAATATCGTCGATCAGCGTCAGATTGCCGTCCGGTGTCAGCGCGTCGCTGCCGCCCGTCATGCTGCCGAGAAGGAGCTGCCAGAGGTCGGCCAGCTCTTTTTCATCAAACGGAAGCGTAATGCCGCCGATACTCACAGTACTGTCGGCGGCGTCGGTGACGGTCAGATAGCTGCCGTACACATAGCCCACACGGGCGGGCAGCAGGATTTTTACCCAATCGCCGTCCCTGCCGATCACATCGACCACCGTGCCGTTGGGGAGCTGCGTAAACGCGGTGTTGTCCAGTCCCGCGCCGGTGCGGACGTTCAGGTTGCCGCCGTTGGTCGTGACCGTGCCGATCTGTTTTGTTTCCTGCGTGTCTGCGGCGCTGCTTTCGACGGCAGACAGCGTATCATCGGGATAGTCGCCGCTGCTGGCAAAGGCGGAAACGGGGAGAATCCCGATACACAGGAGCATCAGCAGCAGACTGATAAAAATGCGTGGTGTGTTCTTAGTCATGGTTCAACGCCTCCTTTTCCGAAGTGGCCGGTGCAGGCGCGGCCTGCATACGGCGGAACAGCTCGGCAAACTGCTCCATCGTTATGCCGTTCTCACGCACCATGCCGATGATGTCGGTGTCCTCCAGCTCACGAATCTGCTTTTCCAGCTCGCGGTTGCGGCCTTGCAGATCGGAGATTTTGCCTTTGTTCTTCTCCAGCTCCCCACGGAGCTTCATGATTTTCGGGTTCATATCGTTCACTCTCCTTTACGGCAAGCGCCCATAGCGGTAGAAATGGGACTGCCAATAGCTTGAATTTAAGTTCGCATAAGAGATCGGGTCGCCACAGTGGATCATCATATTGTTGCCGACGTAGATACCCACATGGCTGACACCTGGGGTATCATACGTTCCGGTGAAAAACACCAGATCGCCCGGTTTGACGTTGGCAGAGGATACGGGCGTACAGATATTGCAAAGTCCCTGCGCGCCCAGCCTGCCCACATCCCAACCGGAATGATTGATGACCCAACTGACGAAGCCCGAACAGTCAAACGAGGTGGAGGGACTGCTGCCGCCCCAAACGTAGGGGTAGCCGAGATACTTTTCCGCTTCCTTGATGATGGCGGCAAATACCTCATCGTCCAGTGCCTCCGGGGGAATGTCGTAGTCGGTATAGCTGCCCTCCACATACTTGCCGATGTAGCCTGAACCGGGGAACAGGTCGGGACGGTTGCCGAGGGTGGCCATATAGGTGGCGTACATTCCGAGCTGTTCTTCGCTCATAATGTAAACGGGAACATGGGAGAGATTGAAGTTTTCCAGCGTGACCGTGCAGATGTAGTAGTCATACGGCACCTGATAGGTGTCCGTATGGGTGTTGCCGTCCGCGTCCGTCCATGTGTCGGTTTCTGTGCGGTAGCGGGTTTCCACCACCACATCCTCGGTCAAAATGTACTGGCGGTCAAAGAGCATTTGCAGCGTTCCCTGTACCTCGCCTATTGTCCATTGTCCCTCATGGAGCGCACACAAAAGAGAAAGCAGCACATAGGGATCATGTTCGATTTCGTCCAGATCGAAGTGGTATTCGTCATAGTCATGGGTGCTTTCATAGGTGTCCAGATAATGCTGCAAATCATCTTCCAGCGCACAGTAGGCAGCTTCGGCGGCCAGCATATCCCGATCCTCGCAAGGATAGGTGCTGGCCCCTAATGCACCGGCCCCGGCGTTCCCCAGCATAAGCATGGTAGAGGAACAGGACTGCATAGCAAACAGGAGTAACACACAGAGCACCGCAACCACGGCACCTGCGGGATGACTTTTGACAAATTCCACTGCCCGGGCGGTCAGGCGTTCTGTGGCTGTGGCAGTTTTCCCAGCCGCAGCCGCGCCCTGCTTTGCAGCCTCCTTTGCCTGCTTGCGGTATTGCCTGCGAAGCCGTTGCTTTTGCCAGTAGCGGGTAAGGGCATTTTTCGTCAGCTCCGGGTGCTCCTGTGCGGCGGTGTGAAAATGGTAGTCCGCCGTGTATTTGGTATAGCGGGCCTCGGCCTTGCGTACCACTTTTGCCGGATGTTCCCGGACTTTACGGCGCACAAAGCGGGAGCCGTGCCGCAGCGCGGTTTCTCCCACAAGCTCAGAACGGTGTGCGCCTTCTGTGCCGACATTTTCCTGTTCCACTTCAAAAATCTTGCCATGCACGAAGCTGTGAACGGAACCACTGGCAACACGGCCTATGCGTTTTACCGGGCCAGGCTTTTTCGGCGGCTTTTGCTTTGCCAGCTTCTCCCGGGCCTGTTCCAGTTTTTCGCCTTGGGACTCCATGTGGAGCTTTGCCGCCGCAGCCTGTTCCTGCTGGCTCTTTTTGCGGAACTTGGACTTCGGGACACTTTGTCCCGAAGTGTCGGAAGCCTCCGGCCCGGGCTGTTCCCCGTCAGGGGCGTGGGCGGTCTGCGACCAAGCCTCCTCCTTGGTCTTATTCGTTTTTCGTTTCATTCTTCATATCCTCCGGGCGGGTAGTCAGCAGGTCATAGATTTCTCCGCGAGGGAACCGATCCACAAACGGAATGGTTACATTTCCATAGAACAACAGCCCCTCGCCGGAATTGCTGTGTGTGATATAGGAAAGCTGATGCTCGGAAATACCGAGCTGTTTTGCCAGAATGGTACGGTCACTCTGCGCCTGCGAAAGCAGAATCATAAAATCCGTGTTGTCCAGAATGTTCTCGATTTCCCGGCTGGCCAAAAGGTCTTTGACGTTCTGCGTCAAAGCAGACGGCACACATCCTTTTTTACGCAGCATTTTCCAGACTGCCACAAAGTAGCTGGCTGTCAGCGGATCGCGGAGCAGGATATGAAACTCGTCAAAGTAGCACCAAGTCGCCGCACCCTCGTGGAAGTTCTGATCCACCGCCTGCGAAACAAACTCATTTGTGATGTGCATTGCAATCTTTCTAAGGTTTTCGCCCATGTTTTTCAGAACGATGCACACCACACGGCTGTCCGTCTTGACGTTGGTAGGATGGTTAAAGAGATTGAGGGAGCCTGTGCAATAAAGCTCTAAGGCAGTTGCCACGCGCCGGGCTTCGGGCTCCGGCTGGCGTAAGAGCTCTTCGTACAAATCCTGCAACAGCGGTGTTTTTGCAGTTTCCAGTCCGAGCGCCTGTTCCCGGTACACCAAACGCACACAGCGGTCAATGACCGTCTTTTCAATGGGCTGCAAGCCTTCCTTGCCGCCGACCACCAGCTCGCATAGGGACAAAAGAAAATCCGCCTTCATGGAAAGCGGGCTTTCTCCGGCGGCCATATTGAGCTCCACATCCATCGGATTGAGGTGGTGCGGGCTGTCCGGGGCAATCTCGATCACCTGGCCGCCCAGCCTTCGCACCAGCGGAGCGTATTCGCCCATCGGGTCAACCACGATGATCCGATCCTGCGGGATGGTGAGAAACACATTCAAGAGCTCGCGCTTTGCGGCAAAGCTCTTGCCGGAGCCCGTAGAGCCCAAATACATCCCGTTTGCCGATTTCAGCTTTTTGCGGTCAGCCATGATGACATTGTGAGAAAGTGCGTTCATGCCATAGTAGAGGGCCTGCCCAGCCATGCGGAGCTCCCTTGTCATAAAGGGGATAAAGATGGCTGTGGAGCTGGTTGTCATACCGCGCTGGATTTCTACCTCGTTGTAACCAAGGGCCAGCGAAGAAACAAATCCCTGTTCCTGTTGCCAGTCCAGACGGCGCAGAGCGCAGTTGTATTTCTGCGCGATGCCGCCCACGGTAAACACATCGTTTTCCAGCCGCTGGCGAGTAGGGGCAAGGTTTACCACCGTAAAGGTCAGCAGAAACATTCGCTCATTGCGGGATTGCAAATCAGCCAGAAGCTCCGCTGCGTCCTTGCTGAATGTGATCAGGTCAGGGGGAAGAATATCCGGGTCATAGCCGGAGCGCACAGCCTTTCTCTGTTCCTCCACTTTCATTTTTCCGATGTCCGAGATTTTCCCCTTGATGGTCTTAATTGCCTTGAGCTGATCCACGGTCTGAATGTGCATGGTCACGGTCATTTCCGCATCCAGCTCCAAGATTTCCGCCAGCAGCTTATCCGAAAGCTCCGATGCCATAATCTGTAAGTAGGACACCGCGCCCCAATACTGGCCGATGCGGAATGTGCGGGACTGGCGGAAGTCGAGACTGTCCGGGGCAATAAAGTCTTTTGTGCCGAGCCCGGTCTGCGGGATGTCTTTCCACGAAAAGCGGAACGCCTCGCGGCTCCCCGGATGCATCTGGCTATGAAGCAGCGCAAGGCGGGCCCGCCCGTCCATCGGCTCCGAGGGAACGCCCAGCCGCTTAAAGTTTCCCATGACATCGGCCTCCACACGCTCCAGACGGGGCCGTGCCTCCGCAATCCCCTCGGCGGGTATGCCAAAGGTGATGTATTTTGAGCGTTCAATGCCGTTATTGCTTTTGGCAATCTGATTTTTCAGCATCCCGGTAAACTCATCCCGGACGCTGTTATAGTTGTCATCCGCTTTCGGGATATTGACTTGATAGCGGCTGCGGGAATGGGAACGACGGTTGATAAAGGAAAGCTGGAACGGCAGCGAACTGTCAAAGTAGTTGAGAAATGAACTCCATCCGCTGAATATGGCAGTCTGATCCTCGGTGGATGCCACGGAGTAATTGATGTCCTCATATTCCACGGTTTTTGTATAGAGCCCACCCGGGAGCTTGCACACACCGTCCGGGTGCATGGACAGATACGGGATTGTCTGCTGAGCAGACAGGGTCGCCCGGCCTTTACCCTTGGCGGCGGCTCCGTTTTTCTTCTTTGTGTTTTTCAATCACATCCTCCTTTCCAGCGCCCGGCCCGGCAAAGGGCGCATAAATGTTTTCGGTTCGGTAGGCCCTGATCCCCGGCCTTAGAAACTTGGCCCGGATGATATTCCGCACCACCTTTTCAAAGGGTAAGCCGTCCTTTTCATACATGGCCAGCAGGAACGCCGGGAGCATAATTCCCAGCATGAGAAACATCGCCCCGGTATTGCCGAGGGTGCCACGGGTCAGCAGATAGGCCGGAATCCCCACTGCGCCCGCGCTGCCGAAGCAGACAAGCTGGCGTTTGGTGAGGTTGAAAGCCATCTTTGTTTTGATTTTGGATAAATCGTTTGGTACGTTTACATAGGGCATAGATCACACTCCTTTCTGCACTTCGGGACAATGTGTCCCAAAGTCCGGGATGGTTGGTGTTACTTCATTTCCCCATACAGCCCAGCCGGGCGGGGTCTGCCTGGCAAAGAGCTCCACGCGGGGCAGATCGCCCATCAGGGAAATGATTTTGGCGCGGGCCTCGTCCGGCTTTTTGCTATGGGCTTCAATCGGGGAAATGATGAATTGATGAATGTTGGCAGCCTGCCGCTTTGGATGTCCCTTGGTTGCCAGCAGGCAGATTTCTGCATTGCCCCTTGTCCAGAAGCCAAGGCCGTAAAACCAGCTATCCGCCTTCTTGTTCTTTTTCAGCCAGACGAAAGCAACGCTTTTGTAGGTGAAGCCCCAAGCCTCGATCAGCCGGAGCGCCTCCGGGAGCTGCGGGAAAGTGGCCCATAAAAAGAGTGCGCTGTCCGGGGCTGCAAGATCAGCCACAGGCAACGCACATAAATCCTCAATGCTCATAGTGGGATAATGATTTTCCGCCGCGCCCTGTACTTTCTTAGCCGAGTAGCGCCAAGGGGGATCGGCGTAAATGATAGAATACTGCTGGATAATTACACTCCTTTCTCGCCGGAGCTTTTTACTGCCTGCGCCGCACGGATGCGCTCACTGGCGGCGGCATAAAAGGACGGGGCCGTTTCAAAGCATACAAAGCGGCGTTCTGTGTTGATGGCTGCAATCGCGGTTGTGCCGGAGCCAACGCAAATGTCCGCGACCAGTTCTCCGGGGCGGGTGTAGGTGCGGATCAGGTACTCACAAAGCTCCACAGGCTTCTGTGTAGGATGGATGCCGCCGGACACCGTAGGCACAAATAGTACATTTCCGGGATAGCGGCGGCCATCGTTGGACTCCGATCCCTGCCGTTCAAATTTTCCATAGTTGGAGCTTGTACCGCTTCTGGAATGAACGCGGGCATAAGGCTTGCCATAAGTAAACTGCGGATTGTAGACCGGGGACTTCTGGTAAAACACCAAGATATTCTCGGACTTTTTCAGTGGAGCCCGGTTTGCATTGAGAAAGCCCGTTCCGCGCTCCTTGTACCAAATCCACTCATAGCGGAGCATGGCGAGGTTGGATGCGCCCAGCACCTTGTCAAAGGGGCACTGTGCGAAAAACAGCACTGCGCCATTCGGCTTGACCGCCCATTTCACCGCCTCCCACAGCTCCGGGAGCGGCAGGGGCACATCCCAATAATTCCGGGTTGTGCCGTAGGGCGGATCGGTCAGCAGCATATCCACGCTATGTTTTGGCAAAGAACGCAGGCCCTCGATGCCGTCCATGAGAAACAAGCCCTCCTTCGGGACACTTTGTCCCAAAGTGCGGCTATCGGTCATTGCGGGCCTCCTTTGCTTTGGCAGGTGCAGGCCGGGCGGCATTTTCTTTTCCAGCTTGTTTCGCGGCCTCGGCCATCTGCTCCTTGATCGGGGCAGGCCGTACCGCCTGGGCCCGTGCAACAAGCTGTTCCACCGCCGCATGATACGCCTCCACACCAGCCGCATTGATCCGTTCCTGTGTGGCGCGGTCAGGAATCCGAACCGTAGCCCGGTATCCCGTCCGGCTGGCAGGATCAGGTTTAGAGGGAGCGCCGAGGAAAATCCCGTTTTTCCCGTCCACAACCTTAAAATCGTCGATGACCACACCGCCAAAATTGACGCTGGCGAAGCCGATCAGTTTTCCCTGCGGCTCAATCGGGCGGACAGATACCGTGATCGGAACAACCGCCTCCTGCAAGACAGCATCTGTCCGCATTTTTACTGCCTCATCAATGCTAACGCCCTTGACTTCTGCAAGCTCCGCGATGGGAGCATCAAACAGCCAGCGCCGTTCCTCCGCAGCAATCTGCTCCGGGGTCAGCAATACATCGTCTTTCTTACTCAGATAAAATTCCTCCTTTCCGCTTGCCGGAGCAGGCTGGGCGGGGTCGTCCATCAACTCTTTTCTTTGCAGGACGGCCTCTGTTTCCGCCATAAAGCGGTAAGCGTCTGCCTCAGTAAACTCCTCCGGCGTTTTTCCATTCCATAAGCGCGTTCCGTCTGCCCCGTATCTTCTCGGCATAAGCACCACCTCCTGTTAATGAGCGCCAAAGATACGCTGGGCAATGCTCCCGGTCTTAAAGAGCATGAAGCAAAGCAGAACCGTGTAGCCCACAGTTCCCCAAATCGCCCCAATGGGATCGCCGCCTGTTGCGATGCCTTGAATGAGCACTGCGTAAATTGCAACACATACAAGGATCAGCAGCCCTTGAAAGCCCACGGCAAACAGGGACTTGATGTAGTTCTGCCCGGTGCCGCCAAGCTCCCGGTTGGAAAGCGTAGCAACGGGGATGGGGGCCAGACTGGTCAGCAGATAGATTTCCAGCATCCTGCCATACACCAAAACGAAAATGATAATTCCCATCGCCTTCATCGTGAAGCCAATGAGCGCAGACTGCAGCCACAGCCCCAAAAGCGGCCCCAAGTCCATCGCCTCCAGCGAGGTTTCCAGTTCAGCAAGCATATCCGCCGAAACATCGGTAGAGCCTTGAATGAGCCCGCCTGCCTGCGCGATGACGCTCTGCGAGACATCGAACACGGCCATGACGATATTGAATGTGTTTGACAGGATCAGGATTGCACAGGCTGTTTTGAACATCCATTTATAGAGGTTCGCAACGTCAACCTCGTGCATATTGTTCTTTTCCAAAAGCATCTGTATGAGCTCATAAGTGGCAACAAAGGTCAGCACCATTCCGGCAATCGGCAGGATCACCGTTTCGGAAAGCTGTCGGATCAGGGAGAAAACCCCGGCGTGCCACGCCGCCGGGGTAGTCCCTACCTGTGCCGCAATCTCTCCGACTTGGGTATTGACAGTATCAAAAAGACCTTCGAGGTTCCCCATGATCCCGCCAATCAGAAGCTCTTTGAGCCAGTTTGTGAGCCAGTCGGTGAGAAAATCCATAAGCGCCTACCTTAAAACAGGCCAGACAGCAGAGGGATCAGTGTGGTGCCAATGACGATGATGCCGCCGCCCGCCATGAGCTGCTTCATGCCCTGGGACTTTACTGATGTGCGATAAAGAAGTAATAGAAGTGTAAAAAATTTTGCCGTTCCTATCCGGCACTTGCGCATTGTGTCGGATAGGTCGGGCGGTTATTCGGGCAAGTCCACCTTGCCAACAAAAGAATAATAAATCTCAATGT
>ERZ834722.1539-NODE-1539-length-21417-cov-9.885872_pt1 | contig 21417 bp, 18 predicted proteins | sample MGYA00519576_ERZ834722 | MGnify/ENA primary metagenome ERZ834722 (study PRJEB31850, sample SAMEA3708759) | human gut metagenome | biome: human gut; feature: human-associated habitat; material: faeces | place: China | collected 2014 ...
CATGATTTGTTGGAGAATGTTGGCTTATGTGGTATTATACTATAAATAGTCTGTATATAAATAAAAAGCGAGGTATCCTCCATTATAAAAATGGAAGACACTTTGCGAGGAAGTGGGTGGGCAATATGGCGCTGGATCTGTATGAGCATAATGCGCATGCTTACGTGGCCGCGTGCGAGATGATGGACAAGTACGGCAAAGCTGCTATTGTTCACCCCACCGGTACGGGTAAGAGCTATATCGCGTTCAAACTCATTGAAGCTCACCCAAATGAAATGATTATCTGGCTTTCCCCCAGCGAGTACATCTTCAAGACCCAGCGGGAGAGCTTACTGCGCCAAGACCAGGACTTCCCACTTCAAAATGTACGCTTTTATACGTATGCCAAGCTGATGTGCAGTACGCCGGAGCAACTTAACCAGATAGCAGAACAGAACCCCACCTACATTATACTGGATGAGTTTCATCGAATTGGTGCGGAATTTTGGGGTGAGAGCACGCAAAGGCTATTGGCTCTCTGTCCACGTGCAAAACTGCTGGGTTTGACCGCCACCAATGTACGCTACCTCGATAATAACCGCGATATGGCCGAGGAACTGTTCAATGGTCATGTTGCATCTGAAATGACCCTGGGCGAGGCAATCGTCCGGGGTATTTTGCCTGCCCCGAAATATGTGACCACGGTTTATCAGTACCAGAAAGCCCTCGCAAAGTATCAGGCACGGGTGGACAACCTGCGGGCACCGGGCATTCAGGATGTGAATCAGAAATATCTGGACGCGCTGCGCCGCGCACTGGAGCAGGCAGACGGCCTGGATAAAGTATTTGCCCATCATATCACAAACAAGTCCGGTAAGTACATCGTGTTCTGCGCAAATAAGGAGCACATGGACGAGATGGTGTCCCATGTGACGGAATGGTTTGCAGGGGTCAACCCGGACGTGGTGGTGTACGAAGCCTACTCCGATGACCCGAACACCGACAAGGCTTTTGCGGACTTCAAAACGGACACAAGCAACCGGCTGAAGCTGCTGTTCTGCATCGATATGCTCAACGAGGGCGTCCATGTGGAAGGCATTTCCGGGGTCATCCTGTTCCGACCTACCATCTCGCCCATCATCTACAAGCAGCAGATCGGACGTGCCCTGACCGCCGGGGACACCGCAGCCCCGCTGATCTTGGATGTGGTCAACAACTTTGAAGGCTTGACCAGCATTTCCGGTCTGCAAAGTGAGATGCAGGAGGCAGTTCACCGACTCTATGCCAACGGCGAGAGTGACAAGATCGTGACCGAGCGGTTCGAGGTCATCGAGCAGGTGCACGACTGCCGGGTACTGTTCGAGCAGCTGCAGGCGAGCCTTTCTTCCGGTTGGGAGCACTATTTCTCTGAGGCAAGTATCTACTATGCGGAGCACGGCAACCTGAGCGTCCCGAAACTGTACACCACGCCCGACGGTCTGAGCCTTGGTGTGTGGCTGGTCACCCAGCGCCGGGTGCGCGAGGGACAAATTCAAGGAAATCTGACCGAGCAGCAGATCGCACGGCTGGACAGCATCGGCATGGTCTGGGGCAACCGGAAGGAAATTGCGTGGCAGCACGGTTTTGAGGTGGCAAAAAAATACCACGATACCTACGGAAACCTGATGGTGCCCGGCAAATACACCGACCCGGACGGCTACCCTTTGGGACAGTGGATTATCAAGACCCGGCAACAGAAGCTGAATGGCCGCTTGAAAGAAGAGCGCATTGCACAGCTTGATGAGCTCGGTATGGTGTGGAACATTTTCGATGCCAAGTGGGAAAAAGCTTATGTGCTGGCTGCCACCTACTATGAGGAAAACGGCAACCTGAATATCCCACGTTCCTATGTGACAGCGGCTGGTGAACGGCTGGGGCAATGGGTCGCAAGCCAGCAATGGGCGTACCCGAAAGGAAAGCTGACGGACGAACAGGTCGAGCGACTCAACCGTATCGGGATGTACTGGGGCAATCGCAATGACCGCCAGTGGAACGAAGGGTATCAGGAGGCCAAGCGCTACTTTGATGCTCACGGCAATCTGAACGTCCCTGCCGATTATGTATCATCGTGCGGTTATAACCTTGGAAATTGGGTCAAGCGGCAGCGGTACACCCGCCATAATCCTGAAAAAAGCTGCGCTGTTCTGACAGAGGAACGGATTGCAAAGCTGGATGCAATCGGGATGCGGTGGGAGAAAGCAGATTCGAAGCCTCGCCGGTTAGATTTGGCACTAGAGTCCAAGAGGAAAAGTGAAAACCTGAATGTTTCGGCTAACCACAAAACGGGGGAAGAAATCGGTTTGTGTAGTTGATAGCGCGATCCAAAGCACCTGCTGCAATTTGGGTCGGAGAAGTTACGTGAGTCGTAAAAAGAAAATCTAAAGGAGTTATTGGAGAGGATTATGTCAAAGTTTCAGCATGATGTAATGTTGCGGATGGATTATTACATTACCCCAATTAAATTTGCGAGACTATAGTACTTTGAATAATGAGGTGAGCATTCCAGTAGAAGAAATTGAGGTTGTTTCGTGGGATTGCCTTCGGCGTGCCTTCATTCCCACAAGGGATGAGTGCATTTTTAGCCCTGAGATTCAAAAGTGCTATGATTCAGTCATAACAAAGCTTCGTGAGAAAAAGTTTGCTGTGAGTCCTCGAATCGATTTTGCAATTAAGCGATACTGGGCGATTGCTTCCAAGTATTTTGAAATGGATGATACCAAAACTGCAGCAACTACAATTGCTCTAGATTATGCAATTGCACAACGTATCCTTCCAAAGATTATCGGAAACGGGGAGGAATTTGAGAAATGGCTAAAGGAATTCAGCAGTTTGTGCAGTAGTAACGGATTGAATACATCGGCTGCTATACTAAAAGATATAATTGAACGAGGAAATCAGCAGATGAAGTATTATCAGTTCTTCTGTTAAAGGAGGAACGTATTATGACTACTTGCTCATTAACCTTACAGCCTTACGGAAAACCATCATTTACCATCGGGGTTTCAGAGAATGATGGGCGAAAGAGTAGTATCGAACAAGCTATAACGAAATCGTCCGATATATGTGTTTTCTCGGATCTGAGTTATGAATTCGTTTTAACATGCGAAGAGACAATCGCGGCTCAGGATGTCAATGTATATATAAACGATGTACACGAACCGTCTGTGTATAACAATGGCCGCATAACATTTCCGGGCGATGGTTCGAGCGTTCGGCGTATATTTATGGACTGCTATGGTTTTGTGGAGATTTCGCTTATTGTTTCTGACAATAGTGGCAATAAGCATCAGTATACATCCGAGTATCTACCTGTTCTAGTGCGGCGTGGAGAACTCAATGACGCAGTAAAAGCCATGGTGAACTATGTGTATTCCAACCAAGAAATATTGCTACTCAATGGCGAGCCGAAGGCTAAAAGTCCAGCAAATTTGAAAGAAATGGGCTATCAAAATCTCTCTGCTCAGATTATCCTTGCTGAAGAGATTGCAATTGTTTACGAGAGTAGCTTTGGCTATTTTAAAGCTAATAGTCGCTTCAAGATTGATAAAATGGCGAAAGTTGATCGGTTTGAGCATCTACAGTATATAACTCCGGCAACGGTTCAGTTCATAGCTACTCATCCAGAAGAACTGCGCAGAATGAGTAGCTGTTCAGGAATACGCATTGGAAAATCTGTTTATCAACCCGAAAGGACACTCTCAATACAAAACGTACGTTCATATGATATCTATGAAAATCAAGTCGTTTTGGGATTTATTCGAAAAATGATTGATTCCATAGAGGAGCTATCCGAGCACTGTAATTCTTTGCTGGAGCAAATTCCTGGAAACGAGAATTATGGCGACGAGTACATTTATTCTTCATTTTTTATGTTTGCAGAGACTAAAAGAATGCTAGAAGTCGGATTGACTCGATTGACTACTCTCCGTACAAGGTTTACGCGCCTATGGACAATGTACAGCGGGATATTAAAGATAAAGCCTGAGATAATTACAATCGAACCCCGGCCAACTCATGTTTTTCTATCTGTTCCGCAATATAATCGTATCTTTGTTCAAATTCATAAGTGGTTCCAATTTGGTATTTATGATTTTACTAAAGAAAATTTTATGCTCTCGTTCATAAAAATTTCTTCGCTTTTTGAGGGATATCTGCTGCTTAAAATAATTGAATATTTCCAGAGCAGAGGCTATGTGCTTGAAAGCACTGGAAAGTGTGTATATCCTACAAGGCGAAATTGGAAGTATAAAAATACAAAATGTGTTAATACGTTCCTTTTTGAAAATGACAGATATAAATTGACTCTTTATTACCAGCCAGTCATTTATGATACCAATGAAAGTCGTATAAATGGGATTCATTTGATTCGGAACAACTCCATTCCTGTTATAAACGGAGACGGTGATGACAATCGGTCGGGTGGTCACTATTATACGCCAGACTACTTAATTAAAATGGAAGGCGACTCTTCTACACGATATCTTATATTAGACGCAAAATTCAGTGATTTGGCTTGTGTAAGGCGTTATCACGTTAGAGATCTCGCATTTAAGTATTTATTTTCTATAAGTCCTGTTCAACCTGCCGATACCGTAGTGGGCTTGTGTATTATCTATGGAAAGTGCAAATCTTCTGATCAGATACAGAGCGCATATGACAAGCAACTACAAAATCAGAAAATAACGCCCATAACGGAATTATTGCCCTTGATGGAAAGTATTGCAAACGATAATCATTATAACAATCTTGATGTACTTATGAGGAAAGCTTTTATTTCAGAATGAAGTGTTAGTGTTGGCGCCGCCAGCCACATTCTGTCGAAAAGCTGAAATAAAACAATATGCCGTGTGAATTCCAGAAGTTCACACGGCATATTCTTGAGCACGATATATAGTTTGTGACGGAAATTAAAACGAGGTGAGAATCAGTGAGTAATACACGCGCGCGCAAGCCCGGCGGTGGGCGGAAGCCATCAAAGCCAGAGTACAGTGCAGCCAAGAACTTAACACAGCAGATGAAAGCAGCTACTGAACTTTATACGGACAAAATGAGCCTGCAAGCCATCGCAGACGCACTAGCCCTCAACCCTATCAAGGTTCGGAAGTTGCTCATCACCGCCGGAGTCTACGAGTCGGACTCGGCAAAACTCGTCCAGCAGACGTTCGGTTCTTTTAGAAGCACGCAGAGTTATTCTGCTGCTGTCACCTCCACCATGGCTGCCTTGCAGTTATCCCGTCCCTCTGTGACCTCTTATCTGCCGTATGAGAAAGGCGTGTACTTCCCGGAGGAAGCTGAAGCGGCGAATATCAGTGCCGGGGCAGAGCGGCAGCGACACTACCGAGCTGTGGTTGCGCTGAGGAAGGATCCCTGCGAAGAAAACCTCTGGAAGTGTGTGGTGGCTTTTCGGGAATACAAGTTCAAGACGATGTCCGGCTTGCCCTTTACATATACGCTGAAAAAGGGCAGGGGAGATGAATTCACCAAGGAGCTGTGGATCGACCGCAGAGAGGACAGCAAGAGCCTTGCTTGGAGTTCCGTGAGGTTGGCGTATCACAATATCGGTAAAATCGGAGAGGTAGTGGACAGACCTAAGGCTCTGGGAGATATCCGGGGTGTGTCGTATATCTATGGGCTGTTCTACCGATTTGGCCTGATCGACGTGCCGGACAAGGTTAAGGAAAAGATGGAGGAGCAATAAGAAAACGAGACATATTTTGTTTTAAGGTGGAATGTGATATAATAAAACTGGCGGTTTACCGTACTACATGAAAAGGGCAGGTGAATGTGCTAATGTACATCATTTGTCAAGATTCAATCCTTTCATCAGCTATCGAGGCGATTACTGAGGCAGTAAGTCTATTGGAGCTGAAGCAAGAAAAGAACAGAATCAATAAGCGGATTCAGTCATTGCTTCATATTGCTGATGATCTGGCACCGGATTCTGTGGAGTATCAGTGCGTTTATGAAAGAATTCTCGAATTGGAAAGGATGCGAGAACTGATCAGACGCATTAGAAAGGCTAAGTGTGCACAGATTTATGCGCAGTTGCATATGCTATGGGTTAATAGAGCCCAAAAGGCCAGTCGCGCGACTGCGGGTTTGACTACTGATCCAATGAGCATCGCTATGCCCATTCCTCCCACGTTTGAGGCTACCTTGAGTAGTTTCGGACGTGGGAGGGATTTGGATGCCCTCGCATGCTGAAAAAAATCAAACAGAGATCGAAAACTACTATCATATTATAGACCCGGAAGGAAGGCTGTCTAAGTACGAGAAGGCTGAAGAAGAACGCAAGGTGTTAGCGAATATGCCTGCTTGCTTCCCGGAAGCACTACGATATGTGATGACACGCTTCGGATTTACGCAAGAGGCTCTGGCCTTTGAATCAAAGGTGTCGGAGTCAACGATCGGTCGCTACAGAAATGGAAAGGTTGAAAGTTTTTCTGAGAAAAACGTGGTTGCACTATGCGTTGCTATGCACCTTCCTCCATGGCTTTCGTTTGCGCTCATAGCAAAAGCGGGTTTTAGCTTGGCTGCAACCAGAGAACAGCTAGCACATTTGATGATTCTAAACTGTATGTATATGAGGTCGATTGATGAGGTGAACGAGTACTTAAGGGAAAGAGGAAATGCTTCACTGTCCCGAGAGACGGCACAGGATTGTCGAGCTTCTTGAGATTCTGAACCTAAAATGATGAGCCGTGTGTTCAACTCCCTGCCGGAGAAGGATACACGGCTCATTTGCACTGTTTGAGGACAAGGACAAGAAGAGCCAGATGCGAATCTGCACACTTGGCTTATCGGGAGACCGTGTGAGCCAGTTTAAAACTGAATTGCTGCCTGTTTGGTGCTGCTCAGAACGCGTAGTAAGCCGGGGTGGACTTCAAAAAATCTGAAATTATTTCGGATTTTAGGAGTCTATTCCGGCTTTTTTGCGTTTATAGGGGTGCACAAGTGAACTTGCACAAAAATGGGAGGTCGACTTTGGGACTCTGTCCAAAGATGTCGAAAAGGTATTTACGCTGGATAATTTTGGTGCTATAATCACCATGGGATTTGAGCCCAAAGGAGGCTTTGACCCATCATTTCGATTCCATAGTGTAAATGCAATACAACATAATTGAACAGAAAGGAAAGCCGAAAATGCGAGCGTCAATACTCTGAATTGAAACAGTAATAATATAAGCAGTCTGTGGGTTTCAGCGAAAAGATATATGCGATTGGTAAAAGCTGAAACGGATCTCTGAATTTAAGGTATACGGATCCAAAATACATAATTAGAAAAGCAATAGTAACGGGATTTTTTACAGGATTATAAAAACTCTAGGTAGATAACTCTAAAATAACTGCTTTTGTGAATTATGTAAGGGGATAAGTATGCTCATTCGAGAATTGGACTGTTATTTCAATTCAATCTGACTTCGCAATCGGAATCTTTGTATATACAAAGACCGGAGAAGCTAGGATAGTGTACTTGTAACAAGTCACTGAGTCTTAGTCGCTCCGGTCTTTTTTTGTTTGCATTTGCAGTATGGAAGGGGGTGAACCGAGGTGGCATCCGATGTACATAAGAATACGGATACCAAGGTGGAAACCGTCAGTGCCAACTCGGTTTGCCGTCAGTTGCCGCAGAAAACTGCCGAACAGGGATTGGCAGCTGCAGTTGCGTTTGCGGAGGAGGTTCAATGGGCGTTGGCAATACGCAGAACGATTTCGGGGGTAGGGTTTGGAGAGGCCTTGAAGCTGCTGATGAACGATCGGGATATGTCTGTGGAACAGATGGAGTCAGAGTCTGGGCTCTCTGTATCTACGGTAAAGCGGCTTCGTGCAGGACAGGATGCAAGTGTGGAGCAGATCGTTGCCATCTCGGTGGCACTGCACCTTCCGCCACCTGTAAGCGGTGATTTATTGAGGATGTGCGGAATCACGCTGGATTTCAACAATCAAAAGAATACTGTCTATCAGATGATTCTGACGGAGTATTACAAAGAGGGCATCGAACAAGTCAATGTCTGCCTTGTAGCATGTGGATGTGCGCCACTCAAAACTGCCTGTTAATGCGGACACAACAGAATATACCTATGAGGCGATTGGACCATAAAACGGTCTGGTCGCCTCTTTTTTTTTGAAATTTTTTCTGAGGTAAGGGCTCAAGAAGTGAGCCCTAAACGGTAATAAAACGGCGCAGTAAGGCTGCATAAGAGCATCTGACATGACGGTATTTTTTTATAAAAGTACGAAATAACGATGCTTTGTGCGCTGCTTTTTAGAGCTCATCTGATGAACTGGTGATTTGAGGTGTTCTCGGTTATCATGTAGTCAGTTCAAGGGACAAGCCCCAAGAACAAAAATATCGTAAGGCCCGATTCTAGAGAGGGTTAAGGATACCATAACGGAGTTTTACCATCCGGCAGACGCTGTCTGCTGCGGTAGAACGACCGGTCTATGGGTGTACCTCCCATCTCTGGAATCGGGCCTTTTTGCGTTTTGCAGGCTGGTTCAGTGCACGGCGTGAACCCCTATCCAGTCTCCGTCATCGGTATCCTTCCCCTCCCTGAGTCCGGGGGAAAGGACACGAAAATGACTGACGTGATGAACTGCGTAGACAAGCTGCGGGAGAAGAAGATCTCCGGCTACAAGCAGCGCATGGCTGTGAACCCCTGCGGTGTTTATCGCTAGCCTTCCAAATTTTCGACTTTTTACGTTTTATCGAAAATTTGGAGGTTTATATGAACTACAATAGCGGAAATGCCCGCCGTAACTTCTATGCTAAATGGGACAAGCTCCGGGAAGAATACCGGGCTGCTGGCATGAAGGAGGACGCTATCCAGAAGATGTATGAGTACGATCTGGCGGTATTCAATGATGATCGTGCCCACCATCGTTATGATATTGAGATTCCGAGTGCAGACGATTCCGAAAATCGGAACGATTATGCTGACTTTGTGCGAGCCACTACCGTAACGGACACCTATCACGAAACGAAAACGCGCTTTGCGTGGGTGGGTGAAGTCCAAAACGAACGCCTGCAAGTCGGATTAGAGAAGCTGTCTGATGATGACCTTAAACTTTTGACGCTCTATGTCTATGAGGGGTATAGCACGGTGGAATTATCTAAAGCTTATGGCATTGCCCACCAGAATATAAGTAAGCGTATCATTTTCATCAACAAAGACCGCCTCCACGCCGGATAGATCGTCACTGCTTTCTATTTTCAGGGCATCGCCCTCCATGGAAGCAGTCAGCGTTGGCGGTGTGGTGTCTTTGGAACCGCCGGCATGAGCCGTTACAGGTAATGCGCTGACACTTACAAGAAGCGTAAGCGCCAGCAGCAGGGAAAGTTTTTTAAGCCTCATGCACATCCTCCTTCTCCTGCGGTAAAACAGTTTCCGAAGGGGCTGCCTGCTGTGATTTCAAAAAATCCGCAAGCTGCTGGGGCGTCAGTTTGAAACTGCGCGCCACCGCTACATAATCGGTATTTTCCAGCTCTGTTTTCTGTTCCTCCAGCTTATGGAGCTTTGCCTGCATTTCCGCAATCTTTGTTTTGGTCTTTTCAATTTCCTTTTCCAGTTTTTCAATTTTAGGATTCAATTTATTACCTCCAATCTGTTAAGGCAGACGCCCAAATGTATAAAAATGCTGCTGCCAGTAGCTTGTATTGATGTTTGCATAAGAAATCGGGTCTCCACAGTGGATCATCATTCCATTTCCCACATAGATCCCTACATGGCTTGCGCCGCTGGTGTTGTAGGTCCCCTGGAAGAAGATCAGGTCGCCCGGTTTTGCATCCGCACTTGATACCGGCGTACATACACCTAAAAGACCATCCGCGGTCAGCCTTCCGAAATTCCAGCCAACGCCGCAGTTGTTGATCACCCAGGACACATAGCCGGAACAGTCAAAGGAAGTGGAAGGGCTTGCGCCTCCCCATACATACGGATAGCCAAGATATTTTTCCGCCTCGGCCATCATTGCGGCAAACTGTTCATCCGCAAGGGCTTCCGGTGGAATGTCATAATCGAAGTAGTTTCCTGTGCCGCCTGAACCAACTTCCGGCAGGTGCCGTTCGCTGGTATCGCCGGTATCGGCAAAATACAGGGGATTCAAATACTGGCCGTCAACCAGGACTTCTAAGTGCAGGTGGGCCCCGGTAGAATTTCCGGTATTCCCGACCTTTGCGATCACATCCCCGGCTTTGACCTCCTGCCCGGCAGAAACAAGGATCTGGGAACAGTGCCCGTATTTGGTCGTCAGGGTATGTCCTTCGTATGCCTCGCCTTCAATAGCGACACACAAGCCATAACCGCCGGCATTTCCCGCAAGGGTGACCGTTCCGTCATGCCCGGCAAGGATCTCTGTGCCCTCCGGCATCCCGATGTCCACACCGGTGTGATAGTTCTTTTCCCCACTGATGGGATGTACCCGGTAGCCGTAATAACTGGTCACATAAGGGAGCCAGTTGGTGCCAAAGACATTTTTGACATACTGGCGGTTTCCTTTTGTCTGCAGCAGGATCTCGCAGATCTCTTTCTGGTCTGCGTTCATCCGGGAAACGACCAGGTTTTCCAGAGGTATAACCGTGAGCTTGACATTTAAGATGCGCCATTCATAAGGCACTTCCTCCTGGGTTTCTTCCCCGGTTTCCGGATCAACGGAAGTTTCGGTGCGGTAACGGATCTCGGTTTCTTCTGAAAAGGACAGGGTATATTGTTCCTGGAAAAGCTGCCGCAGCACGCTTTCCACTTCATCGTAAGTAAATCCCTGATAAGCAGAAGTCAGATACCCCATCAGCACATACGGGTCATGCTCGATTGCGCCCAGGTTATACCGGTATTCGTCATAGCCGGGGCGGTCTGATTCCACCCGGTCTATTTCCATTTGCAGATCCGTTTCCCATTCGGTATAGGTAAGCTCCGCCTGGTTGATGTCCTGATCATCTGCAAGATAGGTAGAAGCAGCCAGACTTCCCAAACCGCCGGTCCCGATATTGGAGAACGTGGAAAACAGGGATGTGATCAGGAAAATTACCAAAAGGAGAAGCAGGAGGACAAGGCAGATTACAGGGTGCCGTTTGACCGCATGGACAATACCGACGCTGACCCTCTCTGTTGCGACTGCGGCATTTTTTGCCTGTTTCCCGGCTTCACGGGCAGCCTTGGCATACTGCCTTTTCAGTTTTTGTTTCTGCCATATCCGGGCAATCGCATGTTTCTTCAGCTCCGGGTGGTCGCTAAGAGCCTGCCGGTAAGCAAGTCTTGCGTTTGCTTTTGCTGATTTTTGCTGTAATTTCGCTGCCTTTCGGTAGGGGGCAGTTTTATGCCGGTGATATGCCGTGCGAAGCCCTGCCTCGCCCACAAGTTCAGAGCGGTGGGCTGCCTTGATGCCCACATTTTCATCCTCTGCCTCATAAATCTTTTTATGAGCGTAACCAATGGCAGTATTGGCGCCCGCCTTGACCGGACGCAGGGGTACAGGTCCTTTTACATGGACCTTTTGGGATTTGACCTCCTTTTCAAATTTTAAGTGTTTTTTGGCTTTTCCGGTCTCCGGGTCGGAAACCGTCTCCATGCGCAGTTTCTTCCGGGCAGGTAGACGATTTTGCGCCTGCTCTGCTTTTTGTGCAGTCCGTTCCGCCTTCCGTCTTGCATGGGTGAGCTTTTTATCCTTTGTCTCCGGCGGTAGTTCATCCGCAGTAAATTCCAGCTTGGATGTTTTCGGCGGTTCGCTATCCATACCCTTTTCCTTCTGCGCTGCCTGTTCCTCCGCCTGTGCCGCTTCCTGAAAACGCTGCTGATATTTGTTCCCATGCTGGTGTGTTCGGTAACGGTGTTCCTGACCGGATCTGTCTGTGCTGTCCGGTGTGGCTGAGCCTTCGGAAGAAGGAGCATATTTTCCGGTATCATGGTCTGTCACATCCTCTGTTACAAAAGAACGCCTGGAAGCCTCCTGCCGGAAATTGCTTCGCACGTTGTCCTGTATCGGGGGCGCTGTCCTGGTAGCATCCGGTGTCTCAAAGTGTTCCGAAAAACCATCCAAAGCGGTTGCATACGCTTCGCCCTGTTCCAGCAAGGACGCCGGTGTTTCCGGTGACAGATGGGAAAATTCCGTCTGTACAGGGATGTCCTGCCTGTGTGTCTTGCCGTTGACAGAAGAAGGGGTGTCCCGTGCCCTGCGCAGGTCAAAATCCTGTTCGGTCTGCCTGGCTGCCGGTTGATCCTCCCCGTGGGAATCACGCACCGGCATCCGGGTATCTTTGCGCTTCCTTTGAAATTCCCTGTCGTGTGCCATTGTTCTCACCTCCGATCCATTTTAATTTTTGTCTCACGCTTTGGTCCCCGCTACTTCATCCGGTCTTGTGGTAAGCACGCTGTACAAGAGTGTGTCCTTCGGGAAGTGGTCCACAAAAGGGATGATCACATTTCCAAAGAACAAAAGCCCCTCGCCGGGACCGGAATGGGTCACATACGAAAGCTGGTGCGGGGAGATTCCCAACTGCTTTGCCAAAATCTGACGGTCTCCCTGGGCCTGGTTGAGCATATAGATAAAGTCCGAGTTCTCAAAAATATTTTCGATCTCACGGGAAGCCAGAAGGTCCTTGACATTCTGCGTTAAACCTGATGGGATTCCGCCCCATTTACGGAAGCGTTTCCAGATCTCCACGCTGAAACTTCCTGTCTGCCCTTTCAAAAGAAGATGGAATTCGTCGATATAGAACCAGGTTGTTTTATGTTTGGAGCGATTGGCCGTGACACGGTTCCACACCGCATCCTGCATGATCAAAAGCCCGATTTCCTTTAAGGCTTTTCCCAGTGACTTAAGCTGGAAACACAGTACCCGGTGTTTATCCATCTGGATATTGGAACGGTGGTTGAACACGTTAAGGGAACCATTGACATAGATTTCCAGTGCCGTTGCGATATTCTGTGCCTCCGGTTCAGACTGTTTCAAAAGCAGCTCGTAAAGATCACCTAAGATCGGCATATTTTCCGGGCACGGGTCCTGCAGGTATTCCCGGTACACCAGTCTGGTACAACGGTCGATGATCGTCCTTTCAATGGGGGAAAGTCCTTCTTTGCCGCCGATGATAAGGTCACACAGCGACAGGATAAAATCACTTTTCAAAGTGATCGGGTTTTCATCATCGGAATAGTCCAGATTGATGTCCATCGGGTTGATGTAGTTCGTGGAAGTAGGGGAAATATCAATGACCTGCCCCTGGGAACCGAACTGCTGTACCAGCGGCCCATACTCATTTTCCGGGTCGGCGATAATGATGTCGTCCTCCGTCAGAAGGAACACATTGACGATCTCACGCTTGGCAGAGAAAGATTTGCCGCTTCCTGGGGTACCGAGAAACAGCCCATTGGGGTTTTTCAGCGTTTTTCTGTTCGCCATGATCAAGTTATTGGAAAGGGCGTTCAGGCCGTAATACAATGCCTCGCCCTCCTGGAACAGTTCACAGGTGGTAAACGGTACAAAGATCGCTGTGCTGCTGGTCGTAAGCCCGCGCTCAATCTCAATCTGGTTCGTACCAAGAGCAAGCGAGGACATAAGCCCCTGTTCCTGCTGGTAATCCAGCCGTTTTAAGGCACAGTTGTATTTCTGTGCCACACCCGAAGCGGCAAAAATATCATTGAACAGCTTCTGACGTTTGGCAGCGATATTTTCCACCAGTACCGTCACAAGGAACATGCGCTCATTGCGGCTCTGTAAATCCTGCAAAAGATTTTTGGCTTCTTCTCCATAGGTGGCAAGGTCGGTGGGAATGATGTCCATGTCATACCCAGATCGGACCGCTTTCTTTTGTTCCTCAATGGTCATTTTCTGCAGGTCCGACATTTTACGCTTGATGTTTCGGATCGCCTGCGCCTGGTCGATAGACTGGATATGCAGGTTGACGGTCACGGCGTCGTTTAAGTCAAGAAGATCCGCTAAAAGCCGGTCGGTAAGCTCCGGCGCCAAAATCTGCAAAAAGGAGACAGCACCGGAATGATCGCCTACCCGGAATGTCTTTCCATCCTTTGAAAAAGACAGCCCGGATGGGGAAATGAAGTCTTTGGTAGAAAGACCGGTCTTAGGCAGATCCGACCACTGGAAATGAAACTTTTCCTGACCGTCCGGGTGAAGCTGGCTGTGAAGAAGCTCCAGACGTTCCAGTCCGTTTAAGGATCTTGCCTGGACTCCAAGGGTCTTGAAATTTGCCAGCACATCCGTTTCAATGCGTTCCAGACGCATTTTCGCAGTACGCAGGTCATCTGCCTCGATCCCAAAGGTAATGTATTTACGTTTGGTGAGACCGTTATTTCCTTTCTGCAACTGGTTCTTTAACATATCCCCGTATTCCCTGCGGATTCCGTCATACTCGTCGCCGCGGGGAGGGATGTCAATGCTTCTGGTAAAATCCTGCATATTGGCCCGCTGGTTGATAAAGGTAAGCTGCACATGGATCGAGGCGTCGAAGTAATTTAAGAAATCGCAGTAACCCTCGAAGATCTGTGCTTTATCATCTGCCTGTGCAAGCTGATAGTTAATATCAAAAAACTGCACCGTTTTGGTGTAAAGGGTATCAGTCAGCCGGCAGATCCCATCCCGGTACATTTCACGGTAGGGAATGCTCTGCTGGACCGTCTGCGGGGCATCTGCTTTCAGCCCGGCAAAAAAGCCGCCTTTTTTAGACGGCTTGGAACGGGCAGACTTAGTTTTGCCCTGCTTTGCATCGGCTCTGGTCTTTTTGGCCTGCCTGATGTTTTTTTGCAGACGCTTTTCCTGAGCTTCCTGCTGCTTGTTTTTTGGCAATCTTTGTAACCTCCTTCTTTGACATAGATTTATACAGGTTATCCGTCCTGTATGGACGGTCCTTCGGCCAGAGCTTATAACGGAGCCGGTTCTTCAAAATCTTTTCTGCCGGCTGCCCGTCACGCTCATACATGGCGAAGAAGAAAAAGGGCATCATCAGCCCGATCATCAAAAGTACAGCCGCCGAGTTCCCGATTGCCCCGCGGGTAAAGAAATACACCGGAAGGCCGACAAGCCCGGCAAGGCTGAAACAAATAAGCTGGCGCTTCGTCAGATTGAAGGCCAGCTTGGTCTTAACTTTGGTTAAATCCTTTGGTACAGGTACATAAGGCATCTATACACCTCCCATCGTAATATAGTTTCCGGTCCATTAGCGTGCACCAAAATCGCGTACCGCTTTCTCCGCAGCCGGACATTCCCGCACTTCCTGAGCCGCATTTTGCAGCCGTGCCAGGACAGAAACAGCCGGTCCTCTCTGACACAGGTATTCCTGGCTGTCTCGGATTCCGGCAATATTTTCCCGAATATCCATATCCACGTCGAACACATCCGAAACTGGCAAAAGCCAACGGTCTGCAAAGTATTTCAAAGGATTCTCAAGCGCCAGCACATCATCCAGCATTTCATCCCCGAACTCAAACTTTGTTGTCAGATAGGAATACGCCTCCTGCATGGCTGTAATTTCAGCAGCTTTTTCAATTAAGGATTCCTTATCCTTTGACATAAGGCTTTCCCGGTAGGCAAAGTAATTCTGTCCCAGTCGTTTCATCAGGAGCGTATATTTGTCCTGTGCGGAAGGCTCGCTTGTGAAATGTTCAAATTTTTGCTCTGCATCAATTTCTTTGAGAAGATCGCAGATCGGGAAACTGTGTTCATGGTTATTTTCTTCCCAGCACCATCGGGCTACATCCAACGGGTCCTGAAAAGAAAGAAGTGCCTCTACTTCCGCCGGAGTAAATACATGCTCAACCTTCAGATAATAGTGGAGTTCCGAAAATCCCTGCAACTCGTAAATGCTGCCGATGTTCTGTGCATCCAGCATATCCGCATGAACCTTCAAACACTCGTCCAGCCGTTCCATAAGCAGCCGCTTTGCATCTTGTTCTATCAAAATCACCCCTTTCGCTCCGGCATAGTCAGCGTACAGTTCACTTCATTGCCCCATACATCCCAGCCGGGAGTCTTTTGTCTTGCAAACAGTTCCACTCTGGGCTGATCGCCCATGAGTTTTACGATCTTATCCCGCACCTCGTCCGGTTTCTTGCTGTGCTGCTCAATATGGGAGATCACAAACTGATGGATTCCCGCACACTGGCGTTTCGGACGGCCTCTGGTTGCCAGCAGGCAGACCTCCGCGTTTGAGCGGGTCCAAAAGCCCATGCCATAAAACCAGCTATCCGCTTTCCGGTTCTGTTTGAGCCATAGAAAAGCCAGCGTTTTATATTTGAACCCCCAGGCGTCGATCACCCGGAAGGCTTCATTGAGCTGTGGGAAGGTCGCCCACAGAAAGAGGGCGCTGTCTTTTGCGGCAAGTTCCGATACCGGCAGGGCACAGATTTCTTCAATGCTCATTGTGGGGTAATGGTTTTCCGCAACGCCGCTTCCATGTTTCCTGTCATAATGCCAGGGCGGATCGGCATAGATAATGCCGTACTGTTTCGTTTCCGGCATTAGCGAGCCTGCTCATTCTTAGATGGGGCAGGTTTAGTCGGCTGTTCTTTGACCTTGCCGGCATTTTCCTTCAATGCACCGGTCAGGGAAGGCTTTTCCGCAGCTCCCTTTGTTGCTTCAAGAGTTGCCTGCAAATTTTCAATAGCCTGCCCGTACCCATCGATCAGGGCATCGTTGAGCTGCTTGCGGAACTCTGCCGTAACCGGCCAGCAGACATCTTTCCAGTTGCCTCCCTTATCCTGGGTTGCGGGCATATTGACATACAGCCCCTTTTCACTGGAACAGATACGGAAACCGTCAATCTTAAAGCATCCGCCAATCGTAACATTGGCAAACGCCAGCAGGTTTCCCATTGGGGCGATTGGACGCACGCGGACATCCAGCTTCATGCCGTTTGCCATTTCCGGCGTCTGTGTCTCCGGCGCCATTTTTTCTGTATTGGTTTTACTCATATATAAAATCCTCCTTTTTAGAATTGGTTTTGTTCATGCTATCTTGCATTAAATATGGATTTGGATAACGAACCTGTCTTAAACAGGGCAAAGGCCAGCAGCACCGTATAACCCGCCGTTCCCCAGATCGCGCCGTGCACATCGCCGGACGATGGGATAGACTGGACCAGCACTGCATAAATGGCAACACAGATCAGGATCAAAAAACCCTGAAAACCCAGGGCAAAAAGGGAACGCAGATACCCGGTTCCCATTTGTCCCCATTCCCGGTTTGCCATTGTGGAAAACGGGATCGGTGCAAGGCTCACGGTTAAATAAATCTCGATCATACGGCCATATACAATGACAAAGATCACGATGGACAGTACCCACATACACAGATTGATGATGTTGGTTTCCAGCCACAGTCCAATCAGTTCCCACATTCCCATTGCTTCAAGCTGGGTTTCCAGATCAGACAACGCCGCCTGCACATCCAGGTTCCCGTTTATGACACCGGCACTTTGCGACACCACATTTTGGGCCACATCAAAGACCGCCATCACAATCGTAAAACAGTTGGTGAGCAGGTAAGTGGCAACAAAAGTCTTGAAAATCCACTTGAAGATGTTGAATGTATCGAATTCGTGCATGTTGTTCTTTTCGAGAATCATCTGGATCAGTTCATACACAAGAACAAAGGTAAGGATCATGCCCGCAATGGGAATGACGACGGTTTCCGAAAGATTCTGGATCATGGAAAACACGCCGCCATTCCAGCCCTGCGGGGTCTGTCCTACCTGATTTGCCACATCCGCAACCTGGTTGTTGACGGAGTTGAAAATACTGGTGTACTGTCCGGTGATCGCATCGATCAGGCCCTCTTTAATCCAGTCTGTTATCCATTCAAACAGACTGCCCATAAGTCAGCCCTTAACCGAACAGGCCGGAAAGCAGCGGGATCAGCGTTGCACCAACCAGAGCGATACCTCCGCCTGCCATAAGCTGCTTGATCCCCTGGGATTTTGCACCTGGGTTATCATTTCCGTAACCTTCGAGAAGGTTTACAACACCCCATGCGCCCAGACCTGCGCCCAGGGCGATCACAAGGATCTTCAAAGTATCAATCGCGCTTGCAAAAAATGCCATAATGTTCCTCCTTTAATTTCAGAAATTTTAATTTGTGATATGGCCGTATCAGGCCGGAAACAAAAAAAGCCGCCGCACTGTTTTTAGAAAAAATCTGTTTCAAACAGCACGGCGGCATGGGGCAGGAAAAATCCTGCGGTTATTTACTTTTCAGGGAGAATCACGAATCCTCAAAAATCCTCCTTTCATCGTGACAAAAACAAAGCCTGCCAGGGCGTCATGCTTTGACAGGCAGGAACAACTTTATAAAGTCTGGGAAGCCAGATCTTCGGCTGTGACTTCATAATTGCGGTATCGTTCACCGGGACGCATCGGCATCCGGGTAGAAAGAAACTTTTCGATATTAAAAGCGTTCTTCTCATTAAAATCGGAAAGCAGTTTGTAATTTGGGTGTTTGGTTATATCATATTTCCGGGAGAGGAACGGCCGCACACCCCTGATCTGCAGCAGACATTTACCCCCGTCCATGACTGCCAGTTCATCCACCGACATCAGATCCTTTCCCAGCTTTTGAAAATTTTGTCCGTGGGATTCCTGATTGCCCTTTGTGACACTGGTGTTATACAGGTCGATGGTCTCTTTCCCCAATAGGGAGTTCCAACTTTTTAAGGTGGTTTCTTCTTTGCCTCCTAAGAAAAGGGAGGCGTCACAGTTACCGATGATGGTGTCCATGTTGTCTTTATACAGGGCTTTGAGCTGGCTTTGCGCCTGCAGCACCAGGCAGGCAGAGATCTCACGGCTTCGGATGGTCGCCATAAGACGCTCCAGGTTCGGGATCTGCCCGATATTTGCCGCCTCGTCGATCAAGCAGCGTACATGGATGGGAAGCCTTCCGCCATATACATCATCCGCCCGCTCACACAAGCGGTTAAACAAAATGGAATAGATCAGACTGATCAAAAATGCAAAGGTTCCGTCCGTATCACTCATAATAAGGAAAAGAGCAGTCCGTTCATCCCCCAGCATATCCAGATCCAGTTCGTCATACATGGTAATTTCCCTGACTTCTTTAATGTCAAAAGGAGCCAGCCTGGAAGCACAGGAAATAAGGATCGACTTCGCTGTTTTTCCGGCAGCGAGCTTATATTTCTTATATTGACGCAGGGCAAAATGATCCGGGTCTTTCTGTTCCAGCGCGTCAAAGAGAAGGTCAACGGCATTTTTGAACGACTCATCATCCTCACGGACTTCCATTGCGTTCAGCATTTCTACCAGTGTGGCAAAGTTCTGTTCGTTTGCCGGAGCCTCATAATAGATATATCCGATCAGTGCCGTATAGAGCAGGGTTTCTGCCTTGACCCAGAAATCGTCTCCGGCTTTTCCTTCGCCTTTGGTATTGGCGATCAGAGTCGTGACGATCTTCAAAATATCTTTCTCGGAGTGAATGTAGGCGAATGGGTTAAAGTGCATACTTTTCTGAAAATTGATCGTATTGAATACCCGTATTTTATAGGGCTCATAGATGATCTTTCCTTTTTCATTACGCACAGGCTTTCCGTCCTTGTCCAGCTTTGGCGTGCCTCGCTGCAACATCTTTCCGCATTCCACAAGAACTGTACCTTTGGGCTGCCTTTTGTCAAGATAAAAAATCAAGATGCCATTGAAAATTCAAAAATTACCAGCTTTCGCTTCTTTTTGAATGATTTTTCGCATTTGAGTATCCAATGTGCTCTTTGCGTTCGGTTTGAAAAAGATGTTGACGTTGTAAGTTGTGTTTTTGACTCGCATGGTCAACATTCCATTCGCAGGGCGATGTTCGGTCAAAGTGATAGTTTTGCTCATTTGTGCTTCTCCTTTTACAATGTGTGTTCAGTTGTCTTTTGATGGGGCTGTGATTTTTTCTGTTCAAGTGCTGACTTGCTATCGTTCAATTTCTTCAGCACAGATTCCTTTTCCGGGGTCTTACCGCCCGGTGCGGAAAGCTGCTGCTTATTCAGCACAATGTCGATATACTTTCGCACATTTTTCAGTGCGGTCAGGTCAGGCTGCAAAGTTTCCAGCTGACTGCGCAGTTCTGCGCTGCCGGATTGCAGCGCAGAAAATTCGGCATCTAATGCCGAAAAATCCACCGCTGTGCTGCCGTTCAGCTTCATCAGAGTGCGGACAGCTTTGTTAAAGGTGTCCAGTTCCTCCTTGTGCTGGGCTGCATAAGCGTCCTTGGTGAGTTTGAAATTCTTCTTTAGAAAGGCATCATGGATGGGCTTTAGCTTGGCATGGACAGCGGCAGCGTCCTTGATTTGAGCGATTGCCCGCATACGGTTCTCGTTCTGCTTCAACTGCTTGCGGAGAGGGGCGGCGGTCTGGCTCAGGTCTTTGATTGCTGTGTTCAAGTCCTCGACCGTGTTCAAGGAGCGAGCTTTCAGATAATCCACCGCCTGCATGACTTCGGCAAGGTCACGGGCGGTACATTTTATCTGCGCCCTACTCGACCAGTCGCTGCGCTGTTCGTTGCGGAGATTGAAATAGTCTACCAGAAGATCGGACAGCGTAGGTTCCTTCGACTTTTTCAGAGCGTCCAGAAGAATCTGCTTCTTTTCGTTCAGGTCTGCGATCCAGCGTTGCAGCCCACGAATTGCGCTGCGGATAGACTGCATCAGGCTGTTGGCGGCACGAATATCCCGATTGAGATTTCCGAGAAAGGTTTCAATTCCTCGTTTTTCCATCTGGTGTGCGGCAGGGCCGAGATGGACGGTCGGAATCTGCTGCACTCCCTGACGCTCAAACGAGCGGAGATCAACACGTTCCGGTCTGCCCGCTGCTTCCAGATAGCGGTTGGTGATGGTCTGCCAGCCATGCCGCCAGACCTCGGCGTACTTCTGGTCGTTCCAGTCCACCGTGTTTTCTTTGTGGCATTTCCAGTTGCTGGATGGGAGTTGGATGCGCTCTCCGTTTTCGTCAAGGTCGTATACCTTGCGGGCTTTCGGGAGCCACTTGCCGTGTTCATCCATTGCCCGGAGCGTCAGCAGAATGTGAGCGTGTGGGTTGCCGTCACCCTTGTCGTGGATGGCGAAGTCAGCAATCATGCCCTTGGAAGCAAACTGCTCGTTGCAAAATTCTTTTATCATGGAAAGATACTGCTCTTTCGGAACTTCTCTCGGAAGTGCCAGCACGATGCGGCGGGCAAGTTGGGAGTTCCATTGGTTTTCCACGGCTTCCACGGCGTTCCAAAGCGTGGCACGGTCTGCATATCCGGGCGGCGCATGGGATGGCAGCATGATTTCAGCATGGACGAGTTCTTTCTTCTTGTTGTAGAACTTCGTTTTCTGGTCATACTCGCTGAACAGCCGTTCGCCGCTCTGGTAAGCGGCCCCGGCAACAGCGGACTGCCCTTGGCTGCGCTTGACGATGGTAA
>ERZ834722.1545-NODE-1545-length-21366-cov-9.009291_pt1 | contig 21366 bp, 13 predicted proteins | sample MGYA00519576_ERZ834722 | MGnify/ENA primary metagenome ERZ834722 (study PRJEB31850, sample SAMEA3708759) | human gut metagenome | biome: human gut; feature: human-associated habitat; material: faeces | place: China | collected 2014 ...
GCCGTGAAACCGCCGTGAACAGCGCATTTGCGTTGTCGGAATACGGCAGACCCCAAACATTCTCATAAAGCTCGGCTTTCGGCACGGTACTGCTATCCTATATGCTTTCAAGTGCGTAGCCTTTGCCTCTTTCGTAGGTGATAGTCACATCGGCTTTGTTATCATCGAGCTTTTTATTGAGCCGTGAAACCGCCGTGAACAGCGCATTTGCGTTGTCGGAATACGGCAGACCCCACACGTTTTCGTACAGTTCGGCTTTCGGCACGGTACTGCCGATATTACGGGCAAGCATAAGCAGAATCGAGAATTCTTTCTGGGTGGTGAGCAGGTCGTTTTCGGCAAAATATGCCGCCATTGAAACCGTATCAAGCCTGAGCCTTCCGAACGAGATATAACGCTTATCTTTCCGTACTGAGCGAAGCCTTGCCTCTACCCTTGCTATCAGCACCTGAATATCGTAGGGCTTCGGCAGATAATCATCGCCGCCTGCTCTCAGTGCCGTTATAATATCATCGTTTTCGCTGAGTGCGGACAGAAACAGTATCGGAATATCGTATTTTGCCTTTATCTCACGGCAAAGCGATATTCCGTCGCCGTCAGGGAGCATTATATCAAGTATCACAAGATCGACATCGTTATTCGACAGCATATAACGGCACTGCGCCGCATCTGCCGCCTCGAGAACACTGTAATCCTCCATTGAAAGACACGAGCTGTTTATCTTCATTATATGCGGATTGTCCTCTACAAGCAGAATCGTACTCACTTTGCATCTTCCTTTCCACACGGTACGGTAAAGCGGAACACCGCTCCGTTTTCACTGCTGTCTGCGGTTATTTTGCCGCCTGTCGATTCAATAATATCACGGCAGATATAAAGTCCCAGCCCGTTTCCGCCGTCCGTGCTGTAGCCTTTGTCAAACAGATGTGCAAGCGCCTCACGGGATATTCCCGTTCCGGTATCGGATACTGTGAACACGGCGAAATTATCACCGTCGGCGGATTTTTCTGCCGAAAATATCACTGTTCCGTTCTCGGTATGCTTGCCCGAATTTACAGCCAGATTTATAAGCACCTGAAGCAGCATTTCACGATTTGCTATTATATCGGGGCAGTTATCCGCCCTTGTGACAAGCCGGTTGCCGTGCTTTGCAAGTATAGGTCTGCAAACCGCCGCCGCATCGGAAAGAACGTCCCTTGCGGCAAACCTGCTCAGCTCCATTGCTGTGACCTCGTTATGAGATACCGAGAGCAGCTTTGTCACCATATCAGACAGACGCTGAGCCTCGCTTGAAATCGTTTCAAGATTTGACAATGTTTCATCGTTTACGACATTCTTTTCTATCTGTTTTTCGGTAAGCTGTGCGTATCCGCTCATTACCGTGAGCGGAGTTTTCATTTCGTGGGCGATATTGTGCATAAAATCGGTTTTCAGCCTGTCGAGCTTTTCAAGCGTTTCATTCATATGGGTGACCTGCGATTCACGCTGTTTCGATTCGTCAAGGCGGCGCTCTGTTCTGGACAGATTTATAGTAAGCATGACCGCATTACAGAACACGAACAATATAGTCGCATAGGAGCGGATATAGAATATCTTCGTGAAATAGGTAAGCCCTTCTATCAAATAAACGACTGTGGTAAGTACAACGGTTGAGCATACTATAATGCTGTCGATGTAGCCCATAAGCCTGTGTTTTACCGCCGTAGCGCAGATATATACAGAAGAAAGAATCAGATATACCGCCATAACAGCGCCTGCAACAACGGTAAAATGCGTATAAACGGTTGACGGCGTAAAGATGTAGAACAGCAATATCGCACCTGCAGAGCATACGGAGGTCACAACAAAATGCTTATGCGGCCTTAATCCGAGTGCGGCAAAGGCATAGAGCGGTATAAACACGAAGTAAAGTATATTCGTGATGTATTCGAGCTTATGCTCAGTGTACCAGTCAAGATAGGGGAACAGTACGCCTATCTGCTTGCTTTCATATATGAGATAATGCAGAGCCGCAGTAAGACAGGACAGCGAAAACCACATCATACTGCGTTTTCTGTTTCCGAGAAGGAACATTCCGAAAAAGAATATTGCCATAGCAAGCAGAGTTCCCGCAATAAGTCCGTCACAAACGGTCTGTGCCCTTTCATTTGCGGATATAAGCGGAGCTTTTGCAAGGCACAGCTTTTGTATCGTGCCTGTTCTGTGATTAAACCATGCGTGACGGATTATTATCTCCGCAGTATCCGCCTGTGCGGTGAAATATAGCGTGTATCTGTCTGTCGCAGGGACAAATTCTTCGGCATTGTCGGACACCTTACCGACCTCGCTGAGCAGTTTTCCGTCAATATAGACCTGTTGCGCATAGGTCGCCGTTTCTCCGGAAAGTCCGTAGGTGACACCTTTTTCAAGGGGCAGTACTATGCGGAATGTGGCATATTTATCATCGGGATTACCCTGCGATATATCGCCTTTTGCAAAATCGTCCGGCATATACAGCCGTCCTGTGTAATATTCGCCGGAGGATATATCTATACCGACACCATCCTTTGACAAATCGACATCCGCTATTTTGTCAGCAGACGGTATATCGACATATTTCGGCATTGTGCCTGCGGTAAGAAGATAGAAAAACAAAGAAACAATTATTATAAACAATACGCAGACAAAAGCTGTTTTGGCATTTCTCCGCACATTTCCGTTCATACTCTCACCCCCTTGTATTTTACTCCGCTTTTTCGGCAGATACGGCTTTCTTGCCGAATTGTAAGAAAATTCTTATTCTATTTTAACACAAAAAAGGAAAGCCGACAAGGAGAATACGCAAAATAAAATATTAACAAGCAAAAAAGTCTTTTCTTTTTCGGCGATATGTGATACAATAATAGAGAACATATTTAAAAATCTCCGATGAAAAGGAACGGAATAAATTATGAAGAAGATATTACGCTTTGCATCTGCTCTGCTTTGCGGGGCGATGCTGTTATGCTCGCTTTCCGTCACCGCTTTTGCGGAAAACGACGACGAGGTATATGATTTTGACCCGAACACCGACAAGATATACAGCGAGGCTGTGTATATGGTCAACACCGATACGGGAGATGTGGTGTACAAGAAGAACGAGAGCAAGAAAATGTACCCTGCTTCAACCACTAAAATAATGACCTGCATAATTGCGCTTGAGCATCTGTCTGAGGGCTCTTTGTCAAAGAAGGTGGAAGTGCCTTATGACTGCTTCAACGATTTCTACGAGGACCCGAACTACAGTGACCCGTCAAATGCGGCGATAGAGCCGCTGCAGGACAACCTGACATACAAGGACTGTCTGTATGCGCTTATGCTCCCGTCTGCCTGTGAAGCGGCAAACATTCTTGCCTATAATATAGGCGGAGGAAGCATCACAAAGTTTATCGGAATGATGAATGAAAAAGCGAAGGAGCTTGGCTGTACCGGAACAAACTTTGTGAACGCTCACGGTCTGCATAACGACAACAACTACACAACTGCGGAAGACCTGTATAAAATGACAAAATACGCCTACGACAAATTTCCGCTGTTCAAGAAAATAACAAGCACCTATGAATATGAGATGCCGAAAAATGACGCAAACCCCGACGGCTACTCTATTTACAGCACTATCTCACTTCTTCGTCCCGGCAGTGTTTACGAATATGAATACGCATACGGCACAAAGACGGGCACTACGGACGAAGCCGGAAGATGCCTTGTTTCAGCCGCTAAGAATCAGTACAACTATATCCTTGTGACGCTCGGCGCACCGGTAAAGGACAAGAACGGCGAATACTATGACGACTGGTATTCGATGATTGACGCACTCAACCTCTACAAGTGGGCATTCACAAACTTTGAAATGGCTACCGTTGTAAATAAGGACGAGCAGATAACCGAAGTCAAGGTCGAAATGGGAGAGAGCGCAACGCACGTTATACTGACACCCGAAAGCGACTACACGGCGCTTATGCCGAAATCGGTAAAGGAATCGGGAGTGCAGAAGGTCTTTAAGGCATATGAAAGCGTGCAGGCTCCCGTGAAAAAGGGTGATATACTCGGCGTAATGGACGTTAAGTTCAAGGGCGAAACTATCACCACGATGAACCTTGTGGCAAACAACAATGTTGCAAGATCAGACGTGGAATATTATATAGAAAAAGCAAAGGACGAGTTCGACAAGCCGTGGTTCAAGGTTTCGGCTGTCGGAATAGTTGTACTGCTTATCTGCTTTATCGTTACAAGAACGATAGAAAACTCCAAGCGCAGAAAGCTGGCATCAAAGGAGAAGCGCCGCTTTGAAAGCTACGCTAAAAGACGCTGATGCAAGGTGTTAATATAATCTGCCTCGGCAGACTGAAGGAAAGCTATCTGAGAGACGCCTGCAAGGAATATGAAAAGCGGCTCGGCGGCTCCTGTGTGCTGAAGATATATGAGCTTGAGCCTGTCGCACTGCCGAATGAGCCGTCTGACAGGCAGATAGAGGACGCACTCGAAAAAGAAGCTGAAATGATAGAAAAGAAGCTGGCGAAGAACGCTCTTACCGTTGCTATGTGCATTGAAGGAAAGCAGCTTTCAAGCGAGGAGCTTGCCGCTAAGCTGAGTGATACGGCGGTGCAGGGAAAGTCGGCGGTGAACTTCATAATCGGAAGCTCGTTCGGGCTTGCACCAAAGATAAAGACGATGGCTGATATAAAGCTGTCGATGTCGAAGATGACTTTTCCGCATCAGCTTGCAAGGGTGATGCTTCTGGAGCAGATCTACAGGGCGTATAGTATTATTGCGGGGAAAAGGTATCATAAATAAATACTAAGGAGAGAAGGAACAATGAGCATATTCACGATTATTGCCGGTGTCAACGGCGTGGGTAAAAGCAGCCTTACCGGACTTCTCAAGGGAGAACGTTCCGACCTCGGTATTATAGTTGATGTTGACGCTATCTCGGCTAAATGCGGTGGAAATATCAAAGGCGGTAAAAAAGCTATACAGATGATAAACGACTGCCTTGATAAGAAAATCAATTTCACACAGGAAACAACATTATCGGGAAAACGAATATTCGGTACATTGGAAAAAGCAAAGAAAAACGGTTATTATATCAGGATGTATTATGTGGCTCTGAGTTCACTCAATGAAAGCTGTATCAGAATAGAAAACCGTGTCAGAAAAGGCGGTCACGATATTCCGAAAGAAGATGTTACAAAGCGATTTGCAAAACGTTTTGACGATGTGATTAAAGTTCTTCCGTACTGCGATGAGGTTCATTTTTATGACAACGAAAACGGATTTATTGACGCAGGCGAATATAAAAACGGTGAAATTGTAATTAAGCAACACACGGAGTGGCTTGATCAACTGAAAAACGAATTTTCGGATAAACAGGTATAACTCCTTCTTAAACGGCAAAAGCAAAACGTCAGGTAACGCCACTTTGCAAATGAAGAACAGACAATCGTATACGCAACAGGTTTTATGTTATTGCTATAAATGAAACGAGGTGTATTATGTTCAAGAGCGACAAAACAGCACTTTTGCAATCATTGCTTTTTCCTGTGTTAATTATTATATGGGGCATTGCACGCACTGTTACCGACTTTCTTTATGCGGGCGGAATTTCAGCGTTTACACGGCTTGACGCTTTATGGCGGTATGTTTGCTTCGGAGCTATAATATGCAGTGTAATTGCAATAATTATAACACTCTGCGGAAAGGTCGATACGTCACGTTACTTTTTAAAAAGGCTTATAGGCACATGCGGACTGGTTGTTTTATACGGCGTTGCAATGAGCTTCGCCACAAGTATGCTTCCTGCCGTGTTCATCGGAATTGCGGGTATTGCTTATCAGATACTCAGAGTGCAGGACGATGATTCAAGTAAAACGGAGCGTGCGGTACTTATGCTGTCTGACCCGGCTATTCATCTTACGGTGTTCTGGGGGATCCAATGGGTATCTGAATTTGTTAAAACGGAATAATATAAGGCGGAACAGCATAAAAACCGTTCCGCCTTTTCTGTATATAATATGCAAAAGAAAAACCGCTTTGGCAATCAAAGCGGTTGGCACGCCAAGAGGGATTCGAACCCTTATTACCCCAAAAGTTTTTCTATGTTATCAGCAATACGAACCTTAAATTCTTCCATCGCAGATGGAAAGGTGTGCTGATAGACCTTTTCAATCATGTCAGTCGATGAATGCCCCATTAATTCCGCAATATATTTCTGTGGTATTCCAAGCAATAATGCTTGACTGGCGTAATAATGTCGCAAAGAATAGAATCTAAATATATGTAGCCCGTGTTTACGAAGAAATGAATTCCAATCACGGCTTATTTTATTTGAAGATATAACGCAAATCCGTTTTTTATCTGGAGTATTCATGAGTTTATCTCGCAGTAAGGGCAATATTGGTATTGTCCTATATCCGGCGTATGACTTAGGCGGCTTATATACTTCTCTGCCATGCTCATTTATTACAACTGCTTTGCGAATTTCTAATCCGTCAGCGGTAATGCAATCCTTTGTCAATGCACATATTTCCGAAGGACGCAATCCACATTGACTGGCTAATAAAAATGGAATCTCAAGCTCTGTATTTTTGATTAGTTTGTATATTACTTTTATTTCGTTTTCATCCGGTACATAAAATGATGATTTTATCTTTTGCGGTAGTGATATACGATAGACAAAATCGGGAGCGAACATTTGCAAAGAGGCGTGCAATAAACCATACGCATTACGTACCGTTTTACCGGTTATCCAATAGGACTACAGATGATACAAATATAATCAGAACTAAATATTGGTGCGAGAACATCAGATACGGAGATCTAATATCAGCCCAGGGCAACAATTTTGCTGTTAAAATTCCGGCAGATCAGCTTGGAAAAATTATTGTTCTTCCGATTTTCTACAGTGCAAATGTGAATTTAGAAACCAAGACAGCGGTTATTACAGTCAAAGAAAATAATAAAGAGATAATCTGCAAAGCTCTCGGTTATGACAGCAAGCAAGTTGAACAGCAGTCAGATAAGTTGATCAATTCACAAAAATACAAACGATTAAAAGATCTCGCCGCTTCTTCAAATACAAAGCTCAGCTATATGATCGTTACAAAAATTCAGCTCGAGCTTTTAAAATTGAATGAAATCGAGCTTGCGGCTTTTCCTAAGGACGACGGGAAATATAATGTTGCGTTTATGCCGGACACCAAAGAACTCATTACAAAAATTCTCTACCCTGCGGATGAGAGCAAGCAGGAAACAGAGTATGAACGAAATAACAGACTAAACAAAGAAATAAAACGTTTAGCCGCAGTAAACGGTGAGAAACCTAAATATAGAATGGTTGCCCCCGAATTGCTTGACAACATAAAGCAATCCGGTATACAGTTTGCCTATTTTAAAAAAGGCGATAAGTATAATATAGTTTTCCTTAGGAAAAACGAAACGGAAATTGATCAACTACTGAAACAACTCAGAAAAGAAAAATAGCAGAAGCAACAAAAAATCCAGTTTTAATTTGTTTAATATTTAGTGTTATAATGATAGACAAACGCAACGAAAAGTGTTATAATAAAGTCGGCGAAATCTATTCTCCGACTTTTTATATAAAATGATGACGGCTTACTAAGAAGTGAGCCGCAGAAAAAACGGAGGTATAGATATGGCAAGGAAGTACGAACTGATAAATGATTTGTACGATCAAATCATTGTCGATGTGACGAAAGACGCTCGAGCGTGGCAATCGTTCTTAAGAACTGCTTGCAGAAATTACAAGCTACGTTTTGACGAACAGCTGTTACTGTTTGCTCAGCGTCCGGACGCAACGGCGGTATTAGAAATCGAACGTTGGAACACAGCATTCGGCAGATGGGTCAACAGAGGTGCAAAAGGCATCGCAGTATTTGAGGATCCTTCGGGCAAAAGCCAAAAACTTAAATACTACTTTGACATCACCGATACACACGGAACAAAACGGTCAAGAGAAGTTCCGGTATGGAAAATGTCTGACGAATATCAAAGCGATGTTACGGAAGCATTAAAAAATACATTTGGCACATTAAGCGACTTGGATAGTCTTGAAAGCGTAATTAAAGAAAGCGTATCTAATGCAGTGGATGACAACATAGATGACTATATCTATAATTTTATCAGAAACGGAACAGGCAGTGAAATAGACTATATAAGTACTGATGAAGCTGAAGAAATATACAAACGACTTGTAAAAAACAGCGTAGTGTATATGATTTCCGAACGTCTTGGAGCAGACAGTGGGTTAACCGAATCCGATTTTGATGGTATAGAATATTTCAGCACACATGAATTGTTGAACTCTATCGGATATGCCACAAGCGATATAGCCAAAATGGGACTCGGTGTAGTCGCAAAAACGGTTCGTGCAATTGAAAAGGAAAATCAACAGGCGATAATGCCTGATAACAATATCAGCTATAATAGCGAAAGGAGTTCTAATTATGAAAGAAATCACTTACACAATGCAGGGCGACTATCTGATTCCGGATCTTTCATTACCGGAACAGCAGGAGGTAACACTCGGCAAATGGGCACAGATGAAAAAGGAATATCTGAAGCAGCACCACAAGATAATGTACTACAATCTGATGACGAGTTGTCAGTTAACACAGTACCTCGCAGAAACGGAACAGAGAGCACTCAAACTGGAGGACGAGTTGATCAAAGAGATGTCGGCAAAACAGGGACTGACAGAAGAGCTGAAAGCAAAAGATATGATGAAATGGGTTCAGCTGATGAACAATCTCAGGCACGAAGTTCAAGAGATAGTTACTCAGCAGATAATAATGAGCGTTTAAGCAACATTAAGCCGTTACCGTCAATCAATGAACAAACGGCTTTCATAGCAGAATACGAAGCAGAGGTTACAAAAGCCTCTGCTTTTTCTGTTTCTCCGGAAGAAAACTCGGACGATAAATTTCGCTATCAGCTTTTAAGCCGTATGCAATCCGATTGTAACTATATGCTCGGCAACGGCGGCGCAGGTGCTATACGCTATCTTGACGGTGAAAACGTTGATACGCACATCCATAATATGCTTGAGCTTTATAACTCGTTTTCCGATAACGCAAAACCCGAATGGATTTCTGTAGAAGAAATTGAGGGTTACAGAGAAAAGCTCACGGCACTTGTAGCTGCAAGCGGAAAAGAAATTCAGCAAAATTCCGTGGAAAAAGCTGAAAGTCAGAAGCCCGAAATTCCGTCCGATGTGGATAAATTCTACGTTCAGCCCGAAATTGAGCAGGTCACTTGGATTTACTACAATCCCGACAGTGCCGCAGGCGGTCAGCTGGTGTACAACTACCTCACCTATGACGACATTTTCAATGCAGTTCTAAAAGACGACCCTATGGAATATCTGCTTGAAAACTGCAAGCAGGAAACGCTTGACAGGGGCAGCGCAGGCTTTGATGGGGCTGTTGAGGAATTTATGACTGACAGCGAGGATATATCAAGCCGAGAAGAAAATTACGTTGGCAAGCTGTTTGCTCTGACCGAGCCGAGATATGCCATTTATCAGCTGAAAGACGGCGAGGAATTAAGGGACTATCGCTTTACAAACAGCGAATATATGCAGGCTCACGGAATGTATGCCGACCGTGAAAATTACAATCAGGTGTATCGTGGCAGAATGCAGGAAAACGAAACGCTTGAGGATATTTTTGCAAAATTCAACGTCAATCGTCCCGAAGATTTCCACGGACATTCCCTTTCGGTGAGTGACATTATCTGCGTTAAGCAGAACGGAAAAATCACGGCGCATTTTGTTGACAGCGCAGGCTTTAAGGAAGTCCCCGACTTTACATTATCCCTTGAAGAACGCAAAGCGAGGCGCACTCTGACTGACAACCTCACCTTGCTTGCGGACAATCAGCTTGCAAGTGATGAAATGGACACACTTGCCGACAAGCTGTTTAATTACGAAAAAGCGCAGAAATACAGCGGCACAAGCAGCCGTTGGCTTATCGGCGCAGGTATGACCGCAGACAAATTTGAGGATATCACAACAAGGTATCACAACGGCGAGGACGTCCGTGCGGAGCTTGCAAAGGGTATGTACGGCAAGCTCAACCATATCGAATTTTTCGGCAGCAAGGACGGTATAGACGATGTTGATATTTCCGCAACAAAAAGCGAGGAAAGTATCACATTCCGCACCAATGGCGGATTTGAGGTTACGCATTCGTGGGAAACTCTCGGCGAAGCGCTGATTACCGCCGCAAAACAGGAATACGACCGTCACGAGGAGCTTGACAGGCAATTCGGAACGCAGGAGAAAACTCCCGAAATAATCGCCGAGCCTGTTCACGATACCGCCGATTTTGATGAAATCCCCAATGACATATCCGACAAAGAACAAAAACCGGTTGCTCCTGCTTGGGAACAGAGGAAAAAGTCAAAGGTAAAGAGCTTCGACTTGCACCCCGATGTTCCGATGTCAGAGCGAAATAACTTTGATTTGCGTTCCAATCCCGTTGAACAAGTAGGCAAGAAAGAACGCTTTCGTAGAAATGCAGAAGCAATAAAGGTACTCAAAGAATGTGAGTTTGAAAACAGATTTGCCACACCCGAAGAACAACTCGTCCTGTCTAAATATGTCGGCTGGGGCGGTTTGCCCGAAGCCTTTGACGAGAATAATTCAGCGTGGGCAAATGAGTTTGCGGAGCTTTATACTATACTCTCACCCGAAGAATATGCCGCCGCAAGAGAAAGTACACTGACCGCCTTTTACACCCCTCCCGATGTAATCAATGCCATATACAAGGCAATGGAACAGATGGGATTTAAGGAGGGCAACCTGCTTGAACCGTCCTGCGGTATCGGTAACTTCATCGGTATGCTGCCAAAGTCAATGAAAAGCACAAAGATTTACGGCGTTGAGATTGATACAATCTCGGCAGGCATTGCACAGCAGCTTTATCAGAAATCTTCAATAGCGGCACAGGGATTTGAAGAAGTGAATGTGCCTGACAGCTTCTTTGACGGAGTTATCGGCAATGTTCCGTTCGGTGATTTCAAGGTGCTTGATAAGAGATACGATAAGTATAATTTCCTTATCCACGACTATTTCTTTGCAAAGTCTTTGGATAAGTTACGTCCCGGCGGTATTATGGCTCTTGTTACAAGTACAGGCACGATGGACAAGAAAAATTCATCTGTCAGAAAATATATAGCACAAAGGGCAGAACTCCTCGGCGCAATCAGACTGCCGAATAATACCTTTAAGGGCAATGCAGGTACAGAGGTTGTGTCAGATATTTTATTCCTGCAAAAGCGTGACAGGCTCGTTGATATTGAACGGGATTGGGTCCATCTTGACACTGACGAAAACGGCATCACAATGAACTCATATTTTGTACAGAATCCGGAAATGATACTCGGCGAGATGAAAACCGTAAGCGGTCGCTTTGGCGAAGAAGTAACCTGCGTGCCGTTTGAAAATGCCGATCTTTCAGAATTGTTATCGGAAGCGGTAGCAAATATACACGGAGAGATTTCCGAATATGCGGTAACCGATGAGCTTGAGGAAGAAGATAATTCGATTCCTGCCAACCCTACGGTAAGAAATTTTTCTTACACGGTAGTGGACGATAAAATCTATTTCCGTGAAAATTCCCGTATGGCGCCTATAGAGGTATCGGCAACTGCTGAAAACCGAATTAAGGGTATGATCGGAATAAGAGATTGCGTTCGCAATCTGATAGAACTACAATCAGAAGACTATCCCGATGAAGAGATAAAAGCAGAACAGGCAAAGCTTAATGCGGTTTACGACACTTACGTTAAAAAATACGGACTGATTAACAGCAGAGCTAACAAATCTGCTTTTGGCGATGACAGTTCTTTTGCACTTTTATCTGCCCTTGAGATAATCGGCAATGAAGGTGATTTTGAACGTAAAGCGGATATATTCTTTAAGAGAACGATAATGCCGCATAAGCCTGTTACACAGGTCGATACGGCAAGCGAAGCACTCGCTGTGTCTATCGGCGAAAAAGCTATAATTGATATGGAATACATGAAACGTCTGACCGGAAAAGAGGAAGATGAGATTTTCAACGATCTAAAAGGCGTAATTTTTTTAAACCCTCTTTATAACGGAAATGACGATAATCAAGTTAAGTATTTCATGGCAGATGAATATTTGTCCGGCAATGTCAGAGAAAAGCTTGCAATCGCCAAAAAGTTTGCAGAAGCCGATTCTTCGTTCAACATTAATATTGAAGCGTTAGGAAAGGTTCAGCCTGAAGACTTGACAGCAAGCGAAATATCTGTACGGTTAGGCTCGACTTGGTTGCCGATCGATGTTGTACAGCAATTCGTTCACGAATTTTTAAATACACCGGCTTATGTCAAAAGCAGTATAGTTGTACACTATTCACAGCACACAGGTGAATGGAGCATTGACGGGAAATCATACGACAGAAGTAATGTTAAGGCTTATAACACATACGGTTCATCTCGAATCAATGCGTACAAGATCATAGAAGAAACATTGAACTTAAAGGATGTACGTATATTCGATTATGTTGAAGATATTGACGGAAGCAGAAAACCGGTGCTTAACAAAAAAGAAACGGCTATTGCTCAATCAAAGCAGGAGCTTATAAAGCAAGGCTTTCAGGAATGGGTATGGTCAGATCCGCAACGCAGAGAACGGCTTTGCAAGTTATATAACGAAAGGTTCAATTCAATTCGTCCTCGTGAATATGACGGCAGTCACATTGTATTCAGCGGAATGAACCCTGAGATTACGCTCAGAGAACACCAAAGAAACGCTGTCGCACACATTCTATATGGTGGAAACACACTTCTTGCACACGCAGTCGGCGCAGGCAAGACTTTTGAAATGGTAGCCGCAGCTATGGAATCAAAGCGGTTAGGACTTTGCAACAAGTCGCTGTTCGTAGTTCCGAATCACCTCACCGAGCAATGGGCAGCCGAGTTCTTACAGCTTTACCCTTCTGCGAATATTTTAGTAGCAACAAAAAAAGACTTCGAAACTAAAAATCGTAAGAGGTTCTGCGGTCGTATTGCTACAGGAGATTATGACGCTGTAATTATCGGTCATTCACAATTTGAAAAAATACCGATGAGCATTGAGCGTCAAAGAGCTTCTCTCGAGCAGCAGGAAAACGAAATCACAAACGGCATTGCCGAATTAAAACGCAATCGAGGAGAAAATTTCTCGATAAAACAGCTTGAGAAAGCGAAAAAAACTATTCGTCAGAAAATTGAAAAGCTTAACGATCAGTCACGCAAGGATGATGTAGTTACTTTTGAGGAGTTAGGTGTCGACAGGCTATTTATTGACGAAAGTCATTATTACAAGAACCTCTACCTTTACACAAAAATGCGAAATGTCGGCGGTATTGCACAAACAGAAGCACAGAAATCTTCCGACCTCTTTATGAAGTGCCGATACCTTGATGAACTTACAGGCGGTCGAGGAACTGTATTTGCGACCGGTACTCCGATTTCAAACAGTATGGTGGAATTATACACCATTCAACGTTACTTACAATATGACACCCTTGCAAAGAACGAACTACAGCATTTTGATGCCTGGGCTTCTACTTTTGGCGAAACCGTTACCGCAATAGAGCTTACGCCCGAGGGTACAGGTTACAGGGCAAAGACAAGATTTGCTAAGTTCTTTAATTTGCCGGAGCTTATGTCGATGTTTAAAGAAGTTGCCGATATACGCACAGCCGATATGTTGGAACTTCCGATTCCTAAAGCAAATTTTCATAACGTTGCTGTAAAACCGTCAGAAATAAAAAAAGATATGGTCGCAAAGCTCGCCGAACGTGCTGACCTTGTGCGAAAAGGAAACGTTGATGCCAGTGTAGACAATATGCTGAAAATAACAAATGACGGCAGAAAACTTGCGCTTGATCAGCGTATGCTGAATGAGATGCTTCCCGACTTTGAGGGCAGTAAAATCAACGCTTGTATTGATAACATCTATCGTATATGGGAAGAAACAGCCGACAAGAAATCAGCGCAGCTTGTGTTCTGCGACCTATCTACGCCAAAGAACGACGGCACTTTTTCGGTGTATAATGACATCAGAAAGAAGTTGATTGAGCGAGGCATTCCCGAAAGTGAAGTCCGCTTTATCCACGAAGCAGACACCGATGTTAAGAAAAAGGAGTTATTCCAAAAGACACGCAAAGGCGAAGTCAGAGTGCTTCTCGGTTCAACTCAAAAGATGGGAGCCGGCACGAATGTTCAGGACAGGCTTATCGCCCTGCACGATATAGATTGTCCGTGGCGACCGTCAGATCTTGAACAACGAGCAGGAAGAATTATTCGTCAGGGCAACTCTAATCCTGAAGTTGAAATCTACAGGTATGTTACAGAGCAAACCTTTGACGCTTACCTTTATCAGCTCGTTGAAGGCAAGCAAAAATTTGCCAGTCAGATTATGACAAGTAAATCACCGGTAAGATCTGCTGACGATATAGACGAAACTGCACTTTCTTATGCGGAGATCAAAATGCTTGCAACAGGCAATCCGTATATCAAAGAAAAAATGGATTTAGACATTCAGGTTCAAAAGCTGAAACTATTGAAAGCTAACTATCTTTCCGAAAAATACAACCTTGAGGATAAAATAATTAAATTCTATCCTCAGAAGATTGCGGCGTTGAATAACACTATAAAAGCGTTGGAACAGGACTTAGCTACAGCAAAAGCACATCCGAAGCCCTCCGATGACAGCTTTGTCGGCATTGAAATTGACGGCAAATACATTTCAGAAAAAGCCGATGCCGGAAAAGCTATCTTAGAGTTCTGCAAGCAAATGAATAACCCTGATCCGATAGCAATCGGTAAATACAGAGGTTTCGATATGGAACTTCAGTTTAGTTCAGGCGTAGTGCATTGTTATGAAATTGCATTAAAAGGTGCAACAACACAAAAAGTATCACTTGGCGAGGACGCAAACGGTAACATAACTCGTATCGACAATGCAATCGGACGTTTATCTGAGCATATCGAAAATACAAAAGTTGAACTTAAGAATATACAGACACAGTATGAAACTGCACAGATTGAGGTGCAGAAACCGTTTGCACAGGAAGAAGAATTAAAGGCTAAAACTAAGCGCCAGATAGAAGTTGAGAAGCTTATATCTTCCGGTGCGACCGATGAGCAAAAGCAAGAAGATATACCTGATTGCTACTACTTTCCTGCTACCGATGAACAGATAAATGCTTTAACTAATGCGTCTGTTTCTTTTGAAAAGCAAACCAAATCAGACGGTAGCATAATAATACGGGTTGGTATTGATGATAAGGAAAAAGCAGAAACAATTATGAATGCAAAAAAAGTTGTATTATAATTTTCTGACTGTAAACAAAGCTGTGCGGTGTGAAAAAAACACACCGCACACGTGTTTGTGCTACAGGTAGCACAACTTGACTGAGAAAGGATTATAATATGGAAAAGTTGTCCACAGTTGATAAAATCGAATTGATAGCAAGATATGAAATAAGGCACAATACACCCGAACCCGATCGTATCACGGAATGGTTTGGAGATTATGCAATGTATGCATCAAAAAAGCTCGGCAGAGAAGAAATTGATGATATTTTCGTTGCAAAATTCATTCCTTTGTTGCTCAATGAATGGTATATCGGTTTTCGTGGTGAGAAAAGCATAGAAAAGGAATTTTTTGAGCATACATCCCGTTTGAACTCCGAGTGCTTCAAAAACTCGCTTCCGAATAATCTTGATGATTGGGAAAAAGCAATTATAAATGAATTGGAAGGCGTTAGCGAACAAGTAGCCTCCGGTAATATTCCCGTATTACAAGAAAGAACCAAAATCTATATTGACATGGACGGAACTATCGCAAGGTTTCACGACGAAAACTTGTATCTTGAACGTATGTTCGAAAAAGGTTTTTTCAGAGATTTAAAGCCGTTTGAAAACGCTGTAGCAGCTATTGAGAAATTAGTGAATGATAGCACGGCGGAGATTTATATTTTATCGGCTACGTTAAATTCCTGCTCATTGGACGAAAAAAATCAATGGCTTGATAAGTATCTGCCTAACATAGATAAAGATCACAGAATTTTTACTTCTCTGAATGTACCAAAGTCAGAAGCTATCGGTCATCGGCTCACCGATAAAGATATTCTGATAGACGATTATAATAAAAATCTATTGGAGTGGGAAAAGGCAGGCGGTACATCTGTAAAAGCCAAAAACAATATTAATCACAAAGGACTGCACGGAGAATTATGGTCAGGTAAGCTGATCGATGTTGTCAACGGTGATGTTTACAGCGATATTTGCAAATTGGCAAACGAGAACTACTATTATGCGTATATAAGTCAGAACGATGTTGAGCAACTTAAACAATCAGGCATTTGCTATCATCTTCGGATGTCGGGTGAAAGAATAATCGCAAAAGTCAATATCATCGATAAACCGATTCTTGACAATATAGTTGACAATAATCGTTCAGTAAATTGTGCTACAGGTAGCACAATCAAAATATAGAAAGAGGTGAGAAACCGTATTGTGCTACAGGTAGCACGATACGGTTATATGGATATACAGTCAAAAGTAATCAAAAATACGGATAACAAAAGTCCGGTGAAAGCCTATGCTACTGTTTTTCTAAACAATAACATAGCTATTCACGGCTTTAGAATAATTGATATAAGCACCGATGACGATGCGTTGTATGTAGCAATGCCAAGTAATCGTAACAGTGACGGAAAATACTATGATATGGCATTTCCAACACGCTCGGAAGTTAAAGAGGATATAATCAATTCCGTTATCGGAAATTATGTAGACAACCCATCTTCCCTACCTGTTGAAAAATCACCTGTAGATATGAAAATCACTGTCAGGCTTCATAAAACAAAAGCATGCGGTGATGAGGTTCCTGCTGTCGGTGAAATCAGATTGTCTGATAGCTTTGTTATCTCGGGAATAAAAATAATCTGCCGTGATGGGAATATAGACTATGAAATGCCAAAAATCAAGAGTAAAGATGGTAATTACTATGATATGGCAGTTCCTTTAAATGACCGTTTCGGACAATTACTCAAAGAAAAGGTGTTGTCTGAATACGGGCTGTTGTCTACTCAGATATTATGCGGGAACATTAACCATGCGGATTTGACGGCTGAAGGCGAAGTAGCATACAAGCTATTTAAAAACAATAGCATTGCTCAAAAAGTAATTAATCAGCTATCGGAACGTGAAATCAAATATTCCGCAAAAATCAACGCACGGGAAACTACAATATGTTTCTTGAAATCCGACTTTGAAACAGTGCGGGAAATATCTCTTAACGCCGCATCCGAAACAGAAAATCATAAAAAGCTGTAATGCTGAAACCTGCCGCCGAACCGCAACAGAACAGGATATGATATTGATTGTATCCGTAACAGGAGGTACTTATATGAATATAACAACAAGAATAACAAAGCTTGACAACCCGGAAAGCAAGTTGAAAGCTTTAGCCACAGTCGTACTCAACGGCAACTTTGCCGTTGGCGGCATTAAGGTCATTGGAACCGAAAAGGGAATGTATGTCGCTATGCCGAATCATCTCGGCAAAGATAATCAGTACTATGACGACTGCTATCCGGTTACCGCCGAAATGCGCAAAGCTATAAACACAGCTGTAATGACAGCCTACGAAAACAATGACACTGCTGTAATTAAAAGCGAACCCGAAGCAATCGCAATGAAAGTCAAGGTGCTTCCTAACAACAATCATGATAGCAATCTTAAAGGATTTGCTCAGATAACCATGGATGATTGTTTTGTTGTGTCAGGTGTGAAAGTTTTCGACGGTGCAAACGGAATGTTTTTGCAGATGCCGCAGTATAAAAATTCCGCCGACGAATACAAGAATATCGCTAACCCGGTTACCAAGGAATTTCATGATGAGCTGAACAACAAAGTGATAGCTGCATTTAAAAATGCTGTAACAGCTACAAACAATCAGCAGGATCAGCAGGAAGCAAAGGCTGCATCAACAGCCATAAAGCGTTAACATAAAATCGGTCGGCGGCAGTTTTCTATATATTATGTGCTACAGATAGCACAATGTAACAAGTTTGTAAAAATCGGCGAAACGCATAAAAAGCAATACTATATTTTGTATATGTTTTTGTTATGTTTCGCTGGACTTTTGTCCGTTTTTATGGTACAATATACTTGAGGAAATAGTACCAAATCCCACAAAGGAGGACCCCAAAATGAAACGTAAACGTACCCACACCATACTCGCAACAATAACCCTTATCAGCGTAATATTGACCAGTGCTTGCTCGGCAGGCAGTGCAAACAGCACAACGTCCTCCGTACCCGAAACGGCAGTGACAACTACCGCTCCGGCAGTAACGGGAACGGTAATGGATAGGATTGACGAGCCGAAAGCAGAAACAACTACTGCTCAGACAACAGCAGTAACTACCGCTGTCACTACAAAGCCACAGGAAACAAAAAAGGCTGAAACTACCACTACCACCATAAAAGCGGTAACAACGGCAAAGCCAAAGCCGGCAACGACAACAACCGCCGCTACTACAAAGCCCGCTCCCGAATGGACAGAAACAAAGGCAAGCGGTACTAAGTATGTCAATACCGACTGCTACAGCCGTAAGAAAGCCGTACTCGGCGCTGACACAGTTAAGCTGTACAGCGTGAACGACAAGGTGACAGTGACAGCCAAGACCAACACGGGCTATTATAAGCTCTCTGACGGTAGCTTTATACACGGTGACTATCTGAGCGATAATAAGGTAGCTCAGACTACAACAACCACAAAGAAAGCTGAAACACCTAAGCCTTCACAGACAACAACGAAGAAGCAGGAAAGCAAGCCGAAGTCCATATATGAGTATCCATTCGACCTTGAAGCTATAAAGAAGGTCATTGTTGATGACGCTGTAAACAATTACGGACTCATAAATGATGATGATCCGAGCTGGGTGCCGGAGGGTAGTTCGTGGTTCACTCCGCTTGTTATCTGTTGTGATTTGCACCCAAATGTAGTTAAACGAGATGTTGAGAGCTTTGCAAAGGATAACATTAAAGGATTTATGAAAAAAGGCGATTACTTCAAAATCTACATTCGTGATATATCCGAAGATATGGATATACGAGATGAAAACGGAAAGCTGACAAAAGCATATGCTATATACTTCTTAAGAAGCCAAGCCGGTGACGATGGCAATCCCGAATATCCGTAAAAAATAAAAACTTAATATACTTCAAGAGCTTTGATTTTTCAAGGCTCTTTTTCTTTTTCTGAAAGCAAAAATTCAAAGCAGTCCGCAACCCGTAGGACTGCTTTTTTATATATATTTTCAAAAAAATCAAACAAGAAAGGAAATCAGTATGAAAAACAAATTCAAAAAGCTGACAAGCTTGCTTTTGGCAAGCATTATGATGTTGGTAGCACTTCCTATTCAGACATTAGCGGCTGAGTGGGGTAAGGGCGATACCGTGTATGCGGCAATGATAGGTGATTTTGTCGGTTCAGACGGTAAGACTTATGCAGATAAGTATAATTACGACTATATCTACTATAAGTCAGACGGCAGTGTAGGAGTAGCCACTCGCTATGCTTCTACTCACGCAAAGTTAGGCGTAAGTAAGAACGGCATTATTCAGCCCGCTATATGTATTGAAGCCGGTGTTGCATATAACACAGGAAGTTCTTATGTAGGTGAAGGTAACAATAATACCTATTTAATGAATCTTCCCTATGCAATCCGCAGAGATTTAAAAATCGCTCTTTTATGCGGTTTTAACAGCGATACAAAATCATCACCTGTAGCAAATACAAATCTTGATGACTTTTGGTTCGCTACACAGGCAGTATCGTGGGAAATTCAGCAAGGTCTGCGTACAGAATACGGTAAAAGTGACCTGGCTGTTAATTCAATTATTCCTAATACACCTAAAACAGCTTATTACGACCAGTTAAAAGGCAGACCTGCCGAAAAGTGCTATGAGTACATTCTCGGTAAGATGAAAAGCTATTCACTTATACCGAGTTTTACCCGTGATACAAAATCAAATGCACAGACTCATGTTTTGAGATACAATTCAACAACAAAAAAATATAGCGTAACGCTGACTGATAACAACAACAGCGGTATGCCTGCAAGTGCTTTCAATATTTCGGGAGTTACTGTTACAAAGAGTGGTAATAAGTACACCTTCAGCACAACGACCAAAATTAGCGGTACAAAGGCTTGTACATATAAAGCTAACCGCACAAGCGGAGATCAGCTCGTTATATGGAAATCGGGCAATGGTTCTCAGACTATGGCGGCGGGTATTGATGACCCTGTGCAGTTCTACGCAAATTTTAAGACCGAAAGCACAGGCACGGCTCAGATCAAGAAAGTCTGGGAACACAATCACGATACTTCAAGCACGAAAGCCGATAACAGCGACATCTATTTCACGATAAAGAATAGTTCGGGTTTGGCCGTGAAGGCTACTGGCAAGGCAGGCTCGTATACCTACTCTACAAGCGGTTCCGTAACTAAGTTCAAGCTCAACAGCAGTAACACTTTTTTAGTAAAATCGTTACCTGCAGGAACGTATTCCGTTACAGAACACGGAAATAATTCGGACGGCTCGATACCCTATTACACCCGTACAGGCGGTGTCAGCAAGACGGTAACAGTAACAGCAGGCGGCACAGGAACAGTTACTTTCAAAAATACGAGAAATACCGGTACTGGCAAGGTTATAAAGACCTGGATCGATACCAACGGTAACGCCATAGCCGCAAGCAACAACGTTGAAAGAAATAAGCAGATATATTTCCGCATCAAAAACGCTGACGGAAAATATATAACTGTCAACGGTACGAAGTACAGCGGCTCATATACGTTTACAGGAACATCGACTAAAGCTACATCGCTGTATGTTAATCCCGGTACAGGTACTTTCACAGTTTCTGACCTGCCTACAGGCAAGTATACCGTATATGAGTACGGCTCACCGGATGGTTATTCTGTCAACAGAGCATCTCAGACAATTACCATCTCAAGAGATAAAACATCGTCCGTGTCTTTCGTAAATAGCGAGGACAGCGGTACGGCTCAGATAAAGAAGGTATGGCTGTCCGATACAACACTGTCAGCTTCAGAAAAAGCAAATCTTGAGAAAAACGTTTACTTTACTGTCAAGGACGCTAATGGTAAGTATATCAAGGTTACAGGCTCGGCAGGAGCGTATGTTTATGCCGGCACTCAGACTTCCGCAAATAATATGAAACTCAGCGGCAGTAAGTTTAATGTAAGCAAGCTCCCTATGGGAACATAC
>ERZ834722.1552-NODE-1552-length-21311-cov-3.163718_pt1 | contig 21311 bp, 16 predicted proteins | sample MGYA00519576_ERZ834722 | MGnify/ENA primary metagenome ERZ834722 (study PRJEB31850, sample SAMEA3708759) | human gut metagenome | biome: human gut; feature: human-associated habitat; material: faeces | place: China | collected 2014 ...
ATCAAAAGAAGCACCACGGGCACCAGCCGCACCAGAAGGGGAGCGGCACGGTGGAGCATCCGACGCAGCGGGACACTGCGGCTGGGTGCTGCTTCAGGGGGTGCCGGGGCGGGAGCCGTGCGCTCTTCGATGAATTCCAGTGTGAATTCACGATGCAGCTGGTACCGCGCGACTTTTTCCGCGACAAGATGCTCGAAATGCATCAACGGCATGCCCGGGCCGGTGACTCCCCCTACGCGCTCGAACCCAACGTCAAAGAGAATCCCGGGGGTCTTCGGGACCTGCAGGTCTTTATGTGGGTCGCGCGGGCATCCGGTTTCGGAAAATCCCTTCAGGATTTTGCCGCTCATGGACTGATCACAACGAAAGAGGCGGCAGAGCTCCGCCGCGCGATGGTTTTTCTGCAGAAACTGCGCGTTTACCTCCATATCGAAGCCCATCGGCATGAGGACCGGCTGCTCTTTGATCTGCAGGCCGCGGTCGCTGCAGACCTGGGTTTCAAGGACAGCGAGGCATTCCGGGCTTCCGAAGCTCTGATGAAGAGCTACTACCGGAACGCGAAGTCCGTGATTCAGCTTTCACTCATCCTTCTTCAGGTGCTGTCTGAAAAATACACGGGGAAAAACGCGGCTCCGATCCGCCCGATCGATTCCGAATTCGGTCTCCGGGGGGAAGAGCTGGATCTGCTGCGCCGCGGGGTATTTGATCGTCACCCGGAGGCGATGCTGCGGGCGTTTTACCTGCGGGCGACCTGGCCCGGGATTTCGCGCGAAAGCACGGCGCTCCTTCGGGCGCTCTGGCATACACTCCGAAACCCTGACGTCAATCTCGCGCCGACAGACGAAGGCCGGAAGATCTTTCTCGATATCCTGAAGCTGGATAAGGGCGTCTACCGGACACTCCGGAACATGAATACCTGGGGGATCCTAGATCATATTCTTCCCCCCTGGGCCCGGATTGACGGGCAGATGCAGCATGACCTATTCCACGTGTACACGGTTGATCAGCATACGATTCAGGTGATCCGCGGGCTCAGGCACCTGGTGTACGCCGAACACGCGCATGAGTTTCCGCTTCTTTCGCAGCTGATGGCGGAGCTCCCCGACACCTGGCGTCTGATCGTCGCGGCGCTCTTTCACGATATCGGCAAAGGCCGCGGCGGGGATCATTCGAAAATCGGTGAGGAGGAAGTGCGGGAATTCTGCCGCAGTTACGGCATTACCCCGGAGGACACCGAGTTTATTGCCTTCCTTGTCCGCGACCATCTCACTATGAGTCATGTAGCCCAGAAAGAAGATATCTCGGACCCCGCGGTGCTGCAGCGGTTTGCTGACCGCGTGGGGACTTCCGACCGGCTGAAGGCACTCTATCTGCTGACCGTTTCGGATATCCGCGCAACTGGTCCAAAGGTCTGGAATAACTGGAAGGGACAGCTTCTTGAGCGGCTCTACTTTCACGCGGCCGCCCTTCTCGGCGGTGCCGCCCCGACCCGCAGTTCCATTCTGGAAATGAGGAAAAGCACCGCGCTTGATATCGCGATGGCGTCGGGTCTCACGGAAGAAGACTGCACGAAGCTCTGGGAAAAGCTGGATGTCGCCTATTTCCTCCGGCATACCCCGGAAGATATTGCCTGGCACGCGACTGAGCTCTGCCGCTCAAACGGAGAATTCCCGCTTGTCCGTGTCCGGATGACACCGCATCGGATGTATGAAGTGCTGGTCTGCGCGGATGATGAAAAGGGGCTCTTCCTGAAACTCGTGTCAGCCCTTCAGAAGTCGAGCCTCTCGGTTCTTGATGCCCGGATTCACACAACGCGTGACGGCAAGGCTCTGGATACCTTCCTCGCGATGGACGCCGGGAAACGGCCGGAGCCGCAGGAAGTTTTTGAAATCGCGTCCTCAAATATCCTAGACTCCCTTTCAGGGCGGCGGGCGCTGCCGCCGGTACGCCTTGGACCGCTCTCCCGCCGCTCCAAGCACTTCCCGATCCGTCCTCAGGTGCTGATCGAACCGGATGCGAGCGGCACCACGTACCTGCTGACGCTCTCCTGCAACGACAGACTCGGTCTCCTCTACGCCATCTCAAGCGTTCTCTCCCGTTTCGGCGTGAACCTTCAGACCGCCAAGATTTCGACGCTGGGCGAGCGGGTGGAGGATATCTTCCAGATTTCGGGCGACATTCTTGCGGACTCGAATGTGTGCCTTAAGATAGCAGCTGAACTGATTGAAACGATTGCGCCTGCGGAAAAGTCTGCCGGTGCTTCCCGCATTACAAAAAGGTGACTCAACCCATGGCAAGCGCCAACCCTCTCAACCTCTTCGCAGCCCAGAGTCTCGACCGGGCAGCCCCTGAACTGGCTTCCCTCTTTCAGGAAGAAACCGGCACGGAAGTCATTGTCAAACTCGGACACTCAGGCTTTCTCCGTACTGAAATCGAGGGGAACCTTCCCTGCGATATCTTCTGCTCCGCTGATACCGGACATCCGAAAGCCCTGCTCACCGCGCTGAAGGCCACAAAGGGCTTTGTCTACGCCCGGAACCGGCTGGTTGTCGTCTCCAGAGAGGAGCGTCGGTTTATGCGGAGCACCTGGCTCTCGCTGCTTACGGATCCCTCGATCACAATCGGCATCAGCACGCCGAATGTTTCACCCGAAGGCGACTGGGCCAAGGTCCTCTTTAAAAACGTTGCCAAGGTCTACAGGAGTGAACCTGGCGCCTCCATCATCAGCCAGCACGCGATCCCTCTGGTCGGCGGGAACCATACGGCAGAAGATCTGCGGGAAGAAACCGCCGCAGGCTTCATGCTGCGGCACGGAGTGGACACTGCCGTGGTCTACGCAAGCGACACTGACCGGATGAAAAAGGAAGGACTTGTGATTTATGAAATCCCGGACGAAGTGATGCCTGAGATTCTCTTCGGGGCGTGCCATCCGAGATCAGGGAAATGTCCCACGAAGAATTGCGACGCATTCGCGGAGTTTTTGCTTTCAGACAAAGCTCAGGCAGTTTTCCGTAAATTCGGGTTCCTTCCCCCTACCGAAAAATCCGTGAAACTCTAGAATACCGCCCTCAAGGAATTCTTTTTTTATATCAGACACAAACATGAACCGCACGACGCTTCTCAACTGGGTTCTTCCGATTGCTATTCTTCTCGGAGCCGCGGCTCCGCACAGCCACGCCGCAACGCTGACCGGGCAGGTTGTGAAGGTGGCGGACGGCGACACCGTGACCGTTCTCGCGCAGAATGGCACCCGTTACCGCGTGAGGTTCCTTGGAATCGACGCGCCGGAAAAGAATCAGGCGTTCGGTCAGGACTCACGTCAGAACCTCGACCGTCTGGTGTACCGGAAGCAGGTCACGGTCGACTATAACGGCAACGACCGCTATGGCCGGATCGTAGGCAAAGTGCTGCTCGATGGGAAGAACATCAACCTTGAGCAGATAAAGAGCGGCAGCGCCTGGTTCTACCGCCACTATGCGAAGGACGTGGCCCCTGCCGATCGCAAGGCTTACGAGGCGGCTGAGGACGCTGCCAAGTCCGCGAAACTCGGTCTCTGGAAGGACGCCTCTCCCACGCGACCCTGGTATTTCCGGGCATCAGAACGGGAGGCCACTGACACCTCAGGCCGCCACGGCAGGCACTGATTCTCATATTTCCAGATTCCTGATACACAGAAGCCCCGCGTGAAAAATTCACCGCGGGGCTCTTTTCTCCCGAAATCAGTCCTTATTTATTCCGCTTCTTCCACTCTTTCTTTGAGAGCAGGAGAACCGTATCCTCTTCAGCGAGCCCCTGGAGACCATGCCCCGCGGGGACACCTCCGACGTCGCCCGACAGATAGGCTTTTTCGCGCTTCGGACCTTCCAGTTTCGACGCCTTTTTGGAAACCCCGGAGAACCGGCTGATACCGGAACCGCCATCGAGCTCCTTATTCACCAGCCACACCGCGTCAGACGGAAGGCTTTTATCCCGAAGTGTGACCGCATCGTGGCTCGAGCAAAGCAGCTGCGCGCCATGAGGATTGGTTTCAGTTGCCTCAAAAAGTGAAATCACATCCTGAACAAGGCTCGGGTGAAGACTCGCGCTGAGACCATCGATCACCGCGACGCCGCCTTCTTTCAGCACCGGGAAGAGTTTCGAATAGAGAGCGAGCATCTTCTGGCTGCCCGCGGATTCTGCTTCCAGCGGAAGCGTGAACGTGAGACCGCCGGGTACTGAATGGCTGACAGAGAGCCGGGAGTTCGCCGCGCCGCTCCCGCGCTTCAGGGTGAGTCCCGTGATGCTGGGGTCAAGCGACGCCAGGTACTTCGTCATCCTGTCCCGGATCTCTTTCTGATGGAAGAACCCCTGCGGAAGCTCAATCGCTGCGGTTCCCGGAATCTCGGAATCCTCAAACCTGAAGCCGGTGAAGAACTGCTTCAGGGAATCAAGCGCCGGATCATCACTCTTCAGAAGATCGCTGACGGCGAGCCTCGACTCACTCAGATTCCGCAGAACCTGTTTCGCGTCCTTATCGGAAAGCCCGGGAACTTCTGTCTTTTTCCCATTGCGGCTGAATACCGTGGATTCGGCGCCTGATTCCGTCCGGGTCAGCAGTTCCTCGCGGACCTCGCGGCCAAGGATCGCCGCACAGTAGGTAAAAAAGGATTCCGGGGAGTTCCCAAACCGGAACCGGAAGACGGTCGGAAGGCGGCTTTCCACATCGAGAAGGAACGGGACGGTCTCAGAAACCTTCCCCTCATTTACGGATTCAATCAGAAAACGGAGAGCAGCAAAAAAGTTGGATTTTCCGCTTCCATTTGCTCCCAGGAAAAGCGCGACTGGCAGAGTCTTCGCCCCCTTGCCTTTCTTTCCCTTTTTTGACTTTGCGCTGCTCACCAGCGACACCGCTGCCGGAGCACGGAAAGATTTGAAATTCTGAATTTCAGCTTCTAGGAGCGTCATCGTCAGGATCTTCCTATGAGAATGAAAAGTGTCACACCGCGAAGGGCGTGATACATATTAGCGCAGTAAGAAGGCGCTCATCCTGGGAGGGACCTTTTCTTCAAGCCATGCGGTGAAATCCGCCGCGAGCTGCCGGGAGAGCGTGAGTCTCGCTTTCCGGCCGGCACGGCGCGCGAGCATTTCACTTAGACCCCGCGCATAACGGCAGAACGCGATCCGGTCCGCCTGATCCGCGTTCAGCGCCGCGAAAAGCCAGAGTTCGACCGCCGGCTGCACCGCGAGTTCTCCCTGAATCAGGCGGGCTGACAGAGCCTGGGGCGGTTCGGCAAAAGACGACGCATACTCAGCCGCGTCAGCGAGAAGCCTGACAATATCCGGAGTTCCGGCTGCTTCCAGTGCTGTCGCGAGCGGCAGCGCGGCCAGCAGCGCGTCTGCCACCCGGGAGGCTGACTCCGGATGCATGGTGTCAGAAAAAAGGCCTCGCGCTCGGTCCCCGTATGCGCTGAGAAGCTCGGCCTTCAGGAAGGCTGCTTTCAGGCCTTTGACAGGAAGACCTTCCGTATTGAGGAAATGCTTCTGTTCGGACGCGGGCCGCCGCCTCACAAACTCAAGGAGAGACGCAAGTGTCGGCCGGCCTTCCGCGTCCAGCCACAGCACAGGGATCGGCTGAGGGGCGGCGAGTTCAGGCAAAAGCTCCGGCTGCTTCCCGGGATTCTCGGCCTCCTGGCGCAGTTTCTCGATAACCTCCGAGAGGTCGTACCCCGCCATGTTGGACGACGCGGCGAGCGCCGGAGAAACTCTTTCAGCCGGAATCAGACGCACGAGAACGGGCTGCCTGAGAGACTCAATCACCTTTCTCTCCAGCCGGTAAAGGCCCGCGTCACGGAGCAGCTCCTCCCGGTACTCCGAGGCATGGCCCTCCCGATACGCTTTTTCAAGACCGACCGCTCTCAGATACCCTGCGACCACGAGGAGCGGTTCCTCCTCCGCGTCAGACCCGCTGCCCGGGGAAAAGAGATCTCCTGGATCCTTTACCGACAGCAGCCTCTCCGCCTCAACCACCGCGTACTGACAGGGGATCCGTTCGCTGCCAGGCGTCACAAGAAAATCGACCCGGCCGCGGCACGAATCCGCGACACGACCGCAGGACGCCACCGGCGCCCCAATCGCGATAATCCTTGAAAAGCCCAGTGCTGCGTAGCCCGGGTTCTCCGACACGGAAAAAATCACCGCGGCATGCTCAGGCGTCGTCGGGTCCGGCGGCGGCAGCTGCATGCTTTCCGGGAGACTGAGCAGTGTCTCTATCCCGGATCGGGTAGGTTTCGGATCAGATTTCTGTACCGGTTCCATGGAGAGTAGCGGATAGGTTAGGAAGGAAAAGGCGACTTTCGCGTCAGGGGTCAAAGATACACCATGCGGCGGCGGATTGCCGCCTGATGCCGGGAAATGCAGGGATTACTCACGCAGAAGGGCCGGAGAGGATCCCCTCTCCGGCCCTTCTTCTCAGGAATACGTCAGGAAGACGCTATTAGAACTTGAACGACACACCGGTGTAAACGGAAGTCGTCTGGGTCTTCGTGTCGTCGATCGCAACAGCATTCTTGACCTTGGACTGGCCATAGGAAGCGCCGGCGTAGACAGACGTACACTTGGAAAGCGGGTAGACGTAACGGACAGCGACACCGTAGTACTGAACGTCAGCGCTCGCCTTATCACCGCTTTCGACAGCGGAGTCACCCGTTTCGCCGTCAACGTAGTAGAGACCAGCCGTCAGGTCGCCGCCGGCAACCGGAACGATCGTGCCGAGGTGAGCACCCCAGCCCTTGAGGCCCTTGCCCTTGAGGCCCTTGCCCGTCAGACCGAGGTCTTCGTAGTTCTGGCCGGCGACTTCATCCCAGCCGCGGAAGTACTGACCCATCGCGAAAACCTGAGCAACACCTTCGAAGTTGTAGTTGCCGCCGAGGGTAACCAGCTGGCCGTCCTTCGTAATGGGCGCAGAGTCGAGCGAGCTGCGGTCAATGAATTCATAGCCGAGCACAGCCTGGAAGTTGCCGTTTTCGTAGTTCACGGCAGCGCCGGCATAGCGGTCAGCAGAGCTGCGGCCTTCAGTACCGTCAGCCTTGGAGTTCGACTTGAAGGAGTACTGGGCGGTCAACTGGAGACCAGCAAACTTCGGAGACTGATAGGTGAGGGAGTTATCGATAACGGGGGTAGCGGCCAGACCGAACACATCCCAGTCACCGCCGTCGAAAGCGTCGCCGACAGCGAAGATCTGGTCATAGGTGCCGATGGAAGAGCCCAGAGCACCGATGCGGCCGGCGGTCAGGGTGCCGTAGCGGCCAGAGAGGCTCACCTGAGCTTCACGGCCGAAGAGACGGCCGTCTTCATCAGCCTGAGTACCATCGTCCGTATTGAACTTGTCAGCGAGATTGAAGGAGACGGTGGTGTTGCCGATCTTCTCTTCACCCTTCAGGCCCCAGCGGGAGGTCTCATTCACGCTGGAAGTCATGCTGAGTTCGTCGGTCGAGGACTGGCCGGTCACTTTCTGGTGCTGATAGCCGAGGCCGGTATCAACAATGCCGTAGAGCGTAACGGACGGAGCCGCAAAGGCGGCGCCGGCAAACGTAGCAAGCGTAGCTGCCGCGATGAGGTGCTTTTTCATTTGGAACCCTAAATTGAGTTAAAAAATTAAGGCGTCTCGCCTTGAACGAAGAGGATATTACTACAAGAGAATGATTATCATCCACGGGATGACCGTATTATTTTGATTCCCTTTCAGTGATTCTGCGTCAATTCAAGGGATTATGAAAAAATTAAGTGTTGCTTTTTTGCAACACTCTAGGGAAGAAAGGCAATACTTTGACCCAAACGGGTAATACCTAGGCGAGTACACTGACCTCTTCAGATTGTTTCAGTGATCGGAAAGGATGCATTTCGAATGGAAGAGTTGAACGAACTGTTCTATAAGGACCCCTACCTGAAGTCATTCGCAGCCACTGTGACTTCGTGCAGTGAAGGGAAGAACGGATTTGAAGTAGTGCTTGACGACACCGCGTTTTACCCGGAAGGCGGCGGCCAGCCTGCAGACCATGGAACGCTCGGTGCCGCTCAGGTGACCGATGTGCGCCGTGTGAAGGGCGTCATTATTCATTACACCGATAAGCCCCTCGAGGCAGGCACCAAAGTCGAAGGAAAGATCGACTGGGAACGCCGTTTCGATAACATGCAGAACCACACCGGAGAGCACGTCCTTTCCGGCCTTGTGCACGCGAAATTCAAGTACGAGAACGTGGGTTTCCACATGGATGACGATATCGTCACAGTTGACTTTAACGGTCCGATGACTGAGGAAGAGCTGAAGGCGATTGAAAAGGCGGCAAACGACGCGGTTGCAGCTGATGTACCCGTCGAAGAACTCTTCCCCTCCGCCTCTGAGCTCGAGACGCTCGACTACCGAAGCAAGAAAGAACTCACGGGACGCGTCCGCATCATCGACATTCCGGGGCTTGACCGCTGTGCCTGCTGCGGCACTCACGTGAAGAAGACGGGGGAGATCGGCATGATCAAATGCCTTACCCTCTCGAAGCACCGGGGCGGCGTCCGAATCGAATTTGTCTGCGGCGGCAGAGCTCTCCGCAGTTTCGCGAAGAAGGTTGAGGAAGCTCAGGCCGTGTCTCAGCTGCTCTCCGCGAAACCGGACGAAATTTCAGCCGCTGTGAGAAAAGTGCTCGCGGAAGTCCAGGCCCGGGATGCGAAGATCGCTGAACTTAACCTCCGCTACTTCAGAATGCGCGCGGATGCCCTTCCCTCAGGCGGAAAGTTCCTGCTTGCTGAAGAGGAAGGGCTGACACCGGGAGATCTGAAGACCTTCTGCAATCTGCTCACGGAAGAAAAGAAGGCCGATGTCTGCGCGGTGATCGCTGCGGTGCCAGGCTCCGATCCTGACACCGCCTGGAACTACATGATCGCGTCCGAAACCGCTGATCTCAAGACAGCCGGCAAGCCGCTCAACCAGGCTCTGAACGGACGCGGAGGCGGAAACGGGAAATTCCTCCAGGGCACCTACAAGGCCCCGAAGGCTGAAATTGAAAAGGCGCTGAACGCGGCTTTCAACGCCTGACCTGCAGGCAAAAAGAAATCCGGGCGGTTTCCCGTCCGGATCTTTGTCTGAGAGGAAATGCCGGACTGTATGAAAACAGTTCCGGCATTTTTCTTCCCAACAGCTTCTTAGTTGTGCTTCCGGCTCGTACCGGCAGAGATACCAAGGAGGACAGCCGCGCCAAGCACGGACTTCGTGAAAGCACCAGCGATGAACGGGGTGACGCCAAGCGCCATGCCCTTCGCGAAGCCCATCATGACCGCGAGCCAGGCACCACCGATAATCAGGCAGAGAATATTGCCCGCGAGCATCGCGATGAATCCCTTCACAAAGCTGCGGCCGCTGAAACCGTGCTCAACCATCCAGCCGGTGAGCATGGCGCAGATCGGGAAGGAGAAGAGGTAGCCGCCAGTCGGGCCGAAGAAGCGGGCGATACCGCCGACCGCACCCGGAGCGAAAACCGGAAGACCGAGAGCGCCCTGCATGAGCCAGAACAGCACGGTGAGACCGCCGAGTCTCCAGCCGTACACTGCGCCGACAACCGTAATCGCGAACGTCTGCATCGTGATCGGCACCGGAACCATCGGAACCGTGATATAGGAACCGGCCGTCAGAATAAGAGAGCCGAAAAGAACAGCCACAGCCTTGAAGAGGAGCGACTGCGCTTCGAGCCATTTAGCGGTCGAAAAAACAGATGCGGATGAAACCATGCTCTGAAACTCCATTCATTAAGTATGAAAACAGGGGTAGTCTAGCAACAAGAAATTTCCGTGTAAGAAAAAGCGCTGAAAAGGTTGTCCCCTCTCAGCGCTAATCCTCAGAACTCTTGTTCAGCCCTTGAAAATGGGCAGATCCGAGATCATGCCCCGGAATTCCGGAGCATCGAGCATCTGATACTCGAGAACTCCGACACCGACCACGTCAACGGCCGCGCTCACGCCCTTAAGCAGAGTGCCCACCTTCTTAAGCGAACTGAGATCGGGATCCGAAAGGTCAACCAGACCTTCCTCACGGTAGATACCGGAGCGGATATCCGCTGAACCCACGGAGTCCAAATCGATGTGAATAGCCAGGTGCTTGATGCCGGACGCTTTGAGCCAGTCCAGAACCGCGGTATTGCCCGCGTCAAGCGCTTCCTCCTTCGCGAGGCCGATTTCCAGATGATGGAACTGGATATCTTCCGCGGGAGGCACCTCGTCGGCTCGCGTGCTGACGAAGAAGAACCGGGAGGGAGGAATCGAGGTCTTCATCAGCCCCGGAATCTGCGCCGCATCACCGGTAAACGTGCTGAACAGCGCGGCGCGCTTACGCCAGAAACGCTCCGGCGTTACCGGCTCACGATGGACATCGAGCCACAGAACACCGAATCCCTCGTACTTTTCATTCAGGTAATCAATCGGAGCAACGCAGGCCGCGCCGTCCGTCGAGAACGCGATCACGCGGTCCGGTGCCTTGGCGTCCAGAACTTCCCGCGCGGCGTTGTAACACACCTTGAAGTCTTCCGGAGAAAGAATGGTCAGGGCTCGCGCCGCTACAACTTCATTCTGAGTCCGCTCCGGGCTCACATCTCCAGGAGTGATTTCAACGGTCTCTGAATGCTCACCCTGAGGCGCAATGCTTGCCAGAAACCGGGGCACGAACCCCGATCCCGGATTCGCGCCGTGCTGCCAATCCGGAAAAATCAGACGAAGCGTCTTTTCTGCACTTGCCATGGATAGCTCCTTTATGGGCACGATTTCTGTTATGTTTTTCCCGAGGGGGATGTCGTTCCCAAATCTGTTAGCTAGAACATTTTTTTACTTCCTGCACAATACGATAATAATTAATTTGGTGGGAATTTCTAGACGCCCATAGCCCTACGCTTTTCGGGGTACCAAATTTACGGGTTCGGACTTTTCCCGGGTACGGTCCCGAAGGAGCCTTGCGGAATTAAGAATCACAAAACCCGATCCGCCGTTATGGACCAGAGCTCCCACTACCGGCCCCATCAGCCCGAGCATTCCAAGCCCCGTCGCGACCAGATTGATTCCCATCGCGAAAGTGATATTCCACTTGATCATCCGAAGTGTTCTGCGGGAAAGGCGGAAGAGATGCGGGACCTCATCAATCGAGTCCTTGACGAGAACTATGTCTGCGGCCTCGATCGCAATATCGGATCCGACGCCTCCCATGGCAATACCGACGCGGGATGCTTTGAGAGCCGGGGCGTCATTCACACCGTCACCGATCATGGCAGCCGGTTTCCCGCTCCTCTCCCCTTCCCGCAGGAATTCAAGTTTCGTTTCCGGAAGGCAGTTCGCCTCAAAGCGGGGGATACCCGTTTCTTCCGCAATACGCTTGGCCGCCACAGCGTTGTCACCTGTCAGGAGCACCGGAGAAACGCCAAGCGCCTTAAGCTCCGCGACAGAACGGGAAACTGAGCTCCGCACGGGATCGTTCAGCGCGATAAATCCGGACGGCACTCCATTCACCGCTATATAGATCACTGTGTCACCGAGATCCAGGTAGCGCTTCGCCGCAGACTCCAGTTCTGAGGCACGGGGGTCTCCTCTATCCGCGATGAACCCGATCTTCCCGGTCCGAACTGACTTCCCACCAACCGAAGCCTCAACCCCCTTCGCGGGGATCATACGGAAGTCAGATACCGCTGGGAACGCCTCCCGGTGGTCATTCTTCCAGCCATTCACAATCGCTTTTCCGAGCGGGTGTTCGGACAGCGATTCGGAGGCTGCCGCCAGCTGATAGAGCTCCGTATCCCGAATTTCCGAATTTACAGAGTGGACAGTTTCCACGCGGGGGCTCCCCGCGGTCAGCGTGCCGGTCTTATCAAACGCCACCTGTTTCACATCAGCGAGACGCTCGAGCGCATCGCCCTCCTTCACCAGCACACCGTGCCGCGCGGCGTTTCCGATTGCTGCCATGACCGCGGTCGGAGTCGCAAGCACGAGGGCGCAGGGGCAGAAAACGACCAGCACGGTTACCGCACGGATGATTTCGCCTGACGCGAGGTAAGCAATCACAGCGCAGGTAAGCGCCATCACAACAATCCAGGTAGCCCAGCGGTCCGCGACACGCACGATCTTCGCTTTTCCGGCATCGGCGCTCTTGATGAGGGCCGCCATTCTGGCAATCGTTCGGTCATCCCCCACTTTGGTGGCTTTCATAAGGAAGGTGCCAAACCGGTTGACGGTCCCGGAAATCACTGTGTCCCCCGGACCCCGATCAACCGGCACCGGTTCACCTGTCAGCACAGACTGATCGATCGATGTGATGCCGTCCAGAATCTCGCCATCAACGGGCACCTTTTCTCCCGGGATCACCCGGACAGTGTCACCTGCCTTGACTTCCTCTGCCGGGATCACGGTTTCCGTGCCGTCCGGGCCCACAATCCGCGCGGTTTCAGGCGTCATCGCGACCAGACGCTCAAGTCCCGCCTGCGCCCGCTTCACCGTGAGTTCCTCGAGGAGACCCCCGATCTGCATAATGAGCGCCACTTCGCCCGCCGCAAAATACTCTCCGATCGCGACCGCGGCGATAAGCGCGAGCGATACCAGCACATCGGCCCGGATATCAAATTCAGTAATAAGCCCAATCGCGGCTTCTTTCAGAATCGGAAGTCCGCAGAAAACGATGGCAATCCAGGCGGGATCAAAACCCGCTACCCGGACGCCTGCAAAAGAGGCGAGAAGAAATGCGCCGCTTACGATCAGGATGGCGATCTGAATGATCGCCTCACGGTCAAGGATCTTTGTGTGCTGCATATGCCGGTACCCGTATAGGTATATTCAGGTGAATAAAAATTATTCCCATTTCGGGAATATGGGTGTGACTATACCCCACGGGGTATCAATTTTCAAGACCTGCGCGTGAAGTGCTCCACCGCATCCGCAAATTTTTTGATCGTTTCTTCGGCGTCTCCATTTTCAATGCCTTCAAGGACACAATGCTGCAGGTGCCCTTCAAGCACAATCTGGCCGACGCGATGCATAGCTCCCTTCACAGCATTGATCTGAATAAGGATCTCTTCGCAGGGCACATCCTCATCCACCATCTTGTCGATCGCCTTCACCTGACCGAGGATCTTATTGAGGCGTCGGTGAAGATTCGGTGCATCCATGCATTCGCGCATAAAAGTAACTCCTTCGGAAAATCCGGTTAAGTATAGCTGTTGAATCACCGAAAATTGATTGCAAAAGGAAACCGCTCTATTTAAAAGAAAGCGCGGAAGGAATCCACTTCCCTCCGCGCCCTATATTTATTCAGCAGCGTGCGGTCTCAGGACACACCGACGATACCTTTGTCATCCGTATCCGGCCCGATGAACCCGGGGGTTCCGGCGGGAGCAGGCTTTCCCGTTTCGGGTTTCGGAGACTTTGAAGCGTCCGATGGCTTCTTTTCCCCGCTCTTCATTTCAGCAAGAACACCCTCGGCTACCGCCACGGCTTCTTTTCTTTCCGCCGTGGTCATACCGGCTGTCGCCTTCGCAAAAGCCATGACCGTCTGGTCAGCCTTTACTGACTTGCGAATGATCTCAATCGGCTTCAGCGTCTTCTGATCCTCATAGGAACGGAAGGGCTTATCAGCCTTCGGCAGAATCAGCGGCCGCAGGAAGAGGCCCATCTGTACTCTTTCATGCTGCAGTTCTTTATGAAGTGACACGAGGAGCAGTGCGATCACGAAGGAGAACGGAAGCGCCGAAATAATCAGCACGTTCTGCAGGGCTCCAAGACCGCCCGAAAGAAGCAATACGCAGGTGAGAGCGGAAAGCAGCACACCCCAGATAGCCTTCGTGCGGAGACGAGGTTCCAGATTTCCGTTTTCACTCAGCATGCCGAGCACGAACGACGCCGAGTCGGCCGAAGTAATAAAGAACGAGAACACCAGCACCACGGCAACCATCGAGAGAACCCGCCCGAAGTCGTAATGAGCGAGAGCGCCGTACAGCACGGTTTCAGTCGGCAGATTCGCGAGATTCACACCGCCGATCTGCACCGCGGTCGTGAGCGAACCAAAGACCGCGAACCAGATGCAGCTGAAGATCGTCGGGATCAGGATCACGCAGAGCAGGAACTCACGGATCGAGCGGCCGCGCGAGATACGGGCGATAAAGACGCCGACGAAGGGAGACCAGGAAATCCACCAGGCCCAGTAGAAAATGGTCCAGGACTTGATCCAGTCGTGGTGACTCTGATCAAACGGCGCCACGTTGAAGCTCATGCTGATGAAGTTCTGCAGGTAATCGCCCGTTGAGGTCACCAGCACATTCATGGTCTGAGCGGTCGGGCCGATCGCGAGAGCCGCGAGCACGAAAGCCACCGCGAGGATGACGTTCGCGTTCGAAAGCCACCGGACGCCGCGGGAAATACCGGAGAGCGACGAGGCAATAAAGCAAACCGTCGTGATGCCAATGATGATCAGCTGAACCGTTGAGTTATTCGGAATGCCAAAGAGGTAATTCAGACCGCCGTTAATCTGCATGGCACCGAACCCAAGGCTCGTCGCAACGCCGATCACTGTGGCAAGGACCGTCAGCACATCAACTGCCGTTCCGAGCGGCCCGGTAGCGTGCTTGCCGAAAAGCGGCTTCAGAGTGACAGAGAAAAGCGCTTTTTCCTTTTTACGGAAACGGAAGTACGCAAGCGCCAGAGCCACAATGCCGTACACCGCCCAGGCGGAGAATCCCCAGTGGAAGAAGGAATACTGGAAAGCGTCTCGGAGCGCTTCAACAGAACCCACTTCAGGTCCCGGAGTCGATGTCGCGAAATGGGCGAGCGGTTCTGCTGCGCCCCAGAAAACAAGGCCGATACCCATACCGGCAGAGAACAGCATCGCGATCCATGAAGCCCGTGAAAACGTCGGCTTATCCCCCGGATTTCCGAGGTGGATGTTTCCTATCGGACTTATCATGAAAACCATGCAGACAATCACGATGAGTGCGACAAGAAGCAGATAGAACCATCCAAAATCGGTTGAAATGGTGTCGCAGAGCTGGGAGGTGGCCGCAAGGAACTGAGAGGGCCAGGCGAGACACGCTGCGGTAAGGCCGGCAACAATCAGAAGTGAGAGCAGGAAGACAGGGGTGAGCTTTTTCTTTTCAGTCGTGGCTTTGACGGGATCCGCCTTTTCCTCTTCTGTGGCGACTGAGCCAAAGCCGGTTTCCCGGTCTTCCTCGTTACTCGGCGTGTGAAGCGGATAAAGGTCGTGAAAATCCCGATGCAGCTCATGCATCTCTGTCTTCAACTCCTCAGATATTTTTTTGTTTTTCTGCATTAAGCAAAATCTCCTTTAGAGTTGAACAGGGGACTGCTTTCTTGTTCTTCAGGCTCCAGGCAACACCCACTGCGGGGTCCAGCGGTTCAGTGACCCGAAAAGCGCCGGGCTGATAAGCGGAATGTTCCGCCCGAAATGAATGCGTCGCCGTGATGCGGTCAGGCAAATCACCTGAAGGTGAACTCTGTGCTTTTCGATACCCGGGAAAGAACTTTTTCCTGTCAGAATCCTCAGCTGACAGAATTCAATTAAGAGGCAGCTAATAATGACGGAAGCAAAATGACTGCTTCCAGAATTCAGAAACCGGAATGTTTCCCGGTTCAAACGGCATTCACGGTCCGGAGAATCAGAGGTTCCTTATTCCGTGAATAAACTTGCAGGTTTTCCTGGCACCCGCTGACGCTATTTCCGTGCGGATGCAGTACGCAATATGCTTGTGGGCAATTGGCGCCGGGAGGCGCTTGAAGCCGATGGGGTAATCTCTTTTTCCCAGCCGGCAATTCCTGCAGACAGACTTAATTGTAACACAGATTAATTATCAATGCGAGGGTTTTTCCTGAAAGATATTTTATTCAGGCACCATCCCGCGTCATTTGTCATTATTTGTGCCATACCTTCTGCCAATCAAATAAAACAGGATCACTGTATCTTTTTTTCTCTTATCCAAGGCGATAATTCTGCGTATTTCCCGGTATTGCTTAACCTCACCACCTGGGTTTCCCGCCTTTATAAAAGGTCAGTAAGCCAAATAATAATGATCAGCTCTCAGATTTTCTGGTCTACAAATTTTTAAGAATATCGGAGATCTCAAAGATACCTTCCTCAATACTGCCCACTGCTCTGCCGGGATATTGAAACGAATACTGCCAGCTGCCGGCTTTGTTTCCGCTCTTAATCCACAATTTGCATACGAATTTTATTTTCGTATGAAACAAGGTATACTGCTACCCGCCTGACAACAGAACGGCGCCAAAGTTATTCCGCCTTCCGGGAGCAATTCATGAAAAAACTGCCTGTTCTTCTCGCTTTATCCGTCATCTCCGCCGCGCTTCTTGCGGGATGCGGCGGCAGTGGAAAAACAGACAGCACCGAGCTTCGTTATGCCTCCATGAAGGACATCCGGAACATCAACCCCCATCTTTATCTCGGGGAAATGGCGGCACAGGCCATGGTGTTTGAGCCTCTCGTGGTCAGCACAAAGGATGGCATCAAGCCCTGGCTTGCCGAAAGCTGGACCATTTCACCTGACGGCCACACTTATACCTTCAGGCTTCGTCAGGGCGTCAAATATTCAGACGGGACTCCGTTTGATGCCGAATCCGTCAAACTGAATATCGAAGCGGTTCTTCAGAATAAGGTCCGGCACGCCTGGCTTGATTTCACGAACGAGATCGCCTCTGTCGACGCCCCCTCCCCTGATACGGTGGTTCTTAAACTTCATCACGCTTACTATCCGACGCTCACTGAACTGAGTGTCACGCGTCCGTTCCGCTTCATTTCCCCGAAATGCATGAAGAGTGGTTCCACAAAGGACGGCGTTACCTGTCTCAGCGGCACGGGGCCCTGGGTGCTGTCCGAGCATAAACAGAACCAGTATGCGGTTTTCACAGCAAATCCCTCTTACTGGGGCGCGAAACCGAAGCTGCAGAGCGTTCGCTGGACAGTTATGCCCGACGCCCAGACGATGCTGATGGCGCTGCAGAAGGGGGAAATTGATCTGATCTTCGGCTCAGACGGCGATCAGATTACGAGTGACACCTTCGCGAAACTTCAGAAGGAAGGCCAGTACGCGGTTCTCGCGAGTGATCCGATCGCGAGCCGCGCCGTGCTCCTCAATTCAAATCCGAAAAACGCCCCCGTCACCGCTGATCCCGCTGTCCGTCAAGCGATTCGGTCAACCGCAAGGCGATCACTGAAGGCGTTCTGAATGGACTTGAGTCACCGGCTGAAACGCTTTTCGCGAAGAATGTCCCAGGCTGCGATGTTCCGCTGAAGCCCCGTCCTTATGATCCTGCCGCAGCTGAGAAGATCCTTCGGTCTGACGGCTGGCAAAAGGGTTCTGACGGCATCTATATAAAGAATGGGAAACCCTGTGAGGTCACTTTCTGGTTCAACTCCAATAACACTCAGGAAAAGGCAATTGCTGAGGCCATTCAATCCGACCTCGCGAAAGTCGGCATCCGCATGAATATCCGGGGGGAAGAGAAACAGGCTTATCTCGACCGGCAGAGAACCGGAAAATTTGACATGCAGTACTCGCTCTCCTGGGGCGCTCCGTACGATCCGCAGAGTTACTTCTCAAGCTGGCGTATTCCGGCTCACGGCGACTTCCAGGCGCAGACCGGACTCCCCGACAAAGCTCTGATTGACCGGGAAATTACATCTCTCATGACGGAACAGTCAGAAACGAAACGCGCCGCCATGATCCGTGACATTCTCACCCGGATACATGACTCCGCGGTCTACGTTCCGATTTCCTACTCCCGAACCAAAGCGGTTTACCGTACCTCACTCTCGGGTGTGGGATTCAGGGTGTCACAGTACGAAATTCCGTTTGAAGACATGTTCTTCAAAAACGCCAAATAAGGAGAGAGACTCCCAATGCTGCGGCTGATTCTGAAACGGCTCATCTTTCTTATCCCGATTCTTATCGGGATATCGATGATTTCGTTTTTAATCACCTCTCTTTCGCCATCCGATCCCGCCGAGGTCGCCATTCGCGTGAACGCCATGGTGCCGACACCGGAGCTCATAGCGGAAACACGATCCGAAATGGGACTCGACCGCCCGATAGCCGTCCGGTGGGTGGATTGGATCACCTCCGCCCTTCATGGAGACCTGGGCCGCAGCTGGGTTTCCGGACGCCCTGTCGCGGAGGAATTTTCCGAGGCGCTCCCCGCCACACTGAAACTCGCGGCCGCAGCGCTCGCCATCATCATTCCGCTCTCAGTTCTATGCGGCGCGATCTGCGCATCACGCGAGGGCGGCAAAACGGATCACCTGATCCGATCAGTGGTCTTCGCCCTTTCCTCTCTCCCTGACTTCTGGGCCGGGCTTCTCCTGATGTGGCTCTTCTCCGTTTTCCTTGGATGGCTGCCGACAAGCGGCATGACCCGGTCGGATTCGATTATTCTCCCGGCCGTGACGCTGTCACTCGCCTATATCGGCACCTATGTGCGCCTCATCCGGGCGGAAATGGTGGAAACGAACCATGCCGGCTGGGTGCTTTTCGCCGAGAGCCGTGGTCTTTCCCGGACCAGGATTCAGCTTCATAAACTGCTGAATTCTCTCCGGGGCAGCGCGACCGCTCTCGCGATGTCAATCCCGAAGCTGATCGCCGGGGCTTTCGTGGTCGAATGTATTTTTGCCTGGCCCGGAATCGGCAGACTCTGCGTCACGGCGATTTTCAACCGTGACTTTCCGGTGATTGAAGCCTATGTGCTGCTGATGGCGGTGTGTTTCATCCTTTTCAACCTGGCGGGGGACATCTTCACCGCCTGGCTTGACCCCCGTCTGAGAAGGCAGGGTTCGACGCTCTGAGGAGGGATGAAATGAATATTCTCTTCAGGCGATTCAGAGAAAACCGCGGGGCAACCGCGGCAGCCGGGCTCATCCTCGCGATCGCGGTGATTGGGGTTCTTGCCCCGGTTCTGCCGCTCTCCAGCCCGACTGAAATCAGTCTGACGGAAAAGCTCCTTTCCCCGTCCCTCACTCATCTTCTCGGAACGGATTCTCTCGGCCGGGATCTGCTTTCACGTCTTATCTGGGGGATCCGCTCAACGCTCTTCACGGGCGCGGCTGCCATGCTGATCACATGCCTTGCCGGTGCCGCGTATGGCGCGGTTTCTGTCATTCTGGGCGGCAGAGCCGAATCCCTCATGATGAGAGCGGCGGATATCTTTATGAGTTTTCCGTCAGCCGTCCTTGTACTCGCGATCGTCGGAATCGCAGGACCCGGTCTCGGCAATATTCTTTTTGCCTGCGCCGCGGCGAAGTGGCCCTGGTACGCCCGGATGATGCGGACCATCCTCCGCTCGATCATGCAGTCCGGATATGTTCAGTATGCCCGTGCGGCCGGTGCCTCTCGGTTCCATATTCTTTTCTCTCACCTGCTCCCGGGCGCAGCCGGGGAATTTTTCGTCCTGATGACGATTGATACCGGAGCCGTGATTCTGATGATTTCATCCCTCTCCTTTCTGGGTCTCGGCACCCAGCCTCCGACACCGGAATGGGGAATGATGCTGTCAGAAGCGAAGAATGTTCTCTCGCTCTACCCCTGGCAGATGCTCCCTCCTGGACTCGCGATTCTGACCACGGTCGCCGCTTTTAATTTCCTCGGAGACTCACTCCGGGATGTTTTCGATATGCGGCATGTCACTCCGGAGGGAGACCAGGCATGAGTGAGCTGATTCTGAAAACGGACGGTCTGCAGATAAAAGCCCCAAACGGCCGGACTCTCGTAAGCGAAGCCTCGTTTGAAGTGCGTTCTGGTGAATGCATCGCAATTGTCGGCCCGTCGGGAGCCGGGAAAACCACATCTGTCCTCGCTTCGCTGGGTCTTCTCTCCTCGCGGTTCGGCCTCTCGGGGTGCATCTCCTGGCTCGACGGTCCTGCCGTTCCGGCCTCATCCTCCCGTCCTTTCCGTCTCGGGCGGGACGCTGTGCTGCTCACTCAGCAGCCGATGGAAGCCTTTGACCCTCTGATTCGGATCGGGCGCCAGATTGAAGAAACTCTGGAGAAGGCCTTTCCGGGCACGGGAAAGTCTGAGGCGCGGTCCGCCATCCTCGCCACACTTCGCCGTCTGGGTTTTGATCGGCCCGAAGACGTGATCCGTCGTTTCCCGTGTGAGCTTTCGGGCGGCATGCTGCAGCGATGCATGACAGCGATCGTCAGGCTTCTTAAACCGCGGCTGATCGTTGCTGACGAACCGACATCGGCTCTCGATATTCTTTCCTCCTCGTCTGTTCTCACGGAACTTCTCGGTGCGCAGAAAGAAACCGGGGCCGCCCTGATTGTGATCACGCATGACGTGGCGTCTGTCCTGTCGATCGCTTCCCGGATTTATGTCGTCGATCGGGGAAATACGGTCGAAACCCTCATTCCCGGGAACCTCGCGGGCGCGGAGCACCCTGCTTCAGAGCGGCTTCTCTCCGCGCTCAGGACTCTGCCGGAAGACCGACCGGCATTGCCTGCCTCATCCACTCCATTTATTGAAGTGAAGGATGTCCGCAAAACCTATGCCGGCCCAGGATTTCTTTTCCGCGGGAAAGTCACCAATGTGCTGGACCGAGTGTCCTTCACTCTGAAAAAAGGTGCCTGCACCGGACTTATCGGTCTCTCCGGCGCCGGGAAAAGCACGCTTTCACGGATTCTTCTGGGGCTGGAAAAAGCGGATTCCGGACAGGTGCTTTTCGATGGGGTGACGGTTCACGCCTGGAAGAAGGCGCATCCGGGATCGCTCAGCATCGTGCTGCAGAACTATACAGACTCCGTAAACCCCAATAAAACCGTTGGGGAAATCATCGAGGAGCCTCTGCGGATCGCGGGCCTGAATACCGGAATCCAGCAGAGGACCGAGGAAATGCTTTCAAAGGTCGGACTCACCGAGGACTTCGCAGCGCGATTCCCGCATGAACTCTCCGGCGGTGAACTCCAGCGGGTCTGCATCGCGCGGGCTCTGGCTCCCGCCCCCCGCTTCATCATTTTTGATGAAGCGCTTTCAGGGCTCGACGCTGCTCTGCAGCAGGACATCCTGCAGCTGCTCCGCAGCCTTAAAACCCCTGAGTCAACCTGGCTCTTTATCACACACGATCTGACGGCCCTTCGGTCAATCTGCACCGATGCCGTTCTTCTCGAGGATGGCCGCGCGGCGCTTCAGATCGACACCTCGGCAATTGACACGTCTGAGAATCCGCTCCTCAGGCAGCTTGCCTCCCTTTTTAAAGGTGAATTATCAAATCAAGTGCAAAGTTACTGAATAAAAGACTTCAGCCGGACA
>ERZ834722.1557-NODE-1557-length-21270-cov-3.853877_pt1 | contig 21270 bp, 9 predicted proteins | sample MGYA00519576_ERZ834722 | MGnify/ENA primary metagenome ERZ834722 (study PRJEB31850, sample SAMEA3708759) | human gut metagenome | biome: human gut; feature: human-associated habitat; material: faeces | place: China | collected 2014 ...
TGGTGTTCATGGCTGGTTTTTTTAGTGAAAGGGAGGAAGAAATTATGAGAAAGAGGGCGATAAGCTGGGCGCTGACGGCCAGTATGGTGCTATCTATGCTGTCCGGATTTATTCCCGGACAAAAAGCATACGCGGCGGACAGCTCGAAGAAAACAGGCAAGACGGTGGTCGAGACGGAGATTGACGAAAGTACATACAAAGCTCTGGGCCTCAGCACCGATATAGACAAAAGCAAAGCTGCGGTGCCGTATGACAAGGATAATATATCTACATTTGCAGAGGTGAATGAGGTATACGTTGCGGCAAACGGCAATTACAGAAACAAGTACACTGTGCGAGACGGATTTGACAGGATTGGAGATTTCAAGGACAGGACTACAAAGGTAAACAGCAGCCTTGGCAATCTGTACGGAGCGTATGGTTTCTATGATCTTGGCAAAGATAATGTGAAAGTGGAACACGGCGGATCGGGAGACAGTAACATAAGTAGCAACATGGGAAATGTTCTAAAAAAGGACAGTAATGGTTTTAACGGCCTGTATGCGACAAGCGTTGCATTTGATGGAGGCGACGGAAAAACCAACTACGTTGCGGAGCTAAGAGTACATGGAGATAAAGTATTCAGTCCAGCTGGATGGAAAAGTATTAAAACTGTCATAGACGGCAAGGAGTACCGCGGAAAGATAGATGTGAGTATTTTCAAGATAGCAGCTGATGGTACAAGATCTTCAATTGCTACGCTTACCCCTACTTTAAACAAGAATTCTACATATGGCGATGGACTTTTGTATTTTATCAGAAGATACCAGCAGGAGCTGGATGCGATGTTTGAGATCGAAAAGGCCGATCTGAATGGAGATGGCTTTGAAGATCTTCTCGTATACTGTGGAACTTACGAGGATAGAAATATAAACGATCAGAACATACGCTATGCCATAGTCGATGTATATTATGGCAAGGGAAACGGCAGGTTCACAAAGGGAAATAATATAAGCATACCGGGCGGGCTTGCATCTAATTATGAAAGTGGAACGGATGGATCGTGGTGTGATTATGGAATAGGAAGAGCTCCTGTGGTAACTCTGGCCGGCGGTGATCTGGAGCAGGATGGCCGGGATGAGGCCGCGGTTGCCGTATCTGGATCAGTTCTGAATTACAACATGGCAAAGGCAGGTCATATGACCGTCTATACATATAAAGACGGCGGACTTGTCCCTATAGAAGGTCTGAATGAAGTGTCACTTGGAGACACAGATGGCAGAAAACAGAACTATGGAATGTATGCTGCAAATTGTGCATTTGGCCGGTTTAAGTATCCTGGATCAGGAGCCATGGTCACAGGACTTATAGTTGGTGGATATTATTCGAGCAATTCTCAATATGTGCAGAGGGAATATGAAGCCACGCAGGCTGCATACAGATACGTATACTACGATAGTCTGACGGATAATTATGTGTTGTCAGATTATCATACGAGAAGCCTGGGGACTAAGAGTAAAGAAATCGTGAAATATCACGAGGTTAAAAGTAACGAATATTACAGACCTGTGAATGCACCTATGGCGCTTGCGTGTGCAGACCTTAAGGGCATGAACGGCAATAATGAAAATGACAGTGTGCTTTTTGGCGCAGAGGTATATGCTTTCTCACTGGAAGATGGCGGAATAACAGGTTCGGAGATAGGAAGCATGAGTATATGTACCGACCAGCGCAATCAGGGCAACGACAAGAAGAAAAAAGATCAGGTGTGGATCGGCGATGTCAGGGTTGGCTGTGTCGATAAGGATGCCAAGGGGAACAATTACAGACAGAGTTTTGTGTGCGTTGTGGGAGTGCACAGAGAGAAGAAGCTCAATGATAAAGATGATTATTACTGGCTGGACATAGCGACATTTTCTATGGATGGCGGCAGCCCATACAGCAGTCAGGAGGGTGTAGTATGCCAGTCGAACAGCAGACAGGATATGTATGGAACATTTGTTTCACTGTGTCTTCCGGATATTGATAATGACAGTGTGCGGTTAAAGTACGAGGGAGAGTATCCGGTATACACAAATCCAGAGGTCTATGCAATCCTTCAGGCAAGTCCGTATTTTGATGATGTTCAGGAAGTATATGAATATGTAAATAACGGTGGAACATCATATTCAACAAGCAAAGGTTCATCGAACACGGTATCAGCTAACTTGTCAATATCAGTTGGCGCGTATGTGTCGTCGGAGATCCAGCTCATCGGAGCAGGTGAGGTAGAGGTTGAACTTTCGTATGGAGCAAGCTTTGAATATGCAAATACAAAGACAACGGAATATGAGATAACATATAATGCCGCAGGTGGAGGTTCTGATCAGGTCGTTCTGTACTGTTTGAAATATATGTATTACGAATACTCCATATATGATCCGATTGCGAGAAAATGGGAGCCGGTGGTTATGCCGGTATGTCTCGGACCTTCAACTTCAATCATAGATGTGGCAGATTACGACAAGGTTGCAAGAAGGAGCAAGGGGCTCAACGAGATATATAATAATATTCTGAATAACACAGCGGGAGACCCTGCTACATACCAGACTCTTGGAGGTAAATTAAAGTACGCCTATCAGTCAGGTGGAAATAACAATTATTCTTCTGTAAATGCCAGCTCTGGTGCAGATCAGACTCAGACGATATCTGTGACTGATGAGAATGAGTATTCAACTGAAGTGTTCCTTGAGGCGAACGAAAAGCTTGGTGCTGGAGGCGGAGGACTCGGTAATAAGGTTATCGTCGGTGTAACATCAAGCCAGCATGCGGGTCTTGGTCACACCCGTGTAAGCTCGAATGGTGTTACATACAGTGGAACGGTGGACAATGTTCCGGCAGACTGCACAGGCTTCTCATTTGACTGGCAGCTGCGAGTGAACACTGCAAAGCTGAACAGCGACAGTGATTCAGTGTTCGTCATTGGCTATGATGTTAAGAATGTTGTTCGTCCGGCGCGTATGCCGATGGGACTTTCTGTTGTCGACACAACGAGAAACAGTGTCAGTCTTGAGTGGTCACCGTCCAATGATGCAGATTACTATGAGGTCTGTATCGTTGATGCAGGAGGTAATTACAACAGCAAGGCAGTTGTGCCATATACAGTTACTGACTATGAAGTGAAGGGACTATATTCCAACAGGACTTACACATTTGCAGTGAGGGCTCTTCAGGCAAATGGTTCAAAGAGTCTGTTCAGCCGTCCGGCAACCGCGACGACACTTCAGGACAGTTCTAATTTCCATATAACAAAGAACCCTGATGATACAAATACGTTTGCGGGTGGAAATGCAGAATTTGCGGCAAATGCGGTTTATTATGATGGGGATGGAGTAAACCAGAGCGTTGGATACAACTGGCAGGTTAATACAGATAATGGATGGAGAAGCGTATCGACAGGAGGCAGCAATCCTACGCTCAGACTTACTGATGTAAGTGATGAAATGGATGGAAACGAATATAGATGCAGAGTTTATTACAACGACATCACACTCTACACCAAGACTGCGACACTCACTGTAAATAAGGCGGACAGCAAGGTCATGCTTCTGGCGCACAACGATACCGAGAATAAAGATTTGTCGGATGGCAGCGTAGTCAGGGCATCGGGCTCAGAGACTACAAAGGTGGAGAACGTGACTAAGGAGAGAAATCTTATAACAGTCACATCCGGAGTCGGGGAATATATTCTTGTCAGCGACGGAACAAACTATATGTGGAAAGATAGTGACGAGAATTACTATCCATGCAGCGTAAGCGTCAAAAAGGACAGCGATGGTTACGTGGATGAATCACAGACATTTAAAGCATCTGATGTGGGCGGCACGGCATATGGTGTGAGTGAATCAGATTTCATCGCAGATATTGATGGCAATACTTACAAGCTGATCAGCGTAAATGCAGCTGACTATGCAGGTGAAAAGGTGTCATATGCATCTGATGATGTTACATATGACAGGATACTCGCAAAATGGGTATCAGAGGATGGCAGCAAGAACTTCTATCTTCTCGGAAACACATCGGGAAGTGAAGACAGTACGGTGTACTATTATGTGGCAGGTAGTGAAAGCGGAAGTTTTACTATGACTTCAAAGAAGACTCTTAATGTGTCAGATACTGTCAAGGTGGTCCAAACTGATCTCAAATCGGTATATCAGACCAAGACGGTGAGATCTGAGACCACAGGGGCAGAGGTCACATATACAGGAGACAAGATCACACTCAGCTGTCAGCCGAAATCACTGTCAGGTGAGGATGTACAGGGAGATGTGGAATTTGTCATCACAGGACCTGAGAGCAAGCGCATAGCTGGTAAGTATGACAGAGCAAATGGCTGCTATACTGCACAGTGGGAGCCATCCGGACAGGGAATATACAACGTATATGTATACTTTGCAGGAAACAAACAGTACAACGACAGTATATCTGACTCGATGGCTATATATACCTCATTTGAGGGAAAGACGAACATGAATCTGACCATGCAGGATAATGTAAGATATGGAGATTCAGTGAAGATGTCTCTGGAGAGAGTGTCATACGACAATACAGGAAAGCTTCAGGATATCACGGACGATTCAGAATACACTGTCAAAATAAAGAATAATAAGACAGGAGAATTTGAGGACACAGACAAATACGAACTTGCAAACGGCGTGTTTATACCGAAGTCTATTGGAATGTTCCAGATAACGGCATCAAATGGCGGAGACAAGACCCAGAAGAATATAAATGTTGGAATGGCACAGCTTGAGATAGCTGCCCAGGATACAGAGAAAAGTGTAAATGATTCTGTAAGAGAGTGCGAGGATGCGGTGATAACAGGTCTCAAGGCATGGGATACTGACATAATGCCTCAGAGAGACAGGGATTACGAGCTCGGATCAGTTGGAGTAAGTGGGCTGCTGCCGGGTATATATGATATAGATGTTGCATACGTCAAGGTGGGCGATCAGCATTCACAGGTTATGAATGAACTTGAGAAAAACTATATAATAAACCTGGTTAAAGCATCATACACACTGACAGGAAACGTGTACACCGTTACTGCCAGACCGGCAAATACACATGGTACAGTTTCAATCAAGTACCAGCAGCCTGGAAATGAAAACAGTGACGGACTCACAGTTGACAGTGGAACAAGACTCCCTGAGAACTCAACGATCACTTTAGCTGCTACTCCTCATAAGGGATATAAGGTTAAGAGCTGGTCACTAAATGGAAAGACAGTTACGGATCCACAGTGTGGAACATCCGGTGGCAAGGCGTGCAGCGATGACCAGATCCAGATGGCTAAGCTGAAAGCAAACATGAATGTAGCAGTAAACTTTGAGCCTGTATATCACAAGCTGACATACAAGCCGGACAATGAGGCTCACGGAACACTCAAAGCAAACTATGTGACGGATGGAACAATTGGAAAATCGTTTGGTTCAGGTGCAAACATTCATATAGAACAGAAGGTAAGACTCACTGCGGTTCCGGCAGCAGGATATGTTCTGGATCATTGGACTGTTACGGGAGAAGATGGAGTTCCAGAGACCGTTCTCGCGGAAGATGGAGTGACAAATAACACATCTCTCACATATGATGCAGAGGAGATCAGCGAGGATACACTTATCACGGCATATTTTGCAGAGGCACAGAATTTCAAAATATCAGTCTCGCCTGTAACTGTTGGAAGCGATGGAAAGACTACAGTGACAACAGGTGTGGATGTCACAGTCAAGGCTCAGCGAGTTGACGGCACAGTGACTATAGAGAGCGGTGAAGATGGTATATATGAAGTCAGCCGAGGCGACAATGTGACCATCCAGGTTACCGTTCCGTCAGGACTACTTCTCGACGGATGGTCAGCAGCAGATGGACAGGAACTTGGAACTATATCAGCGGATCTCAGGACGATGACAGTGTATGATATAGCTTCAGACCTCGATTATACAGTTAAGTACACTGCGCCGAACAGATACAAGGTGACATATGGTGCGGATGATGATGCAGCTGGTGTGGTAGATGCTGTGGCTGCAGGAAGTACAGACGCACTTGTATCCGGTGACAAGCAGCTTCAGGGAAGTGACATAGTATTTACAGCAACTCCAAATGAAGGCTATGAGATAGCATACTGGGAGGTAAATGGCGAGAAGGTTGATGCTGAGGCAGAAGGTGCTGGCGCCCAGAGGTATGAACTAGAATATCTCGGCAAGGATACAAAGGTTGTCGTATACTTCTACAAACAGCCGGTTGTGTCGTGGACATCAGGAAATGACACAGAGATGACTGCAAGGTCAGGAGATTCTGATCTGGCAAATGGCGGATGTATCGCATATGCAAGTAAGGATGATCTGAAATTCACATTTGCGGTGAAGAGAAATTATGAGATAGCTGACATAAAGGTAAATTACGCAGGAGAGGATGTATTCAGTCTTGCGGAGAACAGCGGAGAAGGAAAGCTGGCTGAGACTGCGGATGCTGAGTCCGGAACAGAGAGATACACATTTACGTGGAGTGCTCCGGCAGATGGATTTACAGGGGATGTGACAGTAAATGCCACATACAGAAAGATCTCACCATCCGTGAAGGCTGAGTATTCTCTGAAAGTGATAGAGAAGGCTTCTGCTGGAGAGACGTCAGGAAAGACACACGGCTCTATAAGTGCAGATGTGTCAAGAAAAAATCTCCCTTCATATATACAGATAGGAGATACCATAAGTGATGCGACGGAGAGCAAATCTGCGCAGATCACAGACATATACAGAGATTCTGTCATCACATTCAAGGTTGTGCCTGATGATGGATACAATGTAAAAGAATGGATCATAAATGGACATAAGCTGACAAGCGAGACGGAGAATATAAAGTTATATTCAGACAAGAAAGTAAATGATACCCTTAAGATCACGGTTGACGGAGATTCATCTGATGTGACAGTTATGGCTGGTCTTGAGCTGGTTGGTGATGTACTCACATTTGGTCCTGAGACAGAGGGAACAGGTGAGGTGAGCGCCATGATCACATCTACAAAGCTGGTGCTCGAATCAGGAGATATGATAGGTGCTGCTTCATATGTGGAATTCACAGCGGCGGCTGCAGAAGGATATGAAGTTGCAGACTGGCTTGTAAATGGAATCAGTCAGGGCGTGGCAGAGAAGATATTTGCATACAAAGTGCCAAAGGATACGAGAGTTGATGTGAGGGCTGTGTTTGACAGACCTGTGTATAAGATAACATGGTCTGCGGACGGAGCCGGACAGATAGAGGCAGAGAACGTGACATCAGGAGAGGCACTATATGGAGAGTCTGCGGATATCAGAGGCGACAGAATGCTTAAGTTTACGGCTATTCCGGATCTGTATATGGAGTGTACGGGATACACAGTAAAGACAGCAGAGGGAACAAAGGATTACACAGCAGAGGAGCTTGGCAGCAACGTATTTGTGGTTGACAAGGTGGCATCTGACATAGATGTTGTTGCTCACTTTGCTAAGCAGGAACTCAAGTCAGTTATAACCTTTGAGGCAAATGATACTGCTCTGGGAACTGTGACAGCGGTATATGGACTGGACGAGAAGGCTGAGATCACAAGTGGCGATAGCCAGGTATCCGGCGGAGATGCAGTATTTACGGCAGCTCCTGCAGATGGCCAGATGATCGAGGGCTGGTATCTTGATCCTGAGTGTACACAGGCTATAGAAGGCACTGAACTGGAGCAGACTACCTATGAGGTGAAGACTATCTACACAGATGTGGCAGTATATGTTAAGTTTGTGGAGATTCCAGAGTATACAGTTAAGGTAGGTACAACAGGAACCGGATCGGCGAAGATCACTGCATCTTCTGACGGTGAGGAACTTGAGATCGTATCAGGAGAGGTTAAGCTCAAGAGACATAAGGATCTTACAATAACAGTTGCACCGAAGGATGAATACAACACAGTTGAGCACTGGACAGTTGACGGAGCAGATGTTGATTCAGATGAACTCACATACAAGCTGACAGACATAACAAAGGATGCAGAGATATATGCATATATCGCACCATCACTTCTTGTAAATGTAATATTCAAGAATGAGGATGAAGTTAAGAAATATGACAATATAGACATCAGTACAGGTTATGTCGGCGAGGATGGAGATATAAGCGGACTTAAGCCAATAAATGCTGAGAATAACTTAGTGAGAATAGGTTCTGGCAAGGATGTAAGATTTGCCATAACACCTTCTGATGATTATATGATCCAGGCATGGACAGTTAAGTACATCAGAGGCGGAAAGGTTGTCAAGGAAGAGTCTGGCACTGACTTTGGATTTACCAACGAGATACTTTTAAATGATGTTACAAACAGCATAGAGGTAAGTGCAGAGCTTGTTGACAGAGTTGGATATGCCATTCCTGTAGAGGGAAATTATGACAGAGATAATAATCTGATAGAGACTGCAGGTGGTGAAAGCACACCGGAGACAGCTTACACTATAACAGACCTTACAAAGATACCAGACAATGTGGTATTCAAGAATGACAATGGCGTAGTTCTTGATAATATGGTAAGAGAGAACGGAGATGCGAGTGTTGTTATTACACCTGCTGAGGGCTGGAGAATCAGAGATATAATCATTGATGAACCAGAGAACGCTGAAAATTCAGAGGAGTCAGAGAATATCATGTCAGTCCAGCCAGTGCTTGCAGAGGATGGAACTGAGACAGGAGCATATCTTGTAAGTGATGTAAACGTCACAAAGAATATGGAGTTTAAAGTTGATGCAGTTAAGCTTTACTCTGTAACAATAGCAGATACAGAGCATGGAAACATAAAGGTGACAAAGCCAGATGGCACAGAGGTGAAGAACGGTGAAATGATTGACGAGAAAACTGTTCTTACATACACAGCAACACCGGATATGTACTATGACTTTGACGCATGGACAGAGGATGCGGCAGATCAGGCTGAGAGCACATTTGAAAAAGCCCTTGACGGAAGTATCACAGTGGGAGCAGCCTTCAAGGCAAGATATGCAAAGGTAAGTATTGCCACAGTGAAGAATGGTACGGTAACTGTCACAACAGCTGACGGTAAGAAGATATCTAACGGACAGCTGGTTCAGGAAGGCACAGATATCATCTGCAAGGCAATTCCTGCAAAGCATTGTGATCTGTCAGCCTGGGGCGGAGATGCCAAAGGCAAGACTGGTACTACAGTGAAACTTACGGTGACAAAGAACATGAATATAAGCGCGGCATTCAAGTTCAGGTATGTGAAGGTAGCGATTGGAAAGACTGAAAACGGATCGATCACAATCAGGACTGCGGAAGGCAAAACAGTTAAGAATGGTGCATCAGTGATCGAGGGAACGGTTCTTATCTGCACAGCAAAGGCGGCAAATAACTGTAAACTTGGAAGCTGGACAGGAAGCTTCAAGAGTACAAAAACTTCGGTAAAGGTTGCTGCAAATAAGAATATGAAAATCAATGCCAGGTTTGTAGCAAAAATACCGGCACAAAATACAGCTGGTATCAATAAGAATATCCATGCAGTAGTATCTGGAAACAAAGTGACAGTTGTGTGGGGTAAGGTTAACAAGGCTGACGGATATGATATATATGCACAGGAGTGCTATGTAAACTTTAACTCGAAAAGTCTTGTTAAATCGGTAAAGGGCGCATCGGCAACCCGAGTTACAATATCCAGCATTAATGGCAAATCACTTGCTAAGTTAGATACGATCAAGCTGAGAGTAAAGGCATATAAGCTGGTAAATGGTAAGAAGAAGTATATAGACAATAGTGTCATGCTTCATATAGTTACCAATAGCAGCAAATATACCAACATCAAGAAGGTTCTGCTTCCACAGAAGAGCTACGTGTTGGGAGTTAAGCAGACGATTAAGCTTAAACCTGGATATACCAAGGCAGATGCCAGCAAGAAGGTGCTTGATGGCACACATGGTGCAAGGTATTTGTATGCATGTACAAATAAAAATGTTGCTACAGTTGATGCCAAAGGAAGAATAAAGGCAAAGGCCGCAGGAAAGTGTACGGTCTATGTAATTGCTGTAAATGGCACTACACAGGCTGTGCAGATTATAGTAAAATAAAAATAGTAGCTGCATGAGGTGCTTGATATCCGGCCCGTTGGGGCTGGATGCAGGCACCTTTGCTGATATATACAGGGTGTTGATTATCTATACCGGGATTAAAAAGTGAGAAAAGGAGATTTGTACATATGGGGAATACGGCTTCGGGTAATAAAGGCTGTTTTATAAAACCGAAAAAAGCCTGGAGGCTTCTGAAGACAGCGGATGAAGGGAATGTAACTGCATATATATTCGGGGTCAGTGGTTCGGGAAAGACGACTCTTGTCAGCAGATATCTTGGAACACGTAAGTACATGGTGGTGGATGCCGGCGGTATCAGACCGGATGACCTTGTGGTAGAAAGCAGCAACGCAAGAAAAATAATTGTCATAGATAATCTGCACGAGCTCTCATGGGGGGATGTTGACACAGTGAGGGAGCAGATCATAGAACTCATTAGAAGAGAAGACGTATGGGTTATACTCGTTGGCCGGTGTCCGGTTCCCCCATGGCTTTCTGCTGTAAGATTTCAAGAAGGATTTTATGTGGTGGACAGCAAGCTGCTTATGTTCAGTCTGGAGGATATAAAGAAGTATGCTGAATACGCTGGATTTAGTATCAATGAGGCACAAGTGCAGAGAATGTACTATGAGACTACAGGACTTCCGCTGGCTGTGGAGATGTGCCACATCAAATACATGGAAATGGCATATACAAGCGAGATAACAGATGATATGTATAATGATTTTTCGAGACGCGTTGAGGATGAGATGTGTAATTACCTTGAGTATCATGTGTATGATAACTGGGATGTGGAAATGCAGGAATTTCTCATGGAAATATCCGTGGTGGATGAGTTTACAACAAAACAGGCTGAGATGATAACCGGAAGAAGTGACAGTGAGCTTTTGATCGAGAGGGCAAAGTGGCTTGGAAACTTTATGACCAGCCGGATGGATAAGGATGGCAATACACAATATCAACTGCAGTTTCACATGAGGGTCTCTATGCGCAGACGTCTTAAGCGGAAGTACGAGAAAGAGCGTATAAGAGGCCTGTATGAGAATGCCGGACTGTTTTACAGACTTAACGGAGATATAAGGAAAGCTCTAGAGATGTATGAAAATGCAGGAGTTACAGAGCGAATAGTTTCAATACTTGTCGATAATGCCAGACATGCGGCGAACAGTGGTTATTACTATGATCTGAAAAAATATTACCTGGAACTTCCGGATCATGTCATCGAGAAAAGTCCTGAGCTTATGTGTGGTATGAGCATGCTGCAGTCACTCCTTCTAAATCCTGATGAGAGTGAAAGATGGTACGACAGACTAAAATTATATGCAGATGAAAACCAGGGAAGTGCCAGGAAAAATGCAAAGGGGCTTTTGCTGTATCTGGATATTGGTCTGCCGCACAGAGGAAGTGTTGATGTATTAAAGCTTTTGAAGTCAGCATACACAATGGTCTTTAATAAGGAGGTAAGAATACAGGAATGGTCGGTTACATCCAATCTGCCTTCAATGATGAACGGTGGAAAAGATTTCTGTGAGTGGAGCAAGAGAGACAGAGAGCTGGCATCGAAGGTTGGCAGGATAGTTGAGTTTGTGCTTGGAAAATATGGAAAAGGCCTTGTAAATCTTGCTTTGGCGGAGAGTTTTCTTGAAAAGAGCGGAGATAATTACGAGGTGGCAACGCTTGCGGCAAAGGGCAGAATGCAGGCGGAAGCAGGAGGAAAAATCGAGCAGTGCTTTGTTGCTGATGGTATATTGGCGTGGCTGCATTTGCAGAACGGAAAGCCACAGGAGGCTCTTGAGGTTTTGAATGGAATAGAGGGAAAGGCTGAAAAAGAGGAAGGACAAAATCTCCTTCCCAATATATATGCATTTGAGACCAGATGCAGCCTGTACAGAGGAGATAGAGCCTGTGTTACAGGTTGGATGGAAAATGCTCCGGATGAAAATGTTGAATTCAGGATATATGACAGGTTTATCTATCTAACCAAAGTGAGAGTATACCTTCAAAGCGGACGGAATGAACAGGCATATTCGCTGCTGACAAAGCTGAGATATTATGCTGAGATGATGTCCCGTACGTATATAGGGATAGAATGTAGTGTGCTGATGGCTGTAGCTTTGCAGCGATTGAAAAATGATGACTGGAAAAAGGCAATGTGCCATGCTATGGATACTGCGATGGAATACAGCTTCACAAGGGTTATATCCAGGGAAGGCGCAGCAGTGAACACTCTTATAAATACCTGTGGATGGAAAGTCGAGAAAGATGGTGCTGACGACAAGGAGATAGCCGCAAGAAGGGCATATTTCAGACAACTGCAGAAGGAGACTGAGAGTATGACGAGATACTACCCCGGATATATGAAAGCTGGAGTGGATGATGTTCAGCTTAGTGAGACTGCTACAGCCATACTTAAACTGCAGGCAGAGGGGCTGTCCAGACAGAAGATAGCGGACAGACTCAACATGTCGGAGGCGAATGTAAAGTATCATCTGAACCAGGTGTACAGGAAACTCGGGGTGACTGATAAGGCCGGGGCGGTTAGGGAGGCATCTAACAGGGGACTTATCTAGTGATTGTGAGATTTGTGTTCGGTGGTGATTTACTTGAATACACCGCATGTAAAAGTTGTATATGAATGTATATAATTAGGGTGGAAAAACTTAGATTGTTGTTGTATTATGTCTATAATTATGATTACATACGAATCAGTAACGTCAGATTGAGATGAGGATAATTTCCGTATGGCATAAAAGTGTTGGTGAAGATGGCGTTTGGAACTTAGAGAATGAGCGAGTACGGACGGATTCGTATTTGACAGGTATTCAAGGAGGAATTACGACGTGAATTTTTTGGAAGAGAGAATAACTAAGGATGGAATAGTAAAGGAGGGCAATGTTCTCAAGGTGGATAGTTTCCTGAACCACCAGATGGATATACGTCTGTTTGATCAGATCGGTGAGGAGTTCAAGAAGAGATTTGAGGGAACAGAGATCAACAAGATCCTTACTATAGAGGCATCCGGAATAGGCATTGCCTGTGTTGTTGCCAGACATTTTGACGTGCCTGTTGTATTTGCGAAGAAGTCAAAGAGCATTAATATAGAGGGCGATGTGTATGTGGCAGAGGTTGAGTCATTTACACACAAGTGTAAGAATCAGGTTATCGTATCCAAAAAATTCATAAATCCGGAGGACAAGATTCTTATCATAGATGATTTCCTTGCAAATGGATGTGCGCTTCAGGGACTCATCTCCATAGTCAAGTCAGCAGGCGCTAGCGTAGAGGGAATCGGAATCGCGGTTGAGAAGGGCTTCCAGACAGGTGGTCAGGTCATCAGGAATCTAGGATATCATCTTGAGTCGCTTGCGATAGTGGACAGCATGGACGCTGCTACGGGCGAGATAAAGTTCAGGGAGCAGTAGGATCGCTGCGGGATATTTGCTGAGAGGTGGGGTATATGGGAAATAACAATTTAGAAGAAAAAAATGTTTCTATGCCTGAGAAAATTGGAGGCGTAATATTTGGCATATGGTTTGTTGCCAGTATTATAGCCGGATTTGTTGCAAGTGAGATCGGAACGGATGCTGTTATGCTTGTTGTGGGGCAGTTTTTTGCCGGGATAGTTCTTGTCATAATTCTAAAGACTCTTATTCCGATGATTAAGAAGCGAAAGCGGGGGAGCATCATCGGTATAGTGTTCATATCTGTGTTTGCCGGTGCTGCATCGGCGCTGATATGGGCGGCGTGTGCTGTGAAAGATGGCTCTTTTGCGGATAAGATAGTATTGCTCCCGGAACGGATATTGGGGAGAGAAAATTGCAATGTTGGAGCATTTTATGCAGAGATATTTGCCTGTGCATTCTTTGTGGTCAGTGCAATAACACTGCTCTCTGTGATATGTAAGAGAAAAGCGCTTGAGCGAAGATGTTCATTTACTGTGAAAGCTGTATGCCATGATGTACGTGCAGATATGAGACAGGATATGAGAGCCGGCAGAAGATATCCGGAGGCGGGAGTATTTGAATTTACATACAGGGATAAGCAGTATAAAGTGTATGAGCAGACATATGTATATGGACTGAATATAAGTAAAGGCGATGTGGTATATCTTTATATCAATCCAGAAAATCCGTACGAATTTTATCTGGAAAACAGTGGTATATTCAGCAGTCAGGCGATATGGTCAGCAGTTTTATTGATGGTTATATCAGGTTTGATGGCCGCAGGCTGCAATTTGTTGATTTTTAGGTGAAAAAATAGCCAGGTGTATGTTCTCCAATTTGGAGAATATGCACCTGGCTGTTTCTACGTAATTTTATCTGAAACTCTTCAGCCAATTGACGAGAGAGTCGTGCCAGATATTATCTATGACTGTCTTTTTCATCTGTGCGTCAACAGGTCCGTTTCCGGCAAGCTTTGCCAGGATTGCAGCTTGAAGTTCAGGAACTGTCATGGATTCCGGAGACTTGCTCCAGTCAACTGTGATGGTTTCTGGATCAACCGGGGTGTTGGCAGCAGTATTCTTCTCAGTATCGGTTGTGTTTTTCTTAGCATCTGCAGATTCTGTAGCAGTCACAATGTCTTTGGATTCTTTGGATTCTATCTTTGGTTCAGCTTCCTTATTGCCTTTTGCATCGGTAGCTGTTTCAGATGCTGCTTTATCTTCTGTGTTGGTCTTAGCTTCGCTATCAGTCTTCGTCACAACCTTAACCGGCTTTACATCCAGGTCTGTTCCCTCAGGCACCCAGATCTCACCACTGTTTGCAGGCTGGGTTATGTTGATATGACCATCCTGTACAGATACCTTTTCGCCTGACAGGGCGCCGATGTATGCTGTGCAGTTCCCTGCTGCAAGGTGCATTCCGGCTGGGGCATCGTCGTTGTTCACTGACACGATGACACGTGTTCCGTTAAGATCCCTCGCGTATGCGAACTGTCTGTTGGTGAGCATCAGCTCATCGTAGCTGCCATATGACAGTGCAGGAACGGCCTGACGTACCTTGCCGAGTGCGGCGATGAGTGCTGTGCAAGGGTTAGTTTTTACTGAATCCTTGTAATCTTCTATATTGAGAGCTGGTCTTAAGGAATCGTCCGAGCCATATTCCTTGCGTCCCTCAATGCCAAATTCTGAACCGTAGTATATGCTAGGCACACCCGGAAGAGTGTAGAGCAATACATGTACAGGTGCAAAATGAGCCTTATTGGTAAGCTTTGTATAGATACGCTCCACATCATGGTTGTCTACGAAGTTGTAGAGCTTTAATGTTCCCATGTTCTGGAGACGTCTTACAGTGTGCGCAATTTCAAAATAGTTGTGGTCATTGTGGCCGCTGTACAGAGCCTTGTGAAGTGTGTAGTTGGTGACACTGTGAAGAGTCTCGCCGTTTACCCAGCGGCTGTAGTCGCCGTGGATGACCTCACCCATGAGCCAGAAATCCGGCTTCACTTCATTTGCTGTGCGGCGCAGTGCCTTCATGAAATCAAAATCAAGGACGTCCGCAGCGTCAAGTCTGATTCCGTCCACATCGAACTCACTCACCCAGAAACGAATCACATCGCAGATGTAATTCTGGACTTCCGGGTTGCGCTGATTCAATTTGACCAGATGATTGTTCTGATTCAGCTTGACGAGAAGGTTATAGCCTCCCCAGTTGTCGTAAGAGAAACCGTCGTTGTACTCGTTGTTGCCCCAGAAATTCACGTTGCAGTACCAGTCTTTGTAATGTGAATTCTCTCTGTTTGCCTGGATGTCCTTGAATGCGAAGAAGTCACGGCCTGTGTGGTTGAACACTCCGTCGAAGATGACCTTTATTCCCTGTTCATGGCAGTAAGCCACAAATGCTGTCAGGTCCTCATTTGTTCCGAGACGGGAGTCGAGCTTCTTGTAATCTGTAGTCTCGTAGCCGTGTCCGACTGACTCAAAGAGTGGTCCGATGTACAGTGCTGAACCGCCGATCTCCTTTATATGATCCACCCATGGAAGCAGGGTGTTTAAGCGGTGAACAGGCTCACCGTAGTCGTTCTGTTTAGGGGCTCCTGCAAGTCCCAATGGATAAATGTGATAAAATACTGCCTCATCATACCATGCCATAGTTATCCCTCCATTTTTTAAAATTAGCATTTACATTATACTAAAAAAATTAGGAAAAAGCGACAAAAAAACATGTCTATATTGCACGAACTATGGTAGAATCATTTCTGTTGAAATGGACAAAAAAATACAGGAAAGAAAATGAGTAAAGAACAAGCTAAAACAGCAAATTCAGAGCGCGATGATAATTGCAGGAATAGGCTCCCTTATCCAGATCTTCCCTAAGATCGTGCAGATGGTATTTGCTGAGAACTGTGTGGCTGTTGTATTCATAGTTGCCATCATTCTGAATCTTGTGCTTCCTAAGAACATGGATGTCCACGAGGCCCCAAAGACTGAGGATGCAGAGTAGATCCAATAAAACATACAGATTATCCGAGAGGAAAACTTACAAGAGGTGTAAGTGTTAATCACAGCGTCGTTCTGATATTATGATATCAGAGCGGCGCTGCTTTTGTATTAACGTGGGCAACGGGCAAAAGTCCGTGATAGCACTCCGGCCCCATGAAAATAAGAAAGGTGAACAATATGGATAGTTTATTAAAGATAGAATCACTGAAGAAATACTATGGCAAAAAGCCAAACCAGACTAAGGCTCTGGACGGCATATCATTTCAGGTCATGCCGGGGGAGTTCCTTGGCATCATGGGTAGCAGTGGATCGGGAAAGTCCACACTGCTGAACTGTATCGCAACGGTCATAAAGCCTGACAGCGGAACCATAGAGCTCCAGGGCAAAGAGATACAGGTGCTTAAAGGTGCGAAGCTTGCGCAGTACAGAGGCAGGGAGATAGGTTATCTGTTCCAGAACTTTGAACTTCTGGACAATCTAACAGGCAGAGAGAACATTATGGTTCCGTTGTCAATACACGGTGTATCCGAGGATGAGAGCAGAAGCAGACTGGAAAAGCTTTCATCATATCTGGAGATAGATAACGTGCTTGACAAATTCCCGTCGCAGATGTCTGGTGGTCAGAGACAGAGGGTTGCGGCCGCCAGAGCGCTCATACTTAATCCGGGGATCATTCTTGCGGACGAGCCGACCGGAGCACTCGACTCAAGAAATGCAAAGTCACTCATGGAGAAGCTGTTGGGACTGAACAGGGATGACAACACTACCATACTTATGGTGACCCACGACTCAAATGCGGCCAGCTTCTGCAAGAGGATACTCTTCATACAGGATGGCAGGATATTCCATGAGCTCAGAAGAGATATGGAGAGAGAGTCGCAGCAGGAGTTTTATGAGAGGATACTCAAGCTGATGGCGCAGATGGGAGGAGGCAGCGCAAATGTTCTTTAAACTCGCAATGAGGAACAGCAGGAGAAGCAGGAAAGAGAATGGTCTGTTCTTCGCTTCGCTGGTTGTGTCCATAGTGGCATTTTATATCATATTGGCGCTGTCCCATCAGGATGTGATGATATTCCTGAGAAGTCTTGAAAGCGATGCGGTGAACAGTCTTCTTCAGATAGCGGCGGTGTTCTATGTATTTTCACTGGTCATGTTGTTCTTTCTTATATACTATGCAAGCAAATACCAGCTCGAACGACGGAGGCACGAACTTGGAATGTATATAATGATGGGGATGAGAAGATCAAAGCTTTTTGCCCTGCTGATGGCGGAGGATCTGGGCAGCAGCGTAGTGGCTCTGCTCATCGGACTTCCTATAGCGATCCTGGTGTCTGAGGTGGTCAGCCTTCTCACAGCCAGACTGGTAGGTCTTGGCGTTATAGGTCATCACGTATCATTTTCACTGCAGGCAGTCATACTGACAACTGTTGGATTTGTAGCGATAAAGCTTGCAGCATTTCTCATACTGAGCGGTAAGCTTGCAAGAAAGCAGATAGGCGATCTCCTTGTAGATACACCGGAGACAGAGAAGAAACAGCTTCCGGCTCCTGTGTATGGTGTGAGTGCAGTCTTCGGTCTTGTTGCGCTGATCATTGCATACTGTCAGGGAATAGGCGGCTATTCGTGGATCAGCGTAAAATATATGGCGGTCACCATAACACTGGGATTTGTTGGCATGTTCCTGCTGTTTTTCGGTCTCAGGCTCTTTGTTGATGCACTGGCCAGACGTGCAAATGGCTCAAAACCACTTGCTGTGTTCGGTTTCAGGCAGATACACGAAAATGTAGTAACAAAATCTGGAACGCTTGCAATAAGCTCGATACTCATACTCGGCGCTCTGTGCTGCTGCGGTTCGGGCGTTGGCATATGTATATCCAGACAGAATATGGATCATGTGCTCGATTATACATTTGCCTCATATGGGGATGACGCTGAGGCGGACAGCAGGAATATCCGCGCAAAGCTGGAGGAAGCCGGCGTGTTGGAGGATTTCTCGGACGTATTCGATATGAAGCTTGGTTATATAAAGATGGGTGAAAATGAGTCCCATGATGATGCTGTGAACGTGGGGAATGTCATATCTGAGCTTGAAAAACTCAAAGCTTCAGAGGACAGGGATGTGCTTATAAATAACATGTCTTACATGACATACCCTTACCTGATCCAGGAGAGTGCGTACAACAAGGTGCTTGAGGCTGCGGGAAAGGAGCCTTTGGAGCTCGGAGAAAATGAACTGGCACTCTATACGGATTTCTTTACTGATTACCGCGGGGGTTTACTGAATGAGGTATTGGCAGAGAGTCCGGAGGTGGATGTAAGAGGAGATGAGTATCATCTGATCGGAGAGGTCCAGACCACGAAGATCGTGACAGATTCATCGATAACCCTGTCGTTCGGACTTATCGTGGACGATGATACATTTGCCAGATTGACAAATGACAATTACGAGTTATATGTAAATGCCATTCTCAAAAAGGATATCGTGGACGGTAAGGGCCTCATGAAAGCCATAATGGATGAAAATGAGAAGCTTGACGGCATAGATTTTGAGAGCATAAACGCTGATTGCGAGAGTTATCTGCAGAACATAGGAAGAAATATGTTCTACACGGTGGCTGCAGGATATATAACGCTTTATCTGGCGGTGGTGTTCCTCATAATTGCAAATACCATAATCGGTGTTCAGTTCCTGATGGGACAGAGAAAGTCCGGCAGAAGGTACAGAACCCTTGTGAAGCTTGGCGCGACATACGAAATGCTCTGCAGCTCAGCAAACAGACAGGTGGGCTGGTATTTTGGAATCCCGGTTGCCGTGGCGGCGGTCAGCAGTATATTCGGTGTGCGTGCTCTGCTCACGGGAATCCTGTCAGAATTCATGCGTGGCAGTGTGAAACAGATACTTATCATAGCTGCGGTTATGATAATCCTGTTGTGTGTGGTAGAATATATCTATATGACAGCGGTGAAACGCTCAAGCAACAGATATCTCATGGCGATGATGACACCGGAAAGGGTTGAGTAAACGGTGAAGTGTGTGATGGTGGTTGAGGACGATGTCCTCATGTGCGATGAACTTCTGGATATGCTGACAAAGGCAGGATACAGGGCAGTTAAGCCAGATGGATTTGACAACATAATAGAACAGATACTGGACATGGCTCCGGATATTCTTCTGCTGGATATCAATCTTCCTGGCAGGAGCGGCTTTGACATATGCCGGGAGATCAAGAGGCGGAGCTCTGTCCCTGTGCTGGTTCTCACATCGAGGGACCAGCTAAAGGACGAGCTCCATGCGCTGGAGCTGGGCGCTGATGAATTCCTCACGAAGCCATGTCGCCGTGAGCGGCTTCTGGCCCGGGTGGCAAATGTGCTCAAGAGGTACGAGGGCAGACAGAACCTGATCGAAGGAGAAGGGTTTCTTCTGGACACTCAGACATACACTCTGTATATAGATGGGAGATCTGCGGTGCTTCCACAGAATCAGGGACGTATATTTGAAACACTTATGACAAACGGAGGAGATGTCGTGTCTAAGGAGAAGCTTTGTGAGGCAGTGTGGGGCACATCGGAGTATATAGATGAAAATGCCCTGCAGGTGAATCTTACAAGACTCAAAAAGACAATGGCGGGACTGGATATAAAGGCAAAGATCATAGCTGTAAGAGGCGTTGGATACAAGCTTGAGTAATTGAGAGAATATGAAAAGATTTGGACTTGTTATAAAACAGAATATTGTCTGGCTTGGTCTGCTGCTTCTGACAGACGTGGCGTTCTGCTTCTTCATGTGGCTTGTGGCACCAGAGGCATTTGTCAGAATAAGGGTGCTGGTTGGCGTGTTCACTGTGATACTGTTCGCGGCGGTGTGCTCGGTGCTGTGTATAAAGGACAGGAAGAAAATTGAGGCGTTCAGGAGATTTGTCGCTGCCCCGGATGAACAGGGCGAGATAGAAATGAGGAGCCTGTGCGGGGCTTCTGAACAGGAATATGTGAGCGTGCTGTCGGAGGAGCTTCACGATCTGAGAGATTCAGTGATGCAGAGTGACAGACAGCTCAGGGACTATCAGGAGTATGTGGAGAACTGGGCACATGAAATCAAGACCCCCATCTCTCTGCTGACATTTGTGGTGGACAACAGGAGAGATGAGCTGCCTCATAATGTTGTGACGAAGATGGACAATGTGACCAGCCAGATGCAGAACTATGTGGATCAGATGCTCTACTACGCCAGACTGAAAAGCGATTCCAAGGATTATTTCATGGAGAGCATAGATGTGGAAGAATGCGTGGATGAGGTGATAGCTGACTACAGATCACTGCTTGAGGAGAGGGGCATACGGGTCAGAAAATGTCTTGAGAACGGAGCAGTGTACAGTGACCGCAGGGGATTGCAGTTTATACTCGGTCAGCTTGTGAGCAATTCCATGAAATACACAAATGAACAGCCGGAGATATCATTTGACTTCTGGACGGCGGGCAACAAAAAGCTGCTGTCCGTGAGTGACAATGGCATAGGTGTAAAGAGCTGTGACATGCCATACATATTCGAGAAGGGTGTCACGGGTGATTCGGGTGAGAACAGGAAGCATGCAACGGGCATGGGACTGTATCTTGTCAGTGAGATGGCGCATGATCTGGGTATCACAGTGACGGCAAATTCAAAGTGGCAGAATGGATTCGAGATAGTACTTGAATTCCCGGATGTGGAGACAAAGATATAAAAGT